>Ga0224502_10000537_pt1 | contig 12711 bp, 10 predicted proteins | sample SF_Oct11_sed_USG_5_FD_169104 | JGI IMG/M metagenome (GOLD analysis project Ga0224502, IMG submission 169104) | Sediment microbial communities from San Francisco Bay, California, United States - SF_Oct11_sed_USGS_13 | ecosystem: Environmental > Aquatic > Marine > Sediment | place: USA... | reverse complement strand
AGGGTTGTGCGTCAGGCCCTGCGCGGCAATGCGTAGTTTTACGTAAATCCATGCCTTTCGTGCCTGGCGCCGCCGCCCGCAGAAAATACGTATGGCCACCCGCGCCCGGCGGTTGCAGAATTCTCCTGCTGGAGGTGGACATGTCGGCAGACCCAGCGCGAACCGCGCACCCTGCAAAGCGGCGAACCAGGCATCCGCTGCACCTTTTCCCGGGGCGGTTCACGACTCCCGGAACCGCACCCGGCGACCTGACCGGCCCGCCCAGCGCCGAGAGGATCCCGACGACACTTCACCTCCTCGACTACGATCCCGCCGGGTACACGGAGAAGTTCGATTGCTCCCTGGAGGAAGCCCGGGAGTACTTTTCGAGCCCGAACGCCACCTGGCTGCACGTTAACGGGACGCCTTCCGAGGAGCTGCTGCGTGCCGTCGGCGATGCGTACCAGCTGCATCCGCTCGCGCTCGAAGACGTCATGCACACGGGACAGCGTGCGAAGCTGGAAGCTTACGATGCGCAGCTGTTTACCATTGTGACCTTGCCTGAGGTGTCGGAGCACGGCATCAAGACCGCACAGCTCAGCCTTTTTCTCGGCGACACCTGGCTCGTCAGCTTCTATTCCGGGCACGAAGATCCGTTCAATGCGATTCGTCAACGCACCTATCGCGATGCATCGCGCATACGAAAGAGTGGCGTCGACTATCTCTATTACTCGCTTCTCGACACGGCGATAGATATCGTGTTCCCGATCATGGAGTCGCTGGGAAACCGCATCGAAGCCCTTGAGATGACCGTTTTCGATGATCCGAGCCGCGCGGCGCTCGACGAAATCCACAAGCTGAAGCGAGAACTCGTCTTGCTGCGACGCATTACATGGCCCCAGCGGGACATGTTGAACGGCCTGCTGCGCGACGAACTCGACCGGCTCAGCGGTGAAACAAAGCTGTATCTCCGCGACTGCTACGACCACGCCGTTCACGCCCTGGATCTCGTCGAGAGCTACCGCGAAATGGCTTCGAGTCTTCTTGAAGTCTACCTGTCCAGCCTGTCGAACCGGATGAACGACGTCATGAAGTTGCTGACGATTATTGCAACGGTCTTTATTCCGCTGTCATTCATCGTTGGCGTTTACGGCATGAACTTCGACCGTTCGGTCAGCGCCTGGAACATGCCCGAACTCGGGTGGCGTTTTGGCTACCCGATACTCTGGCTCGTCATGGTGTCGCTCGTTGCCGGAATGCTCATCTACTTCCGGCGCAAGAACTGGATGTGAACCGACTCTAGTCTTCCAATACGAACGTGACCTTCATGTGCACCCGGTACTCTGTGACGTCTTCGCCCTCGACGACGACTTCCTGGTCCTGTATCCAGGCACCGCGTACGTTATGCAGGGTCTTTACGGCCCTGGCTATCCCGGTCTTGATTGCATCATCGAAGCTCTTCCCCGACGCTGCGGTAATCTCCGTGACTCTTGCTACCGACATGCTGCTTCTCCTCCATTCGTCGCCCCCGCGCATAGCATCGTAGAACCCGGAGAGGGCTGCGGCGATACGCGCTAGTGCCTACGCGAATGCTCTTATGGACAAATACGATTCAGCGGTTCATCCTGAGACAGCATCTGCAGGCGCCCTGCATCGGTTACCGAACCCACTGTGTTAATCTCGCTCGTCCGAAGACACTCGGCCGGGATTGATCATGCGCGACACCAGGCGTGGCGTTTGCAAACGCCAGTTCGACGGGATCGGTGGCGGAGCAGTTGCTTTGCTGGCGATCGTGGCTCTCACCTGCCTGTGCCTGGTTCCTGCGGCACGAGCAGACACGCAGAAGCCCGTTCTGCACGGCCAGCACTGGGTCGCGATCACCGGCAAGCCGCTTGCGGCGACGGCGGGCGCACGCATCTTCCTGCAGGGCGGAAACGCGGTCGACGCAGCCTGCGCGATGCTTGCCGCGACGTCCACCATGTGGGACGTGCTCGGCTGGGGTGGTGAAACGCAGGCCCTCATCTATAACCCGAACACGAAAGAGGTGCTGGGAATCAACGCGCTGGGCGTCGCTCCCAGTGGAGCCACGCCCGCCTTCTTCCGCGAGCAAGGCCTCGACTATCCGCCGGAGTTCGGTCCGCTCGCGGCCGTGACACCGGGGACGCCCGGCGGGCTCATGGTGATGCTCGCAGAATATGGCTCTCTCGGCCTCGCCGAGGTCCTGGCCCCCGCTATCGAGATGGCGGAGGGCTACCCGATCGAGGCAAGCGCGGTCCGGGCGATCGAACGCCACAGGGACACGATCCTGCAGTGGCCGTATTCGACGGCGGTATTTCTGCCCCATGACGACGACGGGCCCCGCGGGCCTTCGGTCGGCGAGGTATTCCGGCAACCGGACCTGCAAGCGACGCTGCAGAAACTCGTCGACACCGAGCGCGCCGCGCTGGCCGACGGGCTCGATCGCAAGGCCGCAATCTACGCCGCCTACGACCGCTTCTACCGGGGCGATATCGCCGCGGAGATCGTGCGGGCAATGCGCGAGCACGGCGGACTGTTCACGATGGAGGATCTCGACCAGTGGCAGGTCCGCATCGAGAAGCCGGTAACGACGAGTTACCGTGGCATAGACGTATACAAGCTGACGACCTGGACGCAGGGGCCGGTGTTGTTGCAGACACTGAACATCCTGGAGAACTTCGACGTCGCCGCCATGGGCTACAATTCGACGCGTTATATCCACACGCTCTACCAGGCCATGAATCTCGCCTACGCGGATCGCGACTTCTATTACGGCGACCCGTACTCCCCGCCGGAAGAACCGGTGCAAGGACTGTTGTCTAAAGACTATGCACGCAAACGCGCGGCGGAAATCGATCCTGACCGCAATGACCCGGATGCCGGACCCGGCGACCCGTACGAGTTTCAGCGGGGCGAGAATCCATTTTCGCAGCACCTCGAGGACCTGCAGTCGGCCAATATGGACGCGGGCGCCGGCGTGCCGAACGACGCGGGATTTTTCCAGGGCACGACCACCATCCAGGCCGCGGACAAGGAAGGCTGGGTAGTTTCGATTACGCCGAGCGGTGCCTGGATCCCTGCTTTTATTGCCGGCGAGACGGGCATCGGAATGAGCCAGCGCATGCAGAGTTTCGTGCTCGACCCGGCGGAAAACCCCTACAATGTCGTGGCGCCGGGTAAACGGCCGCGGGTGACGCTGACACCCAGCCTGGCGCTCAAGGATGGCGAGCCCTGGCTGTCCTTCGCGGTACAGGGCGGCGACGCGCAGGACCAGAACCTGTTGCAGTTTTTCCTTAATTTCGTCGAGTTCGGCATGAACGTGCAGGAGGCGGCCGAGGCCGACAATTTCCTGAGCTTCCAGCTGCACGATTCGTTCGGTGACCACAAGAAGGAACCGGGCCGCCTGGCAGTGAATGAATCCGTCACGGAATTCACCCGCGACCGGCTGACGAAGATGGGGTACGCGGTGGAAGTAGGCTTATGGGGTCGCCCGGACAGGACATCGGGCCCTATCAACGCCATCTGGTTCGACCGGGAGAATCGCACGTTCCAGGGCGGTTCCAGCAATTACGGCGACGATTACGGCATCGCCTGGTGAACGGGCCCTTGATCCCTGTCGCCAGTTTGCGACGGAAATCCACACGGAACAGCCGCCGATTTTCGATATACTCCGCTCGTTTCTAATCCGAAAGCGTTTGGGCCAATGACTTTCCGACTCGTTCGTATGCGCGCAGCGTCGGCAGCGTGCCTGCTCGCGCTGTGCGCGGCGTGCGCCAACAATCCGCAACAGGAGCCCGTTCGGTCGACGGATGCCGCGGCGAAGAGCGGCTTCTTTATCGGTGAACGCCCGGTTTATGCGCACCTCGTCAACGAGCGCGGCGGAAGCTGGGTGTTCACGACCGTGACCGCGTCAGATGCTGCCATCGAGTCCGGGTACCTCGTGCAACTGAACGACCTTACCCCCGCCTTCGACACGCGTGCCGCCGAGTGCATGCCGCAGATATACCCTGAATCACACCGTTGCAGTCCGAACCATCCGTTTCGCGAAAAGGATGCGGGCGTACTGGACAAGATAATCAACGGCAGCATCGCCGTTGGAACCGCAGGTAAGGTCACCGAGATCTCCCAGACGTATGAAACCACTTTCGATGAGAGCGCATTCAACAAAGCCGTCGATGAGGCTTTGATCAACTCTGGCCTCGACGCACAGCGACGGCGATTGATCCTGTTGCTCGATGCTTACGAGCACGAATCGGCAAGAGCACACGCCAAGCTGTCGGACATGACCCGACAGCTTTCCGCGACGCGCAACAACACGAACCGCGTCGAGCTCGATGTTCAGCCGAGCATCGACGGTATGAACCGCTACTACCAGGACGATATCGATTTCGCCGAGTTGATCGAGCTGACGCTGGTGACCGGCGGCGACATGCCCACGGTCAATCTCGAGAAACAGGATGCCCTGCCCTGCGACGCGCGGCATTGCATGGCGGCAGCGGAGAGCGCGCTATCGGCATTGCGCCGTGATATCCAGTCGCACGAGGAACGGCTGTCGGCAATGATGTCGCCCGACGCCAGGATCTACGACGTTCGGTGCGAGAATACCGTGTACGGCCACTACCTCATTTCGATTACCTGCCCGGAGCAGATCGTCGCCTCGGGAGACGGTCCCGTAGAATTTCCGGTCGGCGTTACGATCCTGTCACGGGACTTCGAAAAGCTGTTCCCGTATTTCGATCTCGCGGACGACCGCCTGCGCATCACGGTCGAGCATCAGACCGTGGCTTTTACCAACATGACCGACGAGTACATTACCCTCACGGCGCAGACGATTTACTACAATTCCATCGTCAATACGGTGTCGCTGCCCATCGACATCCCGCCCGGCATATCGGTTAGACGGGACATTGACGAATTCATCTCGCGACCCATCGACATCGAATCGAGTTTCCGCCAGATGACGCCCGACAAAGCCGCCGGCGCGTCATTCCAGTTCGGCATCGCCGTTCGTTACCGGGCTGCATCCGATCCGGACGAGAAGACGCTCCACGACATGCGCGCTTTCAACGTCGGCTGCGTGATCGAGAATCAGCTCCACCCCGGATCGTGCATACCGGCGGACGCCGGCGACGACAATCCGAAACGGACGGCCAGGCGTTCGGAGTAAGCGAACGCCTCCGCGATCTGAGTCCATGTGCTCGATCAACCTTGCCCCTGACGGCGGCGGTACCCGGGAGAACGCCTTGAATCGCTGCTGCCGATGCGGCTACGAATGGCGTGACCGGCCGTTCGGGGATGCGAGATACCAGGCCTGCCGGAAGTGCGGCTCGGTCTACTGGCGGTGGCTCGACTTCGAACGGCGCGACCGGCGATGATCTTGGCCTGCGGCGCTTCACGTGGTAAGTAATACTGCATGAAGTGGCAGGGACGACGGCGCAGCACCAACGTTACCGACGCGCGCGGCAAGCGGGTTGCCGTCAGTACGGCGGGGCTGGCCGCCGTACTCAACTTCGTAGGCCGGAGATTCGGCTTCAAGGGCATCCTGATCCTCGTCGCTCTCGGCTTTATCGGCTGGCAGGTCGGGCTTCTCGACCCGGCAGCCATACTGGGCGGCGGGCAGGTCCGGGACGTTCCCTACGAGGCGACGCCCGAAGAACAGCGGCTGTACGAGTTCGTGACGGTCGTGCTGGCGGACACCGAGAAGATCTGGACCGACGAATTCAGCCGCGCCGGTTTGCAGTACTCGCCACCCCAACTCGTCATCTACAGCGACCGGTATTCGACCGCATGCGGGATGGGTGACGCCCGGATGGGTCCGTTCTATTGCCCTGCGGACCAGAGTGTCTACATCGACCTCGGTTTCTATGACGCCCTCGAGAATCAATTCGACGCGCCGGGTGATTTCGCGCAGGCTTATGTCATCGCCCACGAAGTCGGCCACCACGTGCAGAACCTGCTCGGCATTTCCGACCAGGTCGCCGCCCTGCGCGGCCGGCCCGACTACAACGAGTACTCGGTGCGGCTGGAACTGCAGGCGGACTTTCTCGCCGGCGTCTGGACACTTCTTAATCAGCGCTACCTGGACCGGGGTGATATCGAGGAAGCATTACGCGCCGCGAACCAGATCGGTGACGACGCAATCCAGGCGCGGACGCAGGGCAAGGTCGTGCCGCACGCCTTCACGCACGGCACATCGGAACAGAGGATGCGCTGGTTCGAACGTGGAGTGGACAGCGGCAATATAGATGACGCCAACGACATCTTCGAGATGCCCTACGAGAGCCTCTGACCCGTTGACCGCCGGCGCTACCAAGCGCTCGCGGCCAGGGATCTCACCGCATGCGGGTCCAGCCTGAACCGATAGGGCCTCGCGGCGTCTTCGCCGGCATAATCGACCCCAATACGCGGCCCCGTACCGATACTGGCCTCGTCTATGTTCAGGCCGAGGTCGAAAATGCTTATAGGGCCATCCAGCAAGCTGCTGCCGGTCAACGCGGTCGTGATGCCCAGGGCCCGGGCAACCGAGCCGGGACCCGCCAGCAAAGAGCGACCGGGATGCGACTTGCCGCGCCGCTCCAGCATTGCGGGAAGCCCGGAAACCGGCTCACCCGCCCTTACCAGTACCGCGTGAGGCACTCCGCTCACATTGGTGACGACGTTGAAGAGGTGGTGAATCCCGTAACACAGATAGACGTAGGCCGTGCCTCCGGGACCGTACATCGGTTCGGTCCGCCGGGTTCTGCGGTCGCCATAGGCATGGCTCGCCTTGTCGGTGACGCCGGCATAGGCTTCCGTCTCGGTGATCACGATCGCGGTGTGCTGCCCGTCAATGTCCGTGCGGAGGATCTTACCGAGCAAATCGCGGCCAACGGCGGTTACATCGTCGCGGAGGTAGAATGACTTTGGGAGCTTCTCCGGATGCATCAGGAATCTCGGTGTTTGCAGCAGAGCAGCCGATGTTCGATCACAAACCGGCCGCCTTTTTGGGTAAACTGCCTGCGGGGTTTCTACTCGTCAATCGCTTAGGCCGTAGTTGCGGCTCGGGGGTAATTATGAAAATGCATGCGCTTTTGGTCTTCGGAGTGGCTTTGTGCGTCACGGGGTGTGCCGAGAAGCAGGAGCCTGTATCCGAGCCGGCGGCAGAGGAGCAGGCGCCTCCGGCGACCGAGCCCGCGGCGGCGCAGCCGGCCGCGGCAGAAGCTATCGAGCGCGAAGCAGATTTCATCGAACACATGCACGCCCATGCCGAACAGCTGGACAACCTGAATTTCGCCCTGGCGGACAATGATCTCGACGGCGCGATGACGGCTGCCTACTGGCTGTCCGGGCACCAGGAGGTCACAGGAATCGAGGACGAGTGGCGGCCTTTCCTCGAGGGGATGCGCGAAGCGGCCCAGGCCGTGGAAGAGGCCCCGGATCTCGACACGGCGCGAGCCGCGGCGGACCGCATCGGCGAGCAGTGCCAGGGCTGCCACAATGCTGCGGGCGTGAATTAGCAGCGAGCGGCGGATCACGAATTCGGCAAGCCGATTTAAGATGACGACACCGGAACTCGGTCACGAGCAACAGACAGTCCAGACTGACCGGCACCTCGTTGCCGGCCGTTACCGGCTGCACGCAAAGATCGGCCGCGGCAGGCTCGGCGACATCTACGAAGCCGATGACGAAGGCTATCGCGAACTGGGCGTCGGGGGCCGCGTTGCGGTGCAGCTGTTGCCGGAAAGGGTGGCGCTGGATCAGGGGCTTCTAAGCAAGCTGAAACTCGGCTTCAGCGTACTCCGCGCCAGCTCGCACCCGAATCTCGTTTCGTATTACGACTGCGATTACGACGGCAAATTCGGCTACGTGGCCATGGAGTTTCTTGATGGAGCTTCGTTGCGCTTCGTGCTCGGTGACGCTTCGACATTACCGCTGGACGAGGCTTTGCCCGTCGTCAGGGCTGTTGGCGACGCGCTGCAATTCCTGCACGCCAAATCGATGGTGCACGGCAAGGTATCGGCCGAAAACGTCTTTATCACCGCAAATCTCGAAGTCCGCTTGCTCGACGTCGTGCCGCTGGACTCGGCATCTACCGTTCTTCGCGACGTTGCCTCCCGCGACCCGTTCAGCCACCTGGATATTAGTGACGACGTGCATGCGCTCGCCTGCCTGACGTACGAAATCCTTGCCGGCAAGCATCCTTTCAACTTTCACCCGCCCGCTGAGGCGAGTCGCGAGGGGCTCGAACCGGTGCGCATCCGGTGGCTGTCGGAGCAGCAGTGGCATGCACTGAAACGGGCGTTGTCCTTCGACATCGACGAGCGGCCCGCGACCGTCAGGGACTTTTTCGCCGATTTCGGGGTGAGGGGAACGGAGCGCCTGAAGCCGTCGGCCCCTGTTTCGAGCAGTCCGGCTGCCGAGCCATTGCCGCCGTCGAAGCCTGCTGCGCCCGCGCGGCGCCCCCCAGCCGCCCCCCGGGAGGCACAGGCAGCCGCGCCCTTCGCAGCGTCGGTGGCGACCGCAGCGGCGCCGCGGGTCGAGAAACGGCGCGAGCCGGACATCCGCATGAGGCCCTTCGTCCTCCTGGCGCTGCTGGCAGGAATCTGCGCCTGGTATTTCTTCGGGCAGCCAGGCAACGACATTGCGAAACTCATGGCAGTCGCCGAGCCCTACTTCGAACCGGCGCCCGATAATCGCATCGTGGTCATATTGCCGGAAGAACCAACCGAGTCGTCGGCGGCAGCGCCGGCCGAGGAAGCCGCCGCCGTCCCGGAACCGGCGGTGGAGCCGGACGCCGAGAGCGCGCCGGCCGAATCGGGCGAGCCGGCACCGGCGGCCGAAGAGGCGCTTTCAGCCGCCGCAGAGCCACCATTGGATCCCGCCGCCGGGCTGGCAGCGGAAACCGTGGCACAGGGCGAAGCGCCCGCCGTGCCGGATGCCCAACCGGCTTCACCGGACACGGAGACGGCTTCACCTGATACCCGGCCCGGCAACACGCTGGTCCGTTCCCTGGTCACCGTGTCCGAACGAGACGGAGCGGCGAGAATCGCGTTTCGGCGGCCGGTTGGCAACACTGGTACCGTCTTCTGGTGGACCGGTGATGACACGGCCGTTGCGGACGCGGACTACATCGCCCTGGAACAGCCGGTCGTCGCGTTCGAGTCGGGAGAGGAAGCGGAAACACTGCATGTACCGCTCATTAACGACAGCCTGCCGGAGCCCATGGAAACCTTTTATGTCTTCCTCGGGCAACGCGACGTCGCGTCCGGCCGCCTCCAGCCCATCGCCAGGATTCGCGTCGACATCAACGACGACGACTGACGCTGTTGCCGATCAGCGTAGCCGGCGTCCGTGCACCACACCAGGAATTTGAGGTAGAAAATCTATGCGCATGATCGCCTGGGCATTACTGGGCGCGCTGGCGGCACCTTCGGCCGGCGCACAGACGAGTACCGACACCTTGTTCAGCGACGAAGCAGAGAAGCGCGTCGAGTCCATACTCGGACAGATGACCGCGGAAGAGAAGATCGACCTTATAGCGGGTGTGGATTTCTTCTACCTGCGGGGTGTGCCGCGGCTGGGTGTGCCGCGGCTCAGGATGGTGGACGGGCCCATGGGTGTGCGCAACGACGGGCCTGCCACGGCTTACGGCGGAGGCATCGCCCTGGCCGCCACCTGGAACACCGGGCTCGCCGAGCGCATCGGGGTCGAGTTCGGTCGAGACGCACGCGCGAAGGGCGGCCACTTCCTTCTCGCACCCGGGGTCAACATCTACCGTGCGTCGATCGCGGCACGCAACTTCGAATACTTCGGCGAAGACCCTTTTCTCGCCTCCCGCATGGCCGTGAACTTCATCAACGGCGTACAGAGCCAGGGCGTAGCCGCGACGATCAAGCATTTCGCGGCCAACAACTCTGAGTTCGATCGCAACAATGCGGATTCGATCGTCGACGAGCGCACGCTGCGGGAGATCTACCTGCCCGCCTTCGAAGCGGCGGTAAAGGAAGCGCAGGTCGGCGCCATCATGGACGGCTACAACCTGACAAACGGCCTTTACATGTCGCAGCATGCCTACCTCAACGACGCCGTCGCGAAACAGGAGTGGGGCTTTCGCGGCGTGATCATGTCCGACTGGATATCGACCTACGATGCGATCGGCGCGGCCAATGGCGGGCTGGACGTAGAAATGCCTGACGGCAGCCAGTTCAACCGGGAAAAGCTCCTGCCTGCGATCGAGTCTGGCGAGGTCAGCATGGCCACGCTCGATGACAAGGTGCGCCGCATACTGCGCGTCGCCGTCGCTTTCGGCTGGCTCGACCGTGAGCAGCTCGACCCTTCGGTGCCTCGGTACAACGTGCAGGGGCGCGGGGCCGCCCTGCAGGGAGCGCGCGAAGGCATGGTGTTGCTCAAGAACGAGGACGGCGTACTGCCGCTCGATCGCGGCAAGCTGCAGTCCATCCTCGTGGTCGGGCCCAACGGGCACCCGGCGGTAACGGGCGGTGGCGGCAGCTCGAAGGTCGAGCCTTTCCATGCAGTGAGTATCCTTCAGGGTGTGGCGGATGCCGCAGGCGAGACGACGACAGTCCATTACGCCAGGGGCCTGCCGACCCTGGAAGAAATGGTGTCCGGCACGGAATTCAGCACCTCGGCGGACGGCGCCGAGCCTGGCCTGCGCGCCGAGTATTTCGCGTCGGGGGACCTGTCGGGGGAGCCCGTCCTCGTACGCATCGAGCCGCGGATCGAGATCGGATCCGGATCTTCGCGTTACCCGGAAGGCACGCTGTCGGAACGCTGGAGCGGCTTCTACACGGCCGGCGACAAGGGCACGTATGACCTGTTCGTCGCTGCGGCCGGAGACGGCGGCGGCTACTACCGCCTGTTCGTGAACGATGAACTGCTGATCGACAACTGGACGCTGAACCGGGCGATCGTCGACTACGTGACGGTCGAACTCGCGAGCGGGACTCACAAGATCGTTCTCGAGCACCGCGGGCGACAGAAATGGCCCGGAGAGCGCCTGCAGCTCGGGATTTCACGTCACGGCGATCGCATCGATGCCGCGGCCAGGGAACTCGCGGCCAACGTCGATGCCGTCGTAGTTGCGGCGGGCTTCGACGCCGGAACGGAGTCCGAGGGCGCCGACAGGACCTTCCGCTTACCACCCGGGCAGGACGAGCTCATCCGGGAGATCGCGGCCGCGAACGAGCGAACCGTCGTCGTGATGACGGCAGGCGGCGCCGTCGATATGAACGCCTGGCTGGACCGGGTACCGGCACTGCTGCAGGCGTGGTTTCCCGGCCAGGAAGGCGGCACGGCAGCCGCCGAGATTCTGCTGGGCGACGTGAACCCGTCCGGGCGCCTGCCCGCGACTTTCGAACGGCGCCTGGAAGACAACCCGTCTTACGAGTTCTACTACCCGGAGCCCGGCACGCTCGAGGTCGACTACGAGGAAGGCATATTCGTTGGCTACAGGGGCTACGAGCATAACGGTACAGCCCCGCTCTTCCCGTTCGGCCACGGGCTCTCCTACACGACCTTCGAATACGGCGACTTGTCCGTGACTCCCGGCACTACAGGCGACGGCAATGTCGCGGTCTCGTTCGACCTGACCAACACCGGCGATCGTGCCGGCGCCGAGGTCGCACAGGTATACGTCGCCGATACGCACAGCAGCGTGCCGAGGCCACCGAAGGAACTGAAGGGCTTCGCCAAGGTGCACCTGGAGCCCGGCGAGACGCAGCGCGTGACCATCGGGCTGGACCGCCGTTCGTTCGCGTATTACGACGTCGAGAGCAGGGACTGGGCCGTCACGCCGGGTAACTTCGAGATACTCGTCGGCCGGTCCAGCGAGGCTGTCGAACTCCGTCAGATACTCACGTTTACAAAGTGATTCGCGCCCTGTTGTAAACTGAGGGCCGGTTTACAGGAACAGATCGATGAATCAGTTTACCAAGCTGCATGGACGCCGTGTGCCGCCGGGACTCGAATGGCGAATACTGAGGAAACTGCCGCACATCACGCTCGCCGGCTCCCTGATACCGGTCGCGCTGGCGGTGCTCGTCCGCTTGTTGCCATCGCAACCGGGCATCGACACCCTCAAGCACATCAAGACGGTGGACATCTTCGCTATCGCGACCGCCATCACTTTTCTCACGGCTGTGCTCACGATCGCCATAGGCTGCATTGTCGTCTACATCATGAAGGGGCCGGCATACGTCGCCGACGCTTACCCGCTGCAGCACTCGGACCGGCCGGCAGCGGGACCGGGCGTGAATAGCCAACCGGACGACCGCTAACCGCGGTCGGGCAGCTTGAAATCCGCTGCCGGCGAACTATTTTTATAGATGAGGGTGTCTGCCTGCCCTTTGCAGGCGAGGCGCTGTCAACCCGTGTTAAATCCGCGGATAGGAGGTAACTATGGGAATGCTAGACAAGTGGTTAGGCGGCAAGAACGACTATCCTCCCCTTCCCGCCGATAACGCAGCCCGGGCCAGGCTGGACGAGGTGAAACCCGAACTCGAGCAACTGGCGAAGACGGTTCGCGATCATCTCGAAGTCGTACCCGGCGAGCATGAAGCCTACGTCTATCTCGGCAAACCACCGAAACATTTCGGTATCGCGTGGCTTCACGACGGCCAGGTCGATGGCCTCAAGGAGCTCGTAGACCAGCACAAGTTGTCGCAGTCCCAGGTGCAGACTTTGGTCAGCGCCCTGGGCGACGCATACGAGCACGCG
>Ga0224502_10000534_pt1 | contig 12742 bp, 12 predicted proteins | sample SF_Oct11_sed_USG_5_FD_169104 | JGI IMG/M metagenome (GOLD analysis project Ga0224502, IMG submission 169104) | Sediment microbial communities from San Francisco Bay, California, United States - SF_Oct11_sed_USGS_13 | ecosystem: Environmental > Aquatic > Marine > Sediment | place: USA... | reverse complement strand
CAAGCCACAAGGTACGCTCGGAATTCCTCGCCACGATCTGTTTCGCGCACCTGATGGACGCCGAGCAGATCGGGACTGTGCTGAAGAGCCGGCTTGGCGACATTGATCGTTACCTTGCCATGTTCGATGACTTCGAGCGCACGTGCATGCGGGACTGGCCGAAGGGCATGGTCTTCTCGGTCGGGCTCGCACGCTCGGTCATGTCGGCGATGAAGCAATACATCGAAGAGCATGGTGACCAATTACGAACAGAGTCGACGGCCGGTAAGCGTGCCGCCGCGGGATGAGGTTTCCGGCCGGCCACTGCCGGCCCGTATCAAGAAAGGGCCCAGTAATGGACTTGCGCAAACTGAACAAATACCGATCGTGGCTATACTCCGCAGGCATTGCCCTGCTCGTCACGGCATGGGTTCTGTCCGGTCAGATCCAGGACGAAACGACCGCCGCAACAGATTCGGCGCTTACGCAGGTAGTCGCAGAGTCGCCGCACGGCAAGGTACGGGTTCGTACCCAGGCAGCCGAAGAAATCCTGCGGACAATCGTCGTTAATGGCGATACCGCGCCGGCACGCACCGCCGAACTCTCCGCGGAAACTGATGGCCGTGTCGTTGCGACGGTCGCCGACCGCGGCGCGAATGTCAATCGCGGCGAGATCATGTTGCGTCTCGATGAGCGCGACCGGCGCGCACGGCTTGCGCAGGCGCGAGCAACCGTCAGGCAGCGGGAAGTCGAATACGCGGCACGCGAGCGCCTGAAGGCCGAGAGCTACGTCTCCGAGGCGCAGCTTCAGGAGGCTCTGGCGCTACTCGAGGCCGCGAAAACGGAACTGCTCCGCGCCGAGCTCGACCTCGAGTACATGAACATCCGAGCACCGTTCGACGGCGCCCTTCAGACCCGCTACGTCGAGATCGGCGACTTCGTCAAGGCCGGTGACCCAGTGGCCACCTTCGTCGACAACCGCAGGATCATCGTCTCCGCGAATGTCTCCGAGTTCGACGCCGGTCATGTGCGCGTCGGCGAGCCTGCCGAGGCCCGCCTCGCCACGGGCGAGCGCGTGCGCGGCTTGATTCGCTACGTTGCCCCGGTTGCCGACGACGCAACGCGGACCTTCCTGGTGGAACTCGAAGTGGACAACGCCGACGGACAGCTGCGGGCCGGCGGCACGGCGGAACTGATGATTCCCGCCGAGACGATTCTTGCCCACAGGGTGTCGCCGTCGCTGCTGACTCTCGACGACGCGGGCAACGTCGGTGTGAAGATCATCGGCGATGACGGCAGGGTCGAGTTCGTCGTCGCGGACGTCGCCATGTCCGCCAGCGACGGCGTATGGCTTGCCGGGCTGCCACAGACAGCGACCATCATCACCGTCGGCCAGGGCTTTGTCACCAGCGGATCCCTTGTCGATACCGTACCCGAGAGCGAGATCGACACTGCCGTGGCGATCAAGGGTACCGGCGAGGCGAACTGACCGTGCAGATCATCGACGCCGCCATGTCCCGGAGCCGAACGATCGTCCTCGGGCTTCTCGTCATCGTCGTCGCCGGCCTGTATGCCTATGTGACGATCCCGAAGGAGGCCGAGCCGGACATCGAGATCCCCGTCATCTACGTTCAGATGACGCACGACGGTATATCGCCCGAAGATGCGGAGCGGTTGCTGGTACGCCCTATGGAGCAGGAAATACGTTCGGTCGAAGGCATCAAGGAGATGATTGCCGACGCCTACGAGGGCGGCGCCAGCGTGCGTGTGGAGTTCGAGGCCGGCATCGATACCGACAAGGCACTGCAGGACATCCGGGAGCGTGTTGACAATGCCGCCGCCAAACTACCGAGCGAAACGGACGATCCGACCATCAACGAAGTCAAGATGACCCGCTTCGACCCGATGCTCGTGCTCAACCTGGCGGGTAACGTGCCCGAGCGCACGCTAAACCGGATTGCGAAGGATCTCAAGGAAGACATCGAGAGCATACCGGGCATACTCGAGGTCAACCTGGTCGGTGTGCGCGAAGAACTGATGGAGGTCGTCGTCGACCCATTGGCAATGGAGAGCTACGGGCTCGACCAGGCGCAGATAGTCAATTTCGTGGCCCGCAACAACAAGCTGGTCGCAGCCGGCGCGTTACAGTCGAGCGAGGGCCGGTTCCCCGTCAAGGTGCCCGGCGTTTTTGAATCGGCACAGGACGTGCTCGACCTGCCGATCAAGGCCGTCGGCGAGCGCATCGTGCACTTCCGCGACATCGCCGAGGTACGCCGAACTTACAAGGATGCCGAAAGCTATGCGCGCCTGAACGGCAAGCCGGCGCTGGCCATCGAAGTCGTGCAACGCGGCGGCGCAAACCTGATCGACGCCATCGAACAGGTGATGGCGGTCGTCGACGAGGAACGGCAGTACTGGCCGGCCGACATCGACATCAGTGTCTCGCGTGACAAGTCGAAGGACGTGAACGACATGCTCACGGAGCTGCAAAACAGCGTGCTTGCCGCCGTGCTGCTCGTGTTTATCGTCATCATCGGCATACTGGGCATACGTTCCGCCCTGCTCGTCGGCGTCTCGATACCGGGCAGCTTCCTGCTCGGCATCCTGCTGATAGGCGCGTTCGGCGTGACCATCAACATGATGGTGCTGTTCGCGCTGATCATGGCCGTCGGCCTGCTGGTCGACGGCGCGATCGTCGTTACCGAGATGGCCGACCGCCGACTTGCCGAGGGCGACTCGCGTCACCACGCCTACTCACGGGCGGCAATTCGCATGTCGTGGCCGATAATCGCCTCGACGTGCACGACACTTGCCGCCTTCCTGCCGCTGGCGTTCTGGCCGGGCATGTCCGGTGAATTCATGAAGTACCTGCCGATCACCCTGATCGCGGTGCTCGCGGCTTCGTTGTTGATGGCCCTGCTGATCGTGCCTACGCTCGGCTCGATCTTTGGCAAGACTGGCGCGGTCAGTGAGAATGCGCGGCGCAACCTGGCCGCAGCTGAGACCGGCGACCTCGACACGATTGATGGCCTGACCGGCCGTTACGTCCAGTTCCTGAAGCGTTCTCTGGTGCACCCGTGGCGCAACGTCGGTGTCGTCTCGGGTTTACTGCTCGCCATTTACATTGCCTTCTTCGCTTTCGGGCGCGGTGTCGAATATTTCCCGGAGGTCGAGCCGCCGTTTGCGACGGTCGACATACGCGCCCGCGGCGACCTTTCCATCGATGAGAAAGACTACCTGGTGCGCCAGGTCGAGGAGCGCATCGTCGACATGCCGGAAATCGAGTTCCTGTATGCCAAGGCCGGCGACGTCAAGGGCACCGAAGACCAGGTCGGGTCGCTGACGCTGAACTTCGTCGACTGGGACAAGCGCCGGCGCGCCGAAGAGATCCTTGCCGAGATCCGCCAACGAACGGCCGACCTCGCCGGCATCAGCATCGAGACCCGCAAACCCGACCCCGGCCCGCCGCAAGGCAAGCCTATCTTCATCGAGTTTTCCGCCCGCGACGGCAAGGTCGTCATCGAATCGATTGCAAAGGTTCGCGCGCTCCTGGAGCAGCATCCGGCGGTGACGAATATCGACGACAGCAGACCGCTACCCGGCATCGAGTGGCAGATCAAGGTCGACCGTGCCGAGGCGGCGCGGTTCGGCGCGGACGTAACGCTCGTCGGCGCCATGGTCCAGCTCGTCACCAACGGTATCAAGATTGGTGAATACCGACCGGACGACAGCGACGACGAAATCGATATACGTGTGCGCTACCCGGCGAGCGACCGCAGCCTTGACCGGATCGACGAACTGCGAATCCCGACGACCGGCGGTCAGGTGCCCATCAGCACCTTCGTATCGCGAGTTCCCGCACAGAAGGTGAGCACGATAACGCGGACGGATATGCGCCGGACGATGATCCTGGAAGCCGATGTCCGTGAAAACTACCTTCCCTCGGAGATCATTGCCGAGCTGCGAGACCTCTTGCCGACGATCGGTCTTGACCCGCGGGTCAGCGCAGTATTTCGCGGCTCGATCGAAGACCAGGAGGAAGACGAGAAATTCCTCGGCAGTGCTATGCTGATGGCGCTGGCCATCATGGCAATCATCCTCGTCACGCAGTTCAACAGCATCTACCAGGCTTTCCTCATCCTGACCGCCGTCATATTCTCGACCGGTGGCGTGCTGCTGGGTCACCTGCTCCTCGGCATGCCGTTTGGCGTGATCATGAGCAGCGTCGGCGTCATTACGCTCGCGGGCATCGTCGTCAACAACAACATCGTGTTCATCGATACCTATAACGTGCTTCGCCGTCGGGGTACCGCCACGTTTGACGCGATTCTCCGCACCTGCGCGGTCAGGCTCCGGCCGGTATTGCTGACCACGGTTACGACGATCATCGGCCTGATGCCCATGGTACTGGGCGTGAACATCAATCTGGTTGCCCGCGAGGTGTCCGTTGGCGCACCCAGCTCACAGTGGTGGATCCAGCTGGCCTCATCGGTCGCCGGTGGACTGGCGTTTGCCACGATCCTCACCCTGCTGCTTACGCCGAGCCTGTTGCTGATTCATGCCAGGATTTCCGAGCGGCTCGCAGCGCGGCGAGCAGCAGGATCAGCAGGCTCGATGGGGCCGGCGAACCACCACCCCGTTCGCTGACAATGACCGTCGTGCCGTCCCGCGGCGGCGCGTCGCCGGCCTTATCTTCGAGCGGCAGGAAAGCAAGTTCCGGCGTATCGACAGGGCCGTAGCTGGCCAGGAAAGCATCCGTGTCCGCATCGAACAACTCGATCAGCAGGTCATAGTCGCCGCGGGGATAACCCGACACCAGTTCCGTGACGACGACGTATTCGTCGTCCTCCGATGCGCCGGATATCGTGAATACCTCGGTGGCAGCGTACTCGGCCCACGGGCCACCTTCCAGGCTCAGGTAAAGAACCGCATAAACGTCGGCAAACAGGTAGTAGGTGTCGGCATCGAAAAGCAGGTCGACGCCGTGGAAGTAGCCGTCCCTGTCATGGTCGTTGAACAGCACGACGTCAGCTGCATAAAACCAGAATTCGGTGTTGGGTGACGCGGCCGCGGCATCGCCGCCGGTCTTGTTACTGGCCGCGGATCGCGTGCTCTTGTCAGCGGAGACGTCACGCTCGAGCACCGGGTATTCACGCTCGGCATGAACGCCCGGCTCGCCACGGTCCCGCGCCGCACGGGTCATCTCCGTCGTCTGCGACAGCCGGGCGGAATCGCCTTCGGCGGCTGTCGTCTGTGCGCCAACGTTCATTGCTGCAGCCGTCAGGAATGCCAGCAGCACCAGCCGCAGTGTCCGGATATTGCCATTGTGTGCCTGCATGCTTGTCTCCTCGCTTGTTTCCGAACCTGGCTACCATTGAACCGCCCTTTGCATGAATCGGCGCTGAACCCGTGGGCTTGCCGGCCAGCGCGTGCGATCATGTTCAGTTCCTGTTCATGCTCGGAACAAAAATGTCGATGACCGGGCAAGGCACGGCTGACACCACTGGCAAGGCGATCGCCTATCTGCTCGTCGGCGTGACGGGGGGCCTAGGTCTCGACCTTTGCGCCAAGGCCTTGCTGGCAAGCTATCCACTTGAACAATTCGTGTTTCTGCGCAGCGCTATCGGCCTTGCTGTATTCCTCGCGTTACTGCCGCGCTTCGGTGGTACGAAGATGCTGCGTACCCGGCGCTGGGCATGGCACCTGCTGCGCACAATGCTGGCTTCGGGCGCCATGTTCGGGTTCTTCTACGCTCTCGCCCGCATGCCGCTTGTCGATGCCCTGACGCTCGGCTTCACCGCGCCGCTGATGGTTACCGCGCTGTCGGCTTTGCTGCCGGGCGATACCGTCGGCTGGCGGCGCTGGACAGCCGTCCTCGCAGGATTCGCGGGCGTGCTGGTCATGCTCCGCCCGGGCGCCGGAGAGATTTCGGTCGCCGCCGCGGCATGCCTGTTCGCCGCTTTTTGTTATGCGTGCCTGGCCGTCACGGCCCGCAAGCTCGCCGCAACGGAAAGCAGCATTGCGCTGTCCGTCTATGTCATTGCGGGGCCGATGCTGATCTCTGTGTCACTACTCGGCGGCGGTGGCTGGGTCGCACCCGATGCCGGGGGCTGGCTGCTGTTCGTCGTGGCCGGGATGTGTTCCGTTATCGCCTGGCTAGGGATTATCGGCGCTTATCGGCGGGCGCCGCCGGCCATGCTGGCGCCATTCGAGTACACGGCGCTCGTCGGCGGCGCGGTCGCTGGCTACCTTATCTGGGATGAAGTACCCGACAGCTGGACGCTGATCGGCGCTGCAATCATCGTCGCGTCCAGCATATTCGTCGTTTACCGGGAGGTCGGCGTCACTCTACGTCGCCGGGAACGAGACCGGCCAGCTCCGCCGGTGTTACCTGCAGTGCCTCCGCGACCCCGTTGAAAAAATCTACCTCGAGGACACTGACTGCGCTGTCGCTGCGAAATACGTCGGCCAACGCACGCACGGTCTCGGCGCGGTGCCGAGCGGTGAGCTTCTTGCGGACACTGGCAAGGTATTTGCGCAGCGTGGCCTCCGCATACAGCTCGGCGCGCGCGGCCACACGGACGTCGGCGGCGCTTACACCCTCGCCCGTGTGCTCCTTGATAATCTCGCGGATCCGGTCGACCTCGACCTTTTGAATATTGATGTCGGCGTCCGACGCCCTGGCGAGGGTCATCAGCAACACTTCCTTGAACAGCTCGTTTTCGGATTCCTCCGACACGTCCGAGCCACCAAAAATCTTCAAAACGTTCTTAAGGTCTGCGATTGCCATTCTTGTCTCACTTCGGGATGTCGTTATTGTCGTCCGCCTGCCCAGGGCGCATCAATTCGGGGAGTATACACGGCCTTGGCGCCGATAATCATCGTCTCAGGCGCCCGCCCGACGGCGCATTGGCTGGCGCTCCCAGTAGGTCAGGGACCGCCAGGCCCACTCGACGGGGCCGAAACGGTAACGCGTCAGCCACCAGGGACTCAGCACCAGCTGAAGTCCGACCACCGCCACAACGAAGCCCATTTGCCAGAATCGAGGCACCTCGCCATAAAGGCCGAGCCCGTAACCATAGAACACGGTCGTCAGTATGACCGAATGGAGCAGGTAGTTGCTCAGGGCCATTCGGCCGACCGCGGCGAAGCGCGCCACCAGCCCGCGAACGAAACCGGTCTTCAGTATGAGGATCACGAGGCCGACATGACCCAGGGCCACGATCACGCTGCCCACGTAGTTTGCCAGCATGCCGTGGCGCATCGTGTAGAAAGGCTCGAAGCCGTGTGCGTAAAGGTCGAGCCCCGAAAAGACCGTCAGCGGCAGGCCGAGTCCGTAGCCGAACAGCATCAGCCGGCGGTAAAAGGCGGTCGGTTTCTCGGCCGACAATATGCCGAGCTTCATGAGCGCCATGCCGAGGCACATCAGCCCGGCAATCCGCCAGCCGTAAAACAGCAGCATGCCCTGCTGCATGCCGATGACCTGCGGCACCCGATACTCGAGAAGGTCGGCGTAACTCCCGAGGTGCGCCTCCAGGTCCCGCCGCTTTTCCTCCTCGCCTGGTGCGAGAAACATCCTTGTTCGTTCCCATTGCTCGATCAGGCGCCGCTGCTCGGCGTCGAGTTCCTCACCCCCGGCCTGCCGCTCCGTGTACTCGGCGGCCCTGTCGCGCATCTCTTCGACCAGGTCGGACAGCCCGTGCATTCCGGCCGCCGTTACGGATAGCAGCAAGATCGATGCGATGACCAGCGTTCCCGGCCGTGCATTCCTGAACACGTAGACCGCCATGCCGATGGCGGCATAACCGAAAAGGATGTCGCCTGACCAGATCAGGTAGGCGTGGATCGCGCCAATCAGCAGCAGCGACAGCTGGCGCCGAAAATAGATCCTGCCGAAGGGCGCAGCTCGTTCCTCCGCCCGGCGCGACATCAGCACCAGCCCGGCGCCGAACAGCATCGCGAAGATGCCCATGAACTTCAGGTCAAAAAGGATATGCGTAACGAACCAGGTGCCGAGGTTATGCAGCTCGGTACCACCCATCGCCAGTGGATTGCCATAGGCCATCTGCGGCATGGCGAACCAGTAGATATTCATCACGAGGATGCCGAGCACCGCGACGCCGCGCAATGTATCGAGGCTTGCGATGCGTTCTGCACCGGTGACGGGCGCGGCGTGGCGCGGTGCGGTCATGACATCAGCGCTGGCGGTGTCGTCCCCGTTCATTGCCGGCTCTCCGTCGGCTAGTTGTTTTTGTCGGACGCAGTCGGCAACGCATTTCGCAGGCCGAGCAAGTTATGGTAGCGCACAAGCACTACGATTTACAGCGTTGTATTTCGTAGACATTTTTCTTGGCATCGCAAGAAATTCAAGACATACTCTGACGCGGGCAAACTACGTTGAAAGGAGGTGATCCATGTCTAGTGAGATAGCGAAGGTGTTGCAACAACACTCGGGTCTTGTGTGGATTATGGAGCAACCTTCCGCGGTATCCTGACCCCCGTTTTCCAATACCTATCTCACCGAAAAGCCGCCCATCGGGCGGCTTTTCCTTTTGGACCAGTCGCCGCCCATCGGGCGGCTTTTCCTTTTGGACCAGTCGCCGCCCATCGGGCGGCTTTTCCTTTTGGACCAGTCGCCGCCCATCGGGCGGTTTCTCCAATCGGGCGCCCCCCGTGCACCGCGATCGCGGCAACGCCGGCTCAGGCGTTCAGGATGTCTTCGAGCGCGTTCAGCAGCGTGTCGACTTCGTCCAGCGTGTTGTAATGCACGGCACCAATACGCACTACACCCCCGGACTCCATCAGCCCTAGCAGGCTCACAGCCTCGACCGCGTAGTTGTGCCCGCTCCAGACGAAAATATTGCGCGCCGCCAGTGCCTCGGCAATCGAAGCCGACGCATGACGATCATGGGTAAACGACACCGTCGACACCCGCCTGTGCAGCGCATCCGTTGCCGTGATGCCGTGAATTGTCGTACCGCGCAGGACCTGCAATCCGTCGATCAACCGCTTTGCGAGCCGGTGCTCCTCGGCAAACAGCGCCCGCATTGCAGCGTGCACCAGCAGCGTGCGCTCGCGCAGGCCGGTATCGGCGTTCTCGGACCCGGCACCTATCGCCCGCCCGATGTCGGCGAAGTACTCGACGGCGGCCGCAGTTCCGGCGATACCCTCATGACTCTGCGTTCCCGGCTCGAAACTGCCCGGTGGTTTTGCCGGTGCCGGCCGCAGCCGGTAAGGTTCGAGCCGCTCGAGCACCTCGCGGCGCGCCCACAACACGCCCTGGTGTGGGCCGAAGAACTTGTACGCGGAACACACGAGAAAGTCGCAACCGATTTGCATGACATCGGTCGCGACATGCGGCGCCGACTGCACCGCATCGACGTAGGTCCAGGCACCGGCCGACCGAGCCCGCGCACAGATCGAACCGATGTCATTGATCGTGCCCGTCAGGTTACTGGCACCGCCTATGCAGACGAGCCGGGTTCTCTCGTTCAGCAGATCGTCGAGTACCTTCAGATCGAACTCGTAGGATTCGGTATCGAACGGGAGCCGTCGGACCGTGAGGCCGTGATCGCGTGCCATCAACTCCCACGGCCAGACGTTGGCGTCATGGTCCATTTGCGACACGATAATCTCGTCGCCGGGCCCGAGGACTTTACCCAGCGACCGTGCGATATGCAGCGTCAGGCTGGTCATGTTCTGGCCGAAGATGATTTCGTCGGGCGACGGCGCGTTGAGGAAATCCGCGAGAACCTGCCGCGCTTCCTCGATTGTCCGGGTGGCCAACTGCGAGGTTCGAAAGTAACCGCCGATGTTTGCATTGGCTTCGAGCAGGCACGACGACATACGCTCGACGACGCCTAGCGGCACCTGCGTCCCGGCCGGGTTGTCGAAATAGATTCGGCTCTGGCCTTCGTCCGTGGCGGCAAGGGCGGGAAACTGCGCACGCAGTGCCGAAATATCGATATTGCCCGCGAAGATCCGGTCAGTCATTCGCTGACGTTGCCGCCCCATTTCTCCCGGTGCGCATCCTCGGCCTGTTGGCGGATTTTGGTGTGGCGGCGGGTGAGGAGCAACGAGCCGGGATCACAGACCTCGGCCTTGATCAGGCCGAGATCGCTGGCGGCGTCGAACAGGCTTGGATACCAGCGTTCCCAGCCGGGCAAGAGTTTTTCGACCTGTTCGCGGAGTGTCATGAAGGGCAATGTAACCGAGCCCTAGCATCATGACAATGAACGCCGTCGCGGTTTACTCCTGGAGCATGCGGGCCGTCAGCATCGCGACGCCGAGCAGTGCCGCGCCCATCAGCAGCGTCGGCAACTGCGGGATCGACTCCACCGGCAAGGCCGTGAATTCGCCCGGCAGTGCATCAAGCAGCGTAGTCGTCGCCGTGGTCAGCTGCACTAGCGGCTTGAAAGCAATGCTGCCACCGACCAGCAGGGCAACAGGCAAGGCAAGCCGCCGGATCCAGAGTCGCTGCCGGAGCCGGCGTACGACCTTCGCCGCAAAGCCGTTGTCCGCAATCGGCGCTGATTCGAACAATGCCTCGAGCATGCGGTCTTCGGGGTCTTTGATTCTCTCAGCCATATTGATGATCTTTGATGTCAAAACTCGTCCTGATCTTTTCCTTGCCGCGATGAATCAGCGACTTGATCGTGCCCACCGGCTGGCCCGTCGCGTCGCCGATTTCGCGGTGCGACAGGCCGCAGGCATAAGACATAATCATGATTGCGCGCTCCTCTTCAGTCAGCACGGCCAGTAGCTTGTCGAGATCGGACACTTCGTTCGAGTCCCGAGTATAACTCCTGCCATGAAGCTCTTCCGTGTTGCCGATCTCGTCCAGTATCTCCGCGTAGCGTTTGGAACGCCGCTTCGACTGCAGGAAGGTCGTGTAGGCAATACGAAGCAGCCAGCCGATGAACGAACCGCGCCCCGTGAACGTCTGCAACTTGTCCCAGGCATGCATGAAGCAGTCCTGCGCCAGGTCGTCGGCGAGGCTCATGTCGCCGCAGAGCTTGCGCAGAAAATTGCGCACCTGTGACTGGTGCCGGCGAATCAACTCGCCGAACGCGGCCGTGTCCTGTGCGGACACGGCGCGCGCGACGAGGAAATGATCCTCGGTACCCGGGTTGCCTGCAGGCGTCGCTATGATTCACTCCCCGTAAACCGCCACATGATCAGGTACGCGATGCCGATACACAACGGCAGCGCCGCGCCGGCCAGGGTTCCCTGCAACGCGTGCCCGCTCGGATCCGGGACAGCGAGCCCGATCAACGCAAGGCCGCAGGCGATCGCCAGCCAGACCAGCGCGACCCGCAGGTCCCTGTACTTGACCGGCCGCGGCTGGCCGAGCCGGTCGATAATCTCCGGGCTCAATTCCTGGCCTTTTTCGATCGCTACACGAATCGTCTGCTGCATGTCGTTGCGCATACGGTAACGAAACCAGAAAAACAGGCAAAACACGAGGGTCATGCCGAGGAACATTGTGACGGGTACGATTTCTTCAGCCACTTTGATTTCTCCATTGTCAGGTGGACGGCGTAATGCCGTATTCACCCTGTAGATGGCTGCCACCAGCGATTGGATGCAAGATTTTTAACCCATTGATTTACAGCTAATTATAGTCCCGAATGTCCGCACTGCCCGGCTCGCTGTCAGCGGCACCGGCGGATTACCGTCAGAGCGGCCTCGATACCCCGCCATCGCCTGGTAATGCAGCTGACAGCCGTGATTGCCGCAAGCCGCATCGGACCGAGCCCCCCGGCAACCCCCGGCATATCGACGCCAACCCGAGAGTCCGCAACCTGGGAAAAGGCGTGTAGCGCGATCACCTGGGTCTGGATGAGCACTAGCTCGAGCGCGCCGTCGCTCCCGGCCGTACCGATCGACTCTCTGACCTGCTCTTATCGCCAGCTGTCTCACCCGTTCTTTGATAACGGGCGTGCACGTCAGCTTTGACCCCGAGCACGTCCCCGAGGACCTGGTATTCCGCGACACCGGCGACCGGCAGATACCCCGGAAACGCTGCATCGTGCGCCGTCACTGGCGCGAGGCGCGTGCGCCAGGAAACCTGACTTGCTGGAGCATTGACGATATACGCTCACGCGTCGAGTGGCTGGGCGGCGGGCGGCCCGACGACCTGCCGTGGTGGCGGCGACTCCGGCGCTAGCCGCGTCGACACGTCCCGACCTTGCGTTTCGGACGTATCAGCGGTAGCGGCTCAGGAGCTTTTTGAGCTCCGCCGCACCGGGATTCAGCGATTCAAGCGCAAGCTCCGCGAGCGGCGTGTCGACGTTACCCATCAGCTCATGCATCTCCTCGCGATCCTCGTCGATGTAGAGCAGCCCGGTGGTGATCTCACCGGCCCTGAATCGTTCGCGCAAGTACTTGAACGCGATCGCGCGGCTCGTTGGATCGTACTCGGCATCGACCTTGCGCAGCATGATCTTGCTGCCATCATGCAACTCAACCGGCACGGCCTCGCCTTCGTCGTAGGCAGTCTTTATCTCGCCGGCAGGCGGTATGAAGTCGGCGTCGACTACATGATGATAGAACTGCCGGGTGTGGGCATAGCTTTTCGTCGAGCCCTCGTGATCGTTGAAGGTCACGCAGGGACTGATTACGTCGACGAGTGCGAAACCGGGGTGTTTCAGGGCGCCCTTGATCAGCGGGACCAGCTGCTCCTTGTCGCCCGAAAAACTGCGGGCGATGTAGGAGGCACCCAGCGACAGGGCGGTGCTGACCGGGTCAATGGGCTCCTGCT
>Ga0224502_10000533_pt1 | contig 12757 bp, 10 predicted proteins | sample SF_Oct11_sed_USG_5_FD_169104 | JGI IMG/M metagenome (GOLD analysis project Ga0224502, IMG submission 169104) | Sediment microbial communities from San Francisco Bay, California, United States - SF_Oct11_sed_USGS_13 | ecosystem: Environmental > Aquatic > Marine > Sediment | place: USA... | reverse complement strand
TTTAATTTTGAAAAAGCAGATTGATAATATCAATCTGGATTTACCTGCCTAAAACTCACCGATTCATCGGCCAAATCCCACTTTTTCGTTGACTTACCCTTACAGTGTGCCATAAAAAAAAAGGGGGATTCAGTTTTTAAGTGTTGTCCAATCTTTTTTTAACATTCCGAAATTTACCCAGATTTATTTAAAATGAAGGATTTTTAGGTTTTGCAAAGGCTGCATGACCTTCTTGTCTTGCAAACGATGAAAATAGCTGGCTACATCGGTTAGTTAAAGCATCTGATGCAAAACCCTTTTTGAATAGGGTGGGGGAGGTATTTGAATTATTTTTAATGGGATTAAGGAGGTGCAAATGGAAAAGGAAAAGGCGTTTTATGAGCGTTTGGAGGGCAAAGGTGTCTCCCGAAGGGAATTTATGAAGTTCTGCACCTTCCTGACGGCGACCATGGGGCTCTCGTCATCGTTTGTGCCAAAGGTGGCCGAAGTCTTTGCGGCACCGGCGCAGCGGCCTCCGGTGATTTGGCTGCATTTTGGTGAATGTACCGGGTGCACGGAAAGTGTGCTCAGATCCATGTACCCATGGATTGATGAGCTGGTGCTTGAGATTCTTTCCCTGGAGTATCATGAAACGGTTATGGCAGCTGCCGGACAACAGGCTGAGGATCAACTGCATGCGTCAATGAAGAAGTTCGATGGTAAGTTTATCTGCGTGGTTGAAGGCGCGATTGCCACTAAATTCAACGGTGGGTACGGGAAAATTGGCGGCCGAACATTTCTGGAGATTGGAAAAGAGGTTTGCGCCAGGGCTGCCGCTGTAATCTGTATAGGCGCGTGCGCCAGTTTCGGAAATATCCCGGCGGCGAAACCCAACCCCGGCGGATATAAGGGTGTGGGTGAAGCCCTGGGGATAAAAGCGGTAAACATCGCCGGGTGTCCGCCGAACCCGGTCAATTTTGTCGGTACGGTGGTCAATTATCTCCTGTTTGGCAAACTCCCGGCCCTGGATAATCTTGGCCGTCCGCTGTTTGCCTATGGTAAGACCATCCACGATCAGTGCCCGCGGCGGGCTCATTTTGAAAATGAGGAGTTTGTGGAAGAATTCGGTTCTGAGGAGGCCGCTATGGGTTATTGTCTTTACAAGAAGGGCTGTAGAGGTCCGGAAACCTATAACAACTGCCCGGTGGCTAAATTCAATGACGGCACCAGCTGGCCGATCGAGGCGGGGGCGCCCTGCATCGGTTGCAGCGAACCGGCATTCTGGGATAACTTTACGCCGTTTTACGAGGAACTGTAGTTTTAGAACAGCGATCCAGGAAAAAAGGGGGGGAACCATATGGCACAGCGAATAACGATAGATCCAATAACCAGAATTGAGGGTCATCTCCGGATTGAAGTCGAGGTGGCCGGCGGCAAGGTGGTGAATGCCTGGAGTTCAGGCCAGATGTTCCGAGGCATTGAGCTCATTCTGCAGGGCAGAGACCCCCGGGATGCCCACCATTTTGTGCAACGCTCCTGCGGTGTCTGAACGTACACCCATGCTCTGTCCTCGGTGAGGGCAGTCGATAATGCCGTGGGTGTTAAAATCCCCAAAAATGCGCGCATCATCCGTAACCTTCTGATGGGCGCCCAGTTTCAGCATGATCATATTGTTCACTTTTATCATCTGCATGCTCTGGACTGGGTGGATGTTGTCAGTGCACTTTCGGCGGATCCCAAGAAAACAGCCGCTTTATCTGACAATGTCAGCAATGCACCCTGGGGGGGTGCCGTCTATTTTAAAAACGTACAACAACGCCTAAAAACATTTGTCGACAGCGGCCAGCTGGGCCCCTTTTCCAATGCGTATTGGGGACATTCAGCTTACAAGCTGCCGCCTGAAGCAAACCTGATGGCGACGGCCCACTACATTGAAGCTTTGCGCCTACAGGCCAAAGCGGCACGAATGCACGCCATTTTTGGCGGTAAAAATCCGCATCCGCAGTCACTGGTCGTCGGCGGTGTCACCTGCGTCAGAGACCTGACGCCGGATCGTATCGCCGAATTTCTGTATATCACCAAAGAGACCCAGGATTTCATTGAAAATGTCTATATCCCGGATCTGCTGGCAGTCGCATCCTTTTACAAGGATTGGGGCGCCATTGGCGGCACGAGCAACTTCCTGGCATGGGGCGAGTTCCCCGAAACCGATCGGGAGCCGGACAGCCTCTATATGCCCAGGGGTGTCATTATGAAACGCAATATTGGCGGCGTGAAAATGGCGGACCAGGCCCAGGTTTCCGAGGACGTCACCCGGGGCTGGTACGAAGACGGGCCGGCCAGACATCCGTATAAAGGTGAAACCAAACCGCTACAGGAAAACCCGAAATATCGACCCGGTGGCGGCAAATATTCCTGGTTCAAAGCACCGCGCTATGATGGCGAACCCTGCGAAGTCGGTCCGTTGGCCCGGGTACTGGTGGCGTATGCCCGGGGTCACAAGGACATTAAGCCGCTTGTTGATAATGTCTTGAACACGCTGGGCGTGGATGCAAACGCCCTGTTCTCGACCCTTGGCCGCACAGCCGCCAGAGGAATTGAGACCCTGGCAATCGGTAAACGGGTGCAGACCTGGGTCATGGAGCTGGTCGAAAACATCAAAAACGGCGATACCCAAACCTATGAACCTTACAAAATGCCGAACAGTGGTATGGGTGTGGGGCTAAATGATGTTCCGCGGGGATCCCTTGGGCACTGGGTGGAGATCGAAGATAAGAAGATTAAAAACTACCAGTACGTCGTGCCGTCGACCTGGAACCTATGCCCGCGGGATGCCAACGGCAAATTGGGTCCGGTGGAAGAGGCCCTGATCGGCACACCGGTTGCGGATCCCAAAAAACCGCTTGAGGTCCTGCGTACGGTTCATTCTTTTGATCCCTGTATTGCCTGCGGGGTCCACGTCATTGACCCGGATTCCAACGAGGTTTATAAAATCAAAGCGCTCTAATGAGCCTGCCTTGACAGAAACGGCCTCTTCATCTGCGGGAGGCCGTTTTTTATGGTGTTGACGGTCCGTCCTGTTTTGGTGTAATACCCATATTCGGCTGTTGAATTCGAATATGCATGCATCTGAAAGGGCTAAAAAGTGTCTGATAAAAGTCCTTATGACGATATCTATTCTCCGGAAATTATGATTCTGGGTGTGGGTTGCATTCTTTATTCGGATGAGGGTTTCGGTGTGCGCGTGATTGAAGCCATTCAGGAGCGCTACGAATTTCCGGACAATGTCCTGGTGGTCGACGGCGGTGTTCTGGGAATCAACCTGCTGGGTGTGATTTCCAAACCGGATCGGCTTATTGTGGTAGATGCCATTCGCAATAAAGGTAAGCCCGGAGATCTGTATCGCCTGGAAGGCGCGGCCATTCCGGAACGCATTCGGGCCAAGAACTCTTTGCACCAGGTTGATTTTCTGGAAGCGCTCACTTTATGCCAGGCGCTGGATAAGGTGCCTGAAACGGTAATTGTCGGGGTGGAGCCGGAAGACATCGAGACCCAGAGCCTGGAATTAACGCGCACCACCCGGGCCAAAGTCGACGCGGTAATCGATATGGTTTTGGCCGAGCTGGATCGCCTGGGGGTATCCTATAAGAAAGGAAGACCGCATAATGTGTCTAGCAATCCCATCTCGGATTACAAAGATTGAAAATAATATGGCAACCATCGATGTGGATGGCGTTCAAAGAGAAGCCAGTTTGTTGCTGCTTGAGGACGCCCGGGTCGGAGATTACGTTATTGTGCATGCCGGCTTTGCCATCCAAAAACTCGATGAATCGGCGGCACAGGAAACATTGGACCTGTTGCGAGAAGCGATCGCCGCGGTAGAGAAAAGCGAATCCAACCAGAATTAGAGCAAACCCGGCGGTAAGATTTTGAACGCACTTCAAGATCCTCAAGCTTGCAGGCCACCCCGCAACCCCGTCTCACTAAGTAGATACTGAAACGACACACGTTTACCCGCAAACCTCAGGGATGACCATGACACAGGCGTATGCTGCCAGAAGGCTGGAAGTCAATGGTATTGTCCAGGGCGTTGGTTTTCGGCCCTTTGTCTACAATCTTGCCAATCATTTCGGTTTAAAAGGCGAAGTCGCCAATACATCTACCGGGGTATCCATCCATATCGAAGGACCCCTGGACCGAATCCAATCCTTTGAAACCGATTTGGCTACAAAATGCCCGCCCCTTGCCCATATTGTCGAAATATCCACTCGATCTGAATCCGTAAAGCAATACGCGGGCTTCAATATTGTGAAAAGCAGGGGCCGGGCGGCAATGTCCACCCTGATCTCACCGGATGTTTCAATTTGCGATGACTGCCTGCGGGAGCTCTTCGATCCGAAGGATCGACGCTACCTGTATCCGTTTATTAACTGTACCAACTGCGGACCGCGGTACACAATTATCGACGACATTCCCTATGACCGACCCAAGACCTCTATGCGGCATTTTAAGATGTGTAATGCCTGTCAGTCTGAATACGATGATCCGACCGACCGGCGATTTCATGCCCAGCCCAATGCCTGTGTTGAATGCGGGCCGTTTGTCAGTCTTTTTGATCGCCGCGAAAAGCCGATTGATGCCGGTGATCCGGTTAAGAAAGCAGCCGATCTCCTTCGCCGGGGATACATTGTCGCAATCAAGGGCCTGGGCGGATTTCACCTGGCTGCCGATGCTGAAAACAGCGCGGCCGTGATCCGGCTCCGCAACCGGAAGATGCGGCAGGAAAAACCTTTTGCCATTATTTCCGCTGATCTGGCAGGTATTCGTAAATACGCCGGCGTCGAACCGGAGGAAGAAAAACTGCTGACCTCGATCCAGCGTCCGATCGTGCTGCTCAAAAAAAAGACGGCCAACTGCATTGCAGAAGAAGTTGCGCCCCGCAACAAATATTTCGGCGTGATGCTGCCCTGTACCCCGCTGCACTACCTTCTTTTAAAACATGGATTTAATGCCCTTGTCATGACCAGTGCGAATTTAAGTGAAGAGCCCATTGCCATTGATAACGACGATGCCTTTGAGCGCCTTGGCGATATTGCCGACTATTTTTTAATTCACAACCGGGACATCTATTTGCGCAGTGATGATTCCATTGTAAAGCACACTGCGGGCCATACGCGCCCCATCCGGCGTTCGCGGGGATTTGTACCGATTCCGGTGTTTTTAAACGATCCGGTCCCGCCGATCCTTGCCTGCGGCGCCGAATTAAAAAATACGATCTGTATCACCACGGGCGATAAAGCGTTTATCAGCCAGCATATCGGGGATTTAGAAAACAAGGCCACCCTGGATTTTTTTAAGCTGACCGTTGCCCATTTGCAGCGTATCCTTGCAATCACCCCCGAGATTATTGCTTTTGATATGCATCCGGATTACCTGAGCACTGTCCACGCTAAAGAACAGCAAGGTATCCGCAAAGTGGAAGTCCAGCATCACCATGCCCATATTGTCAGCTGCATGGCGGAACACAAACTGGAAGGGGAGGTTATCGGATTAGCATTTGACGGCACCGGCTACGGCACGGATGGTACCCTCTGGGGCGGTGAAGTCCTGGTCGCCGAGGCCAAACAGTTTAAGCGCGTGGCCCATCTGGCATATGTGCCGATGCCGGGCAGCGCGGCGGCGATTAAAGAACCCTGGCGCATGGCCATCAGTTACCTGCAGGATGCATTCGGTGAGAATTTCTGGGATCTGGATCTTCCGGTTTTAACCCGAATTGAGCCGCCAAAACTCAAAATCATCGTTGAAATGATTTTAAAAGGGGTCAATTCTCCTCAGACCTCGAGCCTGGGGCGCCTGTTTGACGGCGTTGCGGCGATCATCGGAATCCGCCAGCAAGTGAATTTCGAAGGCCAGGCCGCCCTGGAACTGGAAATGCTGGCAGCAGACGATGCCGATTCAATTTACGACTTTGAGTGGGTCACGGGTGATATGTTTAAAATTTTACCGGCTCCCATCATCCGGGGTGTGGTTACCGATGTTCAAAACGGGTTGCCGGTCGCGGAAATCGGCGCCAAATTTCATAAGACAATTGTCGCTTTGTTTGCAGAGGTATGCGCATCTGTGCGAAATGAATCTGAATTGAATCGAGTCGTACTCAGCGGCGGCTGTTTTCAAAATTCGATACTGCTGGCCGGTTTGATTCAGAAGTTGGAGTCGCTCAATTTCCAAGTATTTGCGCACCGGCAAATCCCCACCAATGATGGCGGGATATCGCTAGGGCAGGCCGTGGTGGCTGCTGCCGTCAGTCGTCGGTAGTCCGTTGTCTGTTGCTTAAAAATGGAAATAAATCTGATTATACAATCTGCGGCCGGTTTTCTTTGAACCACTCTCTATTTTTAAGATAGGGAAGACATCGGGCAATTGACAAAAACAACTGACAACCCACAACTGACCACGGACGATTATTATGACTTTGAAACACATCAATGAATACCGCGATGCGGATATATCCAAAAGTTTACTCGAAAAAATTAAAGCGATCAGCAAAAAGAATGTCCGTTTGATGGAGGTGTGCGGGACCCATACGGTGTCCATCTTTCGCAGCGGCATTCGTTCGCTTTTGCCGAAGACCATCTCGCTGCTATCGGGACCGGGATGTCCGGTGTGCGTGACCGACCAGGCCGAGGTCGATGCCTTTATCGAGCTTGCCCGGATCGATGACGTGATTATTACGACTTTTGGTGATTTGATGCGGGTGCCGGGCACAAAATCATCCCTGCAAAGAGAAAGTGCCGCAGGGCGCGATATCCGGGTGGTCTATTCAACCTTTGACGCCCTTGAAATTGCCGGAAAAAATCCCGCTAAAAACGTGGTGTTTCTCGGTGTTGGCTTTGAAACCACCGCACCCACCATTGCCGCTTCCATCCAATCGGCAGCCCGGCAGGATCTGAAAAATTTTTCGGTGATTTCCGCACATAAACTCGTCCCGCCGGCTTTAGAAGCCCTGATGGGTGCAGCGGATGTAAAGATTGACGGATTTATTTTACCCGGGCATGTTTCGGTGATTATCGGCTTGAAATCGTATCAGCCGTTTTTTGATCGATATAAAATAGCGTGTGTCGTTGCCGGCTTTGAACCGGCCGACATTTTGCAGGCCATATACATGCTGGTTGGCATGCTGGAATCCGATAACCCCGGCCTGGACAATGCCTATCGACGGGCGGTGACATTTGATGGCAACCCCAAAGCCCAACAAATCTTAAATGAGATATTTGAACCGGCCGACGCCTGCTGGCGCGGGATCGGTGTAATTCCGCAGAGCGGATTAAAAATTCGTGAATCCTATGCCGCGTATGACGCCCAGAAGTTATTTAACGTCGAGCTTCCGGATGCGAAAACCCCGCAAGGCTGTGCCTGCGGCGAGATTCTTATCGGAACCAAGACACCGCCTGAGTGTGCCCTTTACAAAAAAGCCTGCACCCCCATGGATCCGGTGGGGCCCTGTATGGTGTCAACCGAAGGGACGTGTGCGGCTTACTATAAGTACCACAGTGATTGAACTAAAAAGTAATGAGTGCTGAGGACTGAGGACTGAGCATTTAGGGCAAAGCGCATGGGGCATAGAGCATAGCGCAAAGGATAAGTGCAAAACACCAATTCGATTACTTCAAACTTGCAAGTTGAATGAAAACCGTTTACACCATGCGAAACGGTTTTTGCTTTAATAATTGACAGTTAAAAGAATTAAGCAACTGACAACTGACAGCGCACGACGGACAATTCATTATGACAACAGACAAAATATTACTGGATCACGGCAGTGGCGGCAAGATTTCCCATCGCATGACCAAGGACATGCTGCTGCCGGTTTTTGATAACGCTATTCTTGCGGCACTCGATGACGGGGCTATCTTTGAGTTAGAGGGTTTAAGACTCGCTTTTTCCACCGATTCGTACACCGTCGATCCCATTTTTTTCCCGGGCGGCAGTATCGGTGACCTTGCAATCAACGGCACGGTGAATGATCTTGCCATGTGCGGTGCCACCCCGCTTTATTTGAGCGTCGGCCTGATCATTGAAGAAGGCTTTGCGATGACCGATCTTGAAACCATCATCAAAGCAATGGGTCGGGCCGCCAAAGATGCCGGGGTTACCGTGATTACCGGGGACACAAAAGTTGTGCCCAAAGGTACGGCGGATCAAATTTTTATTAATACCTCAGGCATCGGGCTGATTCCGGAACACATCCATGTTGCCAGCGATAATGCCGGGGCCGGCGATAAAATTATTTTAAGCGGAACCATTGCCGATCACGGGGTTGCCATATTAACCCGGCGCGAGGGGCTTTCCTTTGAGACTTCGTTGCAGAGTGATTCGGCACCTTTGAATCACATGGTAAAAAAGATGTTTATGGCTGCGGCCGGAAACAAGATTCATGTTCTGCGGGATCCCACCCGCGGCGGTGTCGGAACCGCGCTAAATGAGATTGCTGAAAAATCAGAATCAGGCATTGTGATTGATGAAGACAAAATTCCATTAAAAGGCGAAGTGGCGGGCGCCTGTGAATTACTCGGTTTTGATCCGCTTTATCTGGCCAATGAGGGCAAGTTGCTGGCATTTGTGTCGCCGGATAGCTGTGATGCGGTTCTTAAAGCCATAAAGTCCGATCCATACGGCAAAGATGCGGCGGTTATCGGCGAAGTGGTCGCTGATCATCCCGGCAAGGTCTTTTTAAAAACCCGCATCGGCGGCAAACGGATTGTGGATATGTTGGCGGGAGAACAGTTACCGCGGATATGTTAAACGAATTCATTTGTACTCGTATGTTGGGTGTAATTAAGCTATAGGTACACGGTATAAGGTTTAAGGTACAAGGTTTATAAAAAAGATCCAGTTAATCCTGTAAATCCTGTCAAAAAAATATGAAAAAGTATTCCTATTTAATTGCACTATTTATAATTTTGCTCTTGCCCTTTGCGTGCGAGGCGAATCGTGAACATCTGATCCAGGGTCGTACTATGGGGACCACCTATCATATTACGGTGGTCACGGATGATCTCAACGGCGTGGGAGGGCTCAAAGAAAAAATTGATGTGCGGCTGGAAGACATCAACCGGATTTTTTCCACCTATCTTGAAGACAGCGAAATCAGCCGTTTTAACGCGTTGAACAAGGCCGACGAAAAATTTCGGGTTTCCGATGACTTTATACAGGTCATGAAAGTCGGTCGTAAAATCCATCGGCTATCTGAAGGCGCCTGGGACGGCACGGTGAATCCATTGGTGGATCTGTGGGGCTTCGGGCCGATCCCAAGAGAAACGAAGATGCCGGCAGCAGGTGCCGTCAAGGAGCGATTGAATCATGTCGGATTTGACCGCATTCAAATCGTAGAGCCGAATTTTATTGTGAAGAATTCGGCCAGGATAGCCCTTGATCTGAATTCCATTGCCAAAGGTTTTGCGGTGGATCAGGTCAGCCAACTGCTTGCCGCCGGCGGTTTCGAAAATTATCTGGTTGAAATCGGAGGAGAAGTCTATGCGGCCGGTCTGCGCCAAGACAACAAAAAGTGGCGCATCGGCATCAACAAGCCCCAAAAAGATGCGGCTTTCAACGAAGTCTATAAAGTTGTCTCGCTTTCTAACAAAGCATTTGCGACCAGCGGCGATTATCGAAATTTTTTTGAAATCAACAGGGTGCGCTATTCGCACGTGATTGACCCGCGCAGCGGGTACCCGGTCTCCAACGGCGTTGTCGGAGTTTCGATTATTGCCAATAACTGCACCCTGGCAGACGGCCTGGCAACCGCCATTATGGTGATGGGTGTCGAAAAGGGGATTCCTCTGGTCAACCGCTTAGATGATGTTGAAGCTTTGATCGTTGTTGAAGAATCTGACGGGAGCCTGGCTGATTTCTATTCCACCGGTTTCAAATCAGATCCCCCAAAACCATAAAGTCAAACCAATATAAGGGGACGTTCTTTACTTATTAACTTATTAGCTTGTAATTCATATCTCTGGCGATCTTTTCACCACGAATAACGGATTTGCTTACTGCTGGAATTGTGATGTTTAGTTTTTTAGAGAGTAACGCCATACCGATCCCCAATTCACGGACCGCCCAATAGCACAACAAGCTGCGGGCTTTTACAATTTGGCTATACCTTCCTGCAGCCCATACTTCTTCGACATCCATATCCAAAAGATTCGCCACGCGGGCGGAAATTTTATTCAGATCGATTCCCTGTGCCTGGAGTGTATATTTTCTATCTATGGCCTCGTTCGCAGCCCGAAGTGTTTTTTCTACAAAATCACTGTCACCTAAAATCCGCTCATCCCCCTTTTGATAAATTCTGGCTTGGCGCAGAGATTTAAGAGCTGACCAACCTCCAACGCTCCGGACAAGGCCGCCCCCAACAAGTTCTGGCCTTTTCCCCAGCGCTATACCCTTTTGGATAAAATTTCTGTAATGCCGGCGCGCCATGTAACGTTTCTGATGAAAGAGCCCTAAAATTTTATCAATCTCTTGCCAGGAATTATTAGCGTTTCCTAAAATAGTGCTGTGCCCGGAATAGGGATATTTATCCAGGTGTTTAATGTCCTTTATAATGTTGGCCCGCAAAGGGTTTAGATGAATGTACCTGACCAGTTCCAGTAGATATGTATTTTCCTGACAAAGAATAGATTTATAACGATTTTGGAAAAGATGCCCATGGCGGCGGTGTCTACGATTATGAAAGACAGCGTACCCGGTAAGAAGCCTCCGCATTATTGTTGAAATGCCCACAGTACCGGTTCTGAGAAGCAAATGGAAATGATTGGACATTAGCGACCACGCATAGCATGGGGTATCGGTTTCTGTCAAAATGTGGCTAAGGCGTTTTAAAAAGTTTTTACGGTCAGCAGCATCCAAAAAGATTTCGTTTTTTGCGATGCCCCGGGCAATGATATGATGGAGTGCCCCTGGCGCGTCTATGCGTGATTTTCGCGGCATGCGAAATGAGATATCATAGTGGGCGGGTATCGTCAAGTTAATAAGTAAAGAACGTCCCCTTTTTGTTTTTTGACTGGTGATTTAAATGGGTAAAATTTAGCGTTAAAAAAAGGAGACTATTTTTTCGATTTGACATGAAGAAGTATTCAGAATATTGATCTTAATAATTTTTCTTTCTTTGGCTGCACTTAATCTTTTCTTTGCCGTCACAGGATCGCTGCTGGATCATGCGAAAGGGTATCCTTATGCGCTTCTCTTTTAAGGGGATGTTGGAGTGGACACTTCGCAGGCCTTTAGTTGTTATTTCGATCGTTTTGGCGATCACTCTTTTTTTCGCATGGCAGATCCGCAACCTTTCCTTTAAAACATCCATCCACGATCTTCAGATTGAAGACCTGCCTGAAACGGCCCGCTATGAGGATTTTAAAAAGCTGTTCGGCTCGGACGAGATTATCCGGGTGGTCGTTAAAGGCCGAAATGTCTTTGATGCGCTGACCTTTCGCAAAATCGAGCAGCTGGCTGAAAATGCTGCTCAAATCGATGGCGTCAGGCGGGTAATCAGCCTTCCGGGCATAAAAAAAGCAGTGGACGTGACCGGCAATTGGAGTATGGAAAAATTTCACGCCGTCGTCTCGGGGGCCGATTTATTCCAAAATAACCTCTTTTCAACCGACGGCAAGACCACTGCGCTCACACTGGTATTGAAAAATGAGGCCGCTCCTGATGATGTGATTCAGAGTGTGAGAAAGTTGATTGCCGGCACATCCACGGATCTCACCCTGTATCAGATCGGTATGCCGCTGGTTTCCGAGGCGCTTGCCAAATTTACCGAGAAAGATTTTTCACGGTTACCGCCGATTACCCTCCTGCTCATCGCGATTATCCTTTTTTGCCTGTTCCGAAAGCTGCGTTATATATTGATTCCGCTTACCTGTGTGGGACTTGCGCTGATATGGACTTTCGGTCTCATGGCGTTACTTCGCATCCCGCTTTCCATGTTAACGATGATTGTCCCGGTTTTTCTCATCGCGGTCGGGACGGCATATTGTCTCCATATTGTTTGCGAGTACATTGCCTGCTCAAAACGAGCCGATTCACCGGCAGATGTGACCGCCCTCACATTTTCTTATATCGCTTTTCCCACCTTTCTGGCTGTTTTGACGACCATTATTGGTCTGGGTTCTCTTTTAGTCAACCGCATCACCATGATCCAGGAGTTTGCCATTTTTTCAATCTTCGGCATGGTCAGCATTTTGATTATTGTTCTTACTTTTCTTCCGGCTGCCTTATCGCTTGTCCCAATTCCTGCCAAAAAGCCAAATGAAGAAACCGGCACCCCTTCGCTTTTTCAGCGCTATATCGACAGGATCGTAGATCTCAACTTAAAACATCAAAAGATTACCTTACCGGTTATCGGCCTTCTGATTGTGATATGTCTGATCGGCATCTTTCGCATGCGGGTCGAAACCAATCCGGTCGGATATTTTAAGGAAAACACCCCGGTCAAACGCAACTTTAACGACATTTACCGGCATTTATCAGGGAGCTTCCCGATCAATGTTGTGATGGGAAGCCCGCAAGGCGACTATTTCGAAGATCCCACCCATCTGGCGGATATTGCCCGCCTGCAGGGGTTTATGGAAAAGTTGCCCGGCGTGGATAAAACGATTTCCGTTGCCGATTATTTGAAGCTGGTCAATTATGCCCTCAATAAATTCGAGCAGCAACACTATGTTCTGCCGCAAGAGGGATTTGAAGTCAGGATGGCCATTAACAATTATACCACCCT
>Ga0224502_10000529_pt1 | contig 12772 bp, 6 predicted proteins | sample SF_Oct11_sed_USG_5_FD_169104 | JGI IMG/M metagenome (GOLD analysis project Ga0224502, IMG submission 169104) | Sediment microbial communities from San Francisco Bay, California, United States - SF_Oct11_sed_USGS_13 | ecosystem: Environmental > Aquatic > Marine > Sediment | place: USA: California... | reverse complement strand
TGAACCAGGAAAAACATCGACATTTGCGCGTCAGGACAGGCTACGGCGCGGCACTGGGCGATGCCGCGATGTACGCGATGACCTATCCCATGGAGTTCAGGGATATCCAGGGCTGTTATCCCATCCTGTTTACCAAGGATCCGAATACCGGTGGTTTTTTTGCCGCTGCCGTCTTCGGTTTCGAGGCGGACCAGAACCTGTTCCTCAAGGACAACGGCTGGGATGCCTACTATGTCCCAGTCATGGTGCGACGCCAGCCGTTTCTGATGGCCACGGGTGGCGAGGGCGAAAATGCAAACCCGGTCGTTTCACTGGATCTCGACCACCCGCGCGTCGCCCAGGATGAGGGGGAAGCATTGTTTGACTCCGAGGGTCGTCCGACGGAGTTTCTTAACCAGAAGATCGCGCTGCTGGACATACTGCATCGCGGACTGCAGCACGGGCGCGGATTCATTGACGCGCTGCTCCATCACGAATTGCTGGAGCAGATTACCCTGGATATTGCCTTTAATGACGGCAGCAAAAAGAGCTTGCAGGGCTTCTACACCATCGCTGAAGAACGGCTTTACCAGCTGAAGGGTGAGGCACTGGAGTCTCTGAACCAGGCCGGCTACTTGCAACCGGTATTCATGGCCGTAGCCTCGTTGTCCCGGATGCGCGACGTGATTGAAAGACGAAATCGGCTACGCGGATAGCAAGAAAACTGGATGTACGTATGACCGGCCAGCATGTCCTCAATGAAATAAGCCAGACAATCGCAGAGACCAGTGACATCACTGTCGCCGATCTCAGCGATGACCTGTTGGCGTCCGACACACCACTGGTCATACGAGGCCTGGCATCGAATTGGCCCGCCGTCCGGCATGGGCTCGAGTCGGCAGACCGGATAATCGAATACCTGCAAGCGTTCGACTCGAACAATGCGGTCACAACCCTGTATGCGCCACCCGAGGCTGGCGGCCGGCTGTTCTACAACGAGGACATGACCGGCTTCAATTTCGAATATCGGCGGATAGCACTGAAGGAAGCCGTGCAGCAGGTCCGGTCGCACGTTGATATGCCGTCACCACCGTCACTCTATATCGGCTCGACCAACGTCGACCACTGGCTGCCGGGATTTCGGGAGCAGAACGATTTTCCGATCCGGCATCTCGAACCGCTGGTCAGCATCTGGATCGGCAACCAGAGCCGCGTGGCGGCCCACTATGATTTCCCCTCCAATATCGCCTGCGTGGTCGCCGGGCGTCGACGAGTCATCCTGTTTCCGCCTGAGCAGCTGACCAATCTCTACGTCGGGCCGCTGGATTTCACACCGGCGGGGCAGCCCATCAGCCTGGTGGACTTTCATGCACCCGATTACGGGCGTTTTCCGAAATTTCGCGAGGCCGTCAAGACCGCGCAGATGTCGGTGCTGGAACCAGGAGATGCCATCATCGTTCCCAGCATGTGGTGGCATCACATGGAGGCACTGGATGCCTTCAACGTGCTGGTCAATTACTGGTGGAGAAACTCGCCATCCTACCTGGGGCCGCCTTTGAGCGTCCTGCAGCATGCGATACTGGGCCTTCGGGATCTGCCTGAAGCACAGAGAGCCCAGTGGCGGGAGTTGTTCGATTTTTACGTGTTCAATTCGGACCCTGCCAATTTCGAGCACATCCCCAAAATTGCCCGTGGCGTGCTGAATCCGATTGATGAGCCGACCGCGCAGAAAATTCGCAAGATCCTGAGAGATAAACTGTTGTAGGCAATTCTCTATGTCATCTGAAAAAGTAAAGGATGTTGTCGTTGTCGGCGGAGGTACGGCCGGCTGGACCGCGGCAACCTCCATCGCCCGACTCATCGGCGTTAATCTGAACGTGACACTGGTGGAATCCGACGCCATCGGCACGGTCGGCGTCGGCGAGGCGACCATACCGCCGTTCAGGACGCTGCACCGTCTGTTGAAAATCGATGAAGCAGAATTTCTGTCCAGGGTGCAGGGCACGATCAAGCTGGGTATCCAGTTCGAAAACTGGCGGCAAGTTGGCCATGACTATATTCATTCCTTTGGCTTCACGGGCCAGGGTTGCTGGGCGGCGGGCTTTCAGCACTTCTGGCTAAAAGCGAAGACGCTGGGTTTTGCCGAGGACTACGGTCGCTACGCCCCGGAACTGATGGCCGCGAAGGCGGGCAGGTTCGGACTGCTACAGCAGGATGGGCTTAGCTACGCCTACCACCTCGACGCCACGAGTTACGCGAAGTACCTGCGCGAGCTCGCCGAGAAAGATGGTGTAACCCGGGTAGAAGGCAAAATCGTCGAGGTGCGCCAGACTGAGTCCGGCGACATCTCCGAAGTGGTGCTGGATTCAGGCCAGGCAGTGAAAGGTGACCTGTTTATCGACTGCAGCGGATTTGCCAGCCTGCTGATGGACAGGACACTGGGAACCGAATTCGAGGACTGGACTCACTGGCTACCCTGCGATCGCGCCATTGCGGTTCAGACGACGGCAGTCGGCGAGCCAATCCCATACACGCGCTCGATTGCCAGGGAGAGCGGCTGGCAGTGGCGCATTCCGTTGCAGACCCGGGTAGGCAACGGGCTGGTCTACTGCAGTGAGTTCATGAGTGACGATGAAGCCCGGGATACCCTGCTCGGCAATCTCGAAGGCGAAGTCATCACGGAGCCCCGTGTGCTGCGCTTTCGCACCGGGCAGCGCGTAATGCACTGGAATCGAAACTGCATTGGCCTGGGGCTGGCGGCCGGATTTCTCGAGCCATTGGAATCCACCAGCATCCACCTTATCCAGCGAGGGGTAATCCGGCTGCTGCAGATGTTTCCCTACGGCGGCATCGTCGAATCGGACCGGACAGAATTCAATCGCCAGATGGACACCGAGTTCCGCTTCATCCGCGACTTCATCATCCTGCACTACCACGTCACGGAGCGCACGGATTCCGAGTTCTGGCGCCGTTGTCGCGAGATGGACATTCCCGACAGCCTGCAGCACCGCCTGGACCTGTTCCGTGATACCGGGCGGGTGTTCGAGACGGTAGGCGACATCTTCGGCGAGAACAGCTGGACCCAGGTCATGCTGGGCCAGGGCATAGAACCGCAGAGCTACCACCCCATCGTGGACATGATGGGTGAGCAGGAGCTTCGGCAGTTCATCCAGATCCAGGGCCAGAAAGTCGATCATTTGCTCAGACAGCTGCCGACCCACCAGGAATTCATCGACCGTTATTGCCCGACCGCGAAAGCCTGAGACTCGTCATTACTGGCGGGGACAATTGGTAAGAGGATAGAGCTTCGTGCCCAACGTCAAGAAAATTGTCTTCACGGTCATCACGACCGTATTCGTTCCCCTGCTCTTCTTCGGCTTGCTCGAGTTGAGCCTTGTGATTCTCGGTATCGGAACAAGTTTCGACTTTTTCAATGAAATTGACATCAATGGCGAGGCTCACTACCAGGAAAACCCGGACTTCGCGGACCAGTTTTATCCAGCATCCCTGGATATCACGCCTCGCGAAAGTACCTTCACCGTAGAGCGCGATCCCGATCTGACCCGGGTCTATATCCTGGGGGGATCTGCGGCGCTGGGCTTCCCGCACAAGAACCATGGCCTCGACAGGCTCCTGACGACTCAATTGACGGCGGCGCTGCCTGACCGAAAAGTCGAAGTGATCAATACCGCGATGACTTCGGTCAACTCCCATGTGGTCTACGCGGTTGCCAATTCGATTCCGGACGACTCCGCCGACTTTGCCGTTATCCTCATGGGCAATAACGAAGTCGTCGGCCCCTACGGGCCCGGCACATTCAATCAGAATTTTCTGGGCAACATTACGGTAGTCCGCGGAATTCAGGCGTTGAAGCGCACAAGAATCTGGCAAGGCTTGAACGCTCTCATTCTGAAAGTCCGGCCTACCGACGCCATGCAGGAACTCGAGTGGGAAGGCATGCAGATGTTCAGCAATAGCGGTGTCTCGCATGACGACCCGCGCATGGACAGCGTGTATGGTCACTATGAAGACAACCTCACCGAAATAATCGAGACGCTTCGCGGCAAGGGGATGCACGTAATACTGTCATCCGTACCGGTTAACCTCCGGCACTCGGCACCGTTCCTGTCCGTGCACAGCCCGACCCTGTCGGAAGAACAGCTCGATCAGTGGCGCGAACTGACTCGTCGGGGAGCTCAGAGTGCCGATGCAGAGAATTGGGATGACGCCGTCGCGCACTTGCAGTCCGCATTGGAGATTGACCCTGAGTATGCCGATACTCACTTCAGGCTCGCGACGGCCTTCGAAAACCTGGATGCGCACGACAGAGCAAAAGAACACTATCAGCGCGCCCTGGACCTCGATGCCTTGCGATTCAGGGCCGACAGCAGGATCAACCAGGTAATTCATAATGTCGCCGCCAGCATCGACAGCGACACGTTCACCTTTGTCGACAGCGCTGCCGCATTCGAGGAGGTCAGCCAGCCTTTCCAACCCGGTTGGAACATGCTTCTCGAGCATGTTCATTATGATTTTGCAGGTAACCATGTCCTGGCTGCAGGGATGTCCCGCACGATAATCAATAACGTTACTGGCGACGATAATTTCGAGCCGTTGCCAGGGACCGAAGTAGCCAGGAGGGTCGGGTTCCCGAATTACGACACCTACGGCGAAATCAGAACCTTACAGGAGATGATCAAGCATCCGCCATTTCCCGGGCAGAGTAACTACAGCCAACTTGCGGCGTACTTCAACGACAGACTGGAACGCATACCCCAGGAAGTTGGACCGCCAGCCGACGTTATCAAAAGACGTCAGGAGATCGTCAACTCGGGGCTTGCAGACTGGAAGATTCACTTCGAACTTGCTGTTCTGAACGAACGGCGGCGTAATTCATCCGCGATGTATTATCACCTGAATAGGATTCTGGAACTGTACCCCCACAACCGCGAAAGCTACATAAAGATCGCCGAAGCGATGAGCAAGGATGGAAAGTGGCGCGAGGTGACTACGTTTCTCGAGCAGTCTCTAAATTACACCAGGGGTGATGAAACAAAAGCTGCTGAGACCACTGTATGGTTAGGCACGGCATATCTCAATGCGGGGGAATACGAGAAGGCAACAGATCTGTTAGTGGAAATGATAGATGAGTACCCGGATCAGGTCGCTCTTGTTCTAAGAGCCTATGGCAGCCTGGTTCGATACTCACGCGAGCAAGGTAAGAGGACGAAATTAGACCGCTACATCAGGGATGTTCAACGCTACGCCCGAGCATTAGTGCGAACAGGGAAGGATAAGGACTACCCGATGCTGAATCAGACGGTTTCGCAGATCCTGACCTTAGGCGGCTACAGCAAAGAAGCCAGAGAATGGGCGAATGCAGGGAAAGAGTGAGTGCGTCTAACATCCTCTGATTTTTCGCTTATTACCATGACAGAGCCGCCGCTCTAATGAAAGACGCCGAACTGGCTGCCGCGGCTCAGCGGGAACGGTATTCCCGAAGAAAGCACGATGCCCGGTTCCTGGCGGCCCCATCCTCTATTACCTTGAACTATTACCTTGAACCGCAATACCTGCGCCTGAGTAAGCTCCACCGAATCGAGCTTTACGACAAATCGCCCATCAAGTTCGAGCGGCTGTCCAAGACTGAAATGAGCTAGGCACCTAGAGGATTTCGCCCATTGTCGCAGCAATGCCGGTCAAGACATGCCAAGTGCTCAAATACTGATCGTCGCGCCGGCGCGCAATTAGCTAAGGAGACCCCTCGCTGACGAGCAACAGCAGCTTTTCGGAATTGAACGCCCCCGGCCACGTAGATTCTCAACGCACAAAAAAATACCCGCAGCGAAGTGCGGGTATTTTGTGTAGCCTTGAGTTGTCCTCGCTACTCTTCTCTCGCGAGCCTGTATTCCCACCAGCCGCCGCCGTAGTCAATCCTGACGGTCATGCTGTCGCCGATTAACTCGACTACTGTATAGGTCACAGATTCCGGCGCCTCTGATGGGTCCGTCAGCTGCACGTCGTTCATCGCTTTGCCGAGGCCAAGGTATAAGCCGATGCCATCCAGCGCGAGTTTGCCGCCAGCCTCATCATAGTGCCAATAGCCGACGGTGCTTCCGTCGTGAGGCGCAATCGGCGCACCACAAGCCCCTTCCTCAGGAATGCCCTGCCATTGTTCAAGCCAGGTTTCACCGTCCTGAAAGTTCTGGAACGAGCCGTCGTCACCAAAGTGGTAGATGTCGCCGAACCAGCAGGCCCGCGGACCGTCGGGACCGGTGTCAGAAATTTGGAACCACTGCGTGTCCCCCGCCGCCGGACCCACGCCAGCAAAATTAAGCTTCCAGTTGCCGACTGCGGGCGAGCTTGTAACGCGCGTCAGTCGATACTCCCACCAGCCGCCGCCATAATCGATCCTCAGAGTCAGGCTGTCGCCAATTAACTCGACCACGGTATAGGTCACCGACTCCGGCGCCTGTGACGGGTCCGTCAGCTGCACTCCGTTCATGGCCTTGCCCAAGCCGATGTAGGCCCCTACACCTGTCAGCTTCAGGCTGGCCGCTTCTTCGTCGTACTCGAAAACCGCGTTATTGCTGCCATCGTGTGGCGCAATCGGCGCACCACAAGCCCCTTCCTCAGGAATGCCCTGCCATTGTTCAAGCCAGGTTTCATCGCCCTGGATATTCCTGAAGGAACCGTCACGACCGAATTGGTAAATATCGTTGAACCAGCAGTTGCGCGGCCCGTCAATGCCCGTGTCAGATATTTGAAACCACTGCGTGTCCCCAGCGCTCGGGCCCACTCCAGCAAAATCAAGCTGCCAGTTGCCTTCCAGAGGACCGAGATCATCTGATAGCGGGCAGTCCACGCCTTCCTCGCCAAAACACGCGGCACTGCCGTTCGTGGTTTCGCTTACATCCTCTCCGACTTCACCGCTGGCGTCCTGATAGGTAATGTTAAAGGTGACGTCACCAAGCGGATCAAACTCGGTAATCACATGCACGGCACGCCACTCAAAAAAAGTAATGGGCGTCACCTCGGCCTCCACGCCGTTGATGGTGACAACCGGGGTCATGATGGATTCGCTGGCGACGAAGGCTATCCTCACCTGGTCACCCACCTCGACGTTGCCATCAGGTTGTACTTGCACGCTCGTCAGCACAGGTGGCACGCCGTCCTTGCCAGGTTCAGGCAGGCTGTTTTCCGTGACGAGTTCGCCACCGCCGTTACAGGCGGACAACAGAAGCAGGCCCGTCATGGCCAGGACTGCGCTAACGCGACCGGCAAATTTGCCCTGTGGCGTGCGGTCTGAGTTCAAAATGTGCCGTTGCATTACGCCCCCTAATAATGAGTCTTTTGGTGCCTGACAAAGGTGAAACTGGATACTGGACTTAGCCATCGGTCTTTATTGGCCTCTATCAGAAATCGAAGTTGTAGCGGACCCCGAAGTCATATCGAGGGCCGAGCTGGACAGCCTGCAGCACTTGCCTCTCCGACAGGCCGTAGACGTGACGTGTCTCGTTCGTCAGATTCAAACCGGAGAAGTAGAGCGTGAGGTTGTCGTTGTAGTAATAGGTGACGCCCAGATCCAGTTGCCCATAGGCTTTTACGTTGGTGGGATTCGTCAACGTTCCCTGACCCTGCCCAACTCCCGCCAGGAAGTTGTCGCGCCAGTTATAGGCAAGACGCACCTGCAGATCTTCACCGTCATAGAAACCGATCAGGTTCGCCGAGTCACTCAATCCATTGAGCGCGAACTGGCCTTCCAGCGATCTGAAGTTGTCATACGCGACGTTAGCGTCGGCAAATGTCGCGTTGACGACGAAACCAAACCCGGTGTCGCCGAAAGCATGCTGAAGGTTGATTTCGACACCATCGACTTTTGCCGTCCTCTGGTTTGCGGGTCTTGATAGATCGAAGACGAGGGCTGGATCACCTGGCGCGCCGAAAATCGTATCTTCAGTGACGTTGGGGTCGTCCTGGTAATTTTCCAGGATATACCGACCGACTGCGGTGCCCGGCTCCACGCCGCCTTCCTCGATGGCTCGATTCCAGAGTTCGCCACCGACGATGTTGGGAATATTGAACAGAGACTCCGCTGTTCGAGCAGTGCCGATAAAGTTTTCTACGTCCTTCTCGAAATAGCCCACGGACAGGTAGCTGCCCTCTGCGTAGTACCACTCGAACGACAGGTCGATATTAAACGACTGAATGGGAACCAGGGTCGGGTCGCCGGTAGATGCCTGCGGCCTGGTATTGAAGAAGAACTGGGTGCTGTCGGGTTGCAGTCCACCCTTGATGTCATTGTAGCTGGGGCGCGTGATGGTTTCGCTTACCGAAAAACGCAGAATGATGTCTTCCCAGGGCTCGATATCGAAGTCGAAGTTGGGCAGCGTAACGTCATATTTGCCCCTCTCGTCGGTAAAGATCTGAATGCCGTTGCCGTTTTCATCTTCTGCCTGAGTGATGTTTATCTCATTGCCCGGAAAGGGATTCCCAGTCCATTTAGTTCCGTCATAAAGGGGCGTCAGTGCGGCAGACCTGACGTCCGTCTCTTCGTAGCGAAGGCCTGCGCGCACATTGGCGGGCATGCCACCGATGTCGCCGGTCCAGCTGTACTGAAGATAAAGGGCCAGCGTTTCTTCGGTTGTCCGGATGTCACTTTCCCAGTCAGTACTGGCACAGTAACCGGTGCCACAGTCACCCACGTCTGCATAGGTACCGCCGTTCAGGACGTAGGCCGCCTCGGCTTTGTCTTGGAGATCAGCGAGCGCGGCCGTGAAATACTCTGTCTGCAAATCCGGATGTTCATGACCGGACAGCTCGTCGAACTGTCGCGCGATACTCGATCGCACGAGGATATCTGATATGAACCCAGGCTCCGAAATGCCGCCCCAGTTATCCAGCTGCACCGTGCTAGCCACCGAACGATTGCTGATCTCGGTCATCTGCACGCCAAAATCGATGGTGGAACCCTCGATGAAGACATCCGAGAGTGACCCGGCGATCTTGGCCTGCTCCAGGTCCATCCAGGCGGCATCGTTTCCGAATGCACTGCCCGTGATCTTCATGTCGTTCTTGTACAGCGGGCGATTTGTTTCCCCGCCGGAATTCAGATCTAGCACCATGACCGGCATTTCGTAGCCCGTAATGATGCTCTGGCCGACCTTGTTGAAGCTGGCCATGGTGATAAGCGCGCTGGTGCCGTTGGGGGTGTTTGCCCCTGTTTCAGCAGAGGAGTCATGGTAGTCGAACTCGAGACTTAACCGATCATTAACCCACCACTCCAGATTGAACCCGATCGACTCGTTCAGGTTGGTCCGGCCATCCTCGCCGGTGCCCATGGCAAAGTCATTAAAGTCCTTCTTTTCCGTGTAGTAAATGGGCGTGGCGATAGGGCCATCGGTCCATTCACTGGATTGGCCAAGCGAATCCTTGTTATTGAACCAGGCGGAGAGATCGCTGTAAGACCGCTCCAGGTCGAATTCGGACCGGATGTAATCCAGCGTCGTCGTAATATTGTCAGTCGGCGCCCACTGCAGCACGAGCTGGGCATTGGTTCTCTCGGTTTCGTATTCCGCGATGTTGTAGGCCATCGACTGCGGGATCGAATAGTTTTCGTCGCCCGACGTTGGTCGATTGATCTGGTTCTCATCGACTGGAACCAGGCGATCTAAGACAAGCTCCCCGTCCTCGCCCGGTATGAGATCGTCACCTGGCCGCGTGTACCAACCGTTCACGAATGCCGTGTTCACACCGCTGTTTCGCACCTGGCGGCTTCCTGTAACGGCTATACCGACCGTGTCGTCCATGAAGCGGCCGATGTAAATGCCGGAGAATTCCGGCGTGATGTCATCGCCGGCGCGAGTCGACGTATCGAAGACCGTCTTTGCCGCAAGGCTTGCCGTTCTCTCGGCCGTCAACGGCTCGGGTGTAGAAATATTGATCGTCGAGCCGATACCGCCGGACGGCACATCAGCCTGGCCCGTCTTGTAAACCTGGACGCCGGCTATGCCCTCCGATGCCAAGTCGCCGAAATCGAATGAACGGTTGTTATCGGTGTGAGTCGGCATTTGGCGGCCATTGATGGTCACCAGGTTGTATTCCGGGCCAAACCCGCGCACCGTCACCTGCTGGCCCTCACCGCGCTCTCGACTGATCGAAACGCCGGTGATCCTTTGCAGCGACTCTGCCAGGTTCTGATCAGGGAACTTACCGATATCTTCCGCGGAAATGGCGTCCACAACGCCACTGGATCCGCGCTTGATGTCCATTGCGCGATTCAAGCTACCGCGGATTCCGACAACGACAATTTCCTCGATCTCGTCGTCTTGTGCGACAGACGCAGCAGGCATCGCGAAGGCCGTACCCACCGCGACAGCGACAGCCACTGCGACCGGTTTCCTGGAAAATGAAGAATGTTGCATGCCTGACGTCCCCCGGGGCTCTTGAATACAGATTGTTCGCTAATTTGCTGGTTTTAAGGTCCCTGCAGCGACGCAGGTCTGTATCAGGTCTGCGCCGCTAGGCCTATTTGACAGCGTTGTCAGGAAGGCTTATAAAGCAAGCTGACAGCGTTGTCAAGAATTGCTTGAACCAGTACTATCGGCCGTCCACGGGGGTGTGGCCCGGTCGCCGACCTGTCAAAACTACAACTAGATAAAGGGAATACGGGGCGGCTTGTAGTCGATGAGTCTTGTTCTTTTGAGTATCCGACGACCCTGGCCTGCCTGGGAAGGATGCCTGTCTTTGCGGCAAGGTAATGTTCGATGAATAGTGTGATTTCACCGCGTCAGCGTCAGCATGGTCCACATGGAGATCGCACCGTCACCGGGGAATTTCTGGACCGCGCGGGCGAACGCTTTTACGTCATTCGCAACGTCGACAGGATGGCGCCCTTCCTCGTGAGCGTAATTTCATCTGACGATCACTGGCTGTTCGTTTCGTCGACGGGCGGGCTGACCGCGGGCCGTGTGTCTCCCGAGACTGCCCTGTTCCCGTATATCCCTGTCGACAAGATTCACGAGAGCCCGACCCATACCGGGCCGCGCACCATCGTGCGCCTCCATCTTCCCAACGGTGAGCAATACTGGGAGCCGTTCAATCGCGAACACCGCGGGCGATACGCGATCAGTCGCAGCCTTTACAAAAACACACTGGGCGACAAGCTGTGTTTCGAGGAGACGAATCACGACCTCGAACTGGTCTTTCGCTACACCTGGTCGACCAGCGCGGAACATGGTTTCGTGCGCGACAGCGAGCTCGAGAATATCGGAGCGGCCGGCGCTCGTATTGATGTCGTTGACGGCTTGCAGAACATACTGCCGGCCGGCACGCCACGCTTTACCCAGACCAACTCCAGCAATCTTGTCGACGCCTACAAATGGACCGAACTCGACGAGCAGACGGGACTCGCGCTCCTGACCCTGTATTCGGGCATCACGGATCGCGCGGAACCGAGTGAATCGCTCAAAGCGACGACGGCCTATTGCCTGGGCCTGGATAACCCGACAGTGCTGGTATCGACGGCGCAGCTCGACGCGTTTCGTGACGGCCACGATGTCGAACAGGAACGACATCGACGTGGCATGCGCGGCGCCTATTTTGTCGTGCACAGCGAGACGCTTGAAAGCGGCCAGGCCAGCGCCTGGCGCATCGTACTCAATGGCCAACAGAGCCAGTCCGATGTCGTGCAGCTGCGGCAAACGTTGCGGACGGACGCCGCACTTGACGATCGCATAACTGCATCCATCGCCGATGGCTCAGAAAGGCTGTCGAGGATCATGGGGTCCGCGGACGCCTTCCAGGCGACGGCCGAGGAACACGTCGCCTTACACCATTACGCCAATGTGCTGTTCAACGTGCTGCGTGGCGGCATCCTGGCCGATCAGTACAACGTCTCGGCCAGGGACTTCCGTCGTACCGTGCGGATTTTCAACAAGCCGGTTTACGACCGTAACCAGGAGCTGCTGCGCTCCCTGCCCGATCAACTTCGGTCCGACGAACTCGTCCGAGCCGCGCATGGGTCTGGCGACAATCAGCTCGTGCGCCTTGCGCTCGAGTATTTGCCGATCACGTTCGGACGTCGTCACGGCGACCCGAGCCGTCCATGGAATGAGTTTGCCATTCACCTGAAAGACGAACACGGCGAGGAACTGCTTTCCTACCAGGGGAACTGGCGCGACATCTTCCAGAACTGGGAAGCGCTCGCCTTCAGCTATCCCGGGTTCGTCGAAAACATGATCGCCAAGTTCGTCAATGCTTCAACAATCGATGGGTACAACCCGTATCGCATCACCAAGGAGGGCATCGACTGGGAAGTCGAGAAACCGGACAACCCATGGAGCTACATCGGGTATTGGGGCGATCACCAGATCATCTACCTGCTCAAGCTCCTCGAGCTGTCGCAGAGCTTTCACCCCCGTAAGCTGCACGAGCTGCTCTACGAACCCGTGTTCTGTTACGCCAATGTGCCCTACCGGATCAAGCCGCTCGACCAGCTGCTTGCCGACCCGAAGGATACGGTGGTCTTCGACGAAAAGGCCGAACAACTGGTCGATCTACGCGTGGCCGCGGTCGGTGCGGATGGCAAGCTGATTCAGGATGCGGCAGGCGAGGTCTACCAGGTCAATCTGCTGGAAAAACTCATCGTTCCGCTGCTCGCGAAGCTGGGCAACCTGGTCATCGACGGCGGTATCTGGCTCAACACCCAGCGCCCCGAGTGGAACGATGCCAACAATGCGCTGGTGGGCCAGGGTCTGTCGATGGTCACGCTGTATTACATGCGGCGCTATGT
>Ga0224502_10000526_pt1 | contig 12785 bp, 14 predicted proteins | sample SF_Oct11_sed_USG_5_FD_169104 | JGI IMG/M metagenome (GOLD analysis project Ga0224502, IMG submission 169104) | Sediment microbial communities from San Francisco Bay, California, United States - SF_Oct11_sed_USGS_13 | ecosystem: Environmental > Aquatic > Marine > Sediment | place: USA... | reverse complement strand
CTGGATATTTCTGCTGTGAATTTTTCTTCTTTTTAGACTATTCAGCATTTTTAGTTATTCCTTATATGATATAGAAAAAATGAGACCGGTGGTGGACCAATCAAAACATAATCTTTTCCCACCGGTAAAATCTTTCATTCATAACCGTGTGTTAACAACTTCATCCGAAATCATACTGGCAGCAGGTGCATATAAATATCATTGAAAAATGTCAAGAAATTCTGAAGGATTTTGGGGATATGCCGATCGCCCGGGCAATCTCAAGTCTATAGGACGCAGATTTACACAGATACAAAGATCGTCTCTGCAATCTTGTCCTCGCACTATTTTTTTCACGCTCCATAATTTGTCAAAGGCATACTCGCCCGCTACTTATGCCAGGAGTTCGACTGAACGAATTATTTCTTGACATCGTTCTGACCGAGTAATATTATTACCGGTATTACAACATACTTGAGGTGGGCTATGCGAGTTACGACAAAAGGACAAGTCACGATCCCCCAACATATTCGTGAAAAATTAGGAATCACTCCGGCCACGGATATTGAGTTTGTTGAGGAAAAAGACCGCGTATATATTGTAAAAAAAGAAGGATCCGGAAACAGAGGTGGAAGATTCAGAAAGTTAAGGGGCGTTGCAACAGTTAGAATGACAACCGATGAGATCATGGCCTTGACGAGGGCAGATTGATGAAGGGTATTCTGGTTGATTCCAACATTATTTTAGACGTTTTTCTCGATGATCCTAACTGGGCTGAATGGTCGGAATCTAAATTGGAAAAATTTGGCGCAATGACAGGATTATTTATAAATCCAGTTGTGTATTCTGAAGTTTCCATCGGCTTCAAAAAAATTGAAGAGATGGAGTCAGCTATGAGCCGTAGCGGCTTCACGATGCTTGAAATTCCCAAGGAAGCATTGTTTTTAGCCGGGAAAGCCTTTTTAAAGTATCGCAAAAATAAAGGGACTAAAAGATCACCATTGCCCGACTTCTATATTGGTGCACAAGCTGCTATTTTCGGTATCGACTTAATGACACGCGATGTTTCAAGATACCGCACCTATTTTCCAACCGTCAGATTAATCAGTCCCGAGATGATATAAGAGTTGCATTTAAGAAAGAAAAATAATCTGGCACGGCTCAAGTGCTGCTTTTTTTCTTAAACCACCCTTTTTGGTGTCAAAAACATCCCGACATGAACCCCATTCATTCAAAAACACAGAAAACAGCACAAAGCTGATGCGGCCCTCTTCCATCTATTCGCGGCTTCTCTTCCCGGTCATCGCCAGTGCGGGTGCGGTCGGTTTGAGCATCGGCCTGATCATCCCCCTGACATCCATCATGCTGGTGGTACCCAAGGTCGAAAACAACCAGATTGCCCCCGCGTGCCACCTGGTTCTGCGGATGCTCTATATCGCGCCCGTGGCCATGGGGGCGGGATTTTTCAGCGGCTTTCTGGAAACAGCCGTTTTGGATTTTTTGATTTTGCTGGTCCTGAGCCGGGAAGGAGCTGCGGCACCCAGCAGGAACAGAATATAACCAGTCTGAAATAGCAATCCCACCGTAAATATTTATCTTGACAACAAAACCTGCTTTGGTTATCCAAAAGGTTTGATATCGGATATTTGAAAACAATTTAAATTATATTGCGGAGCGAAGCGACATCATTATTCGATGTTCGACGTTCATCCAAAAGAAAACACCGCGATTCTCACCAAGGCGTGGTCTCTACGAACCGGAGGCCAATAAATTGTAGAAATTCCAATATATTATCCCAACAGGAGGTATTAATCATGAGTAACTACTTTAGCGGTATATGGAAAAGCTTTGCTATCGGATTGACAGTTTTACTCATTGCAAGCACAGGCTTTGGGCAGGATAAAGATCCGGTAAAGATTGGTGCAATCTTCTGCCAGTCGCCACCGGGTTCCGTTGTACAGGGAACCCAGGTCAAAATCGGTCTTGAAATCGCGCGGGACATTATAAACGCTGATGGTGGGGTTTTAGGGCGCCCTGTAAACCTTCTTATGGAAGACGGACAGGGGATCCCTGAGAAAGGACGTGCAGCAGCCGAAAAACTCATCACCAAAGAAGGCGTGGTTGCACTGACGGGAGAGCACCAGAGCTCTAACGTACTGGCTGAGATAGAAGTGGCCAAACGTCACAACATTCCCCTGGTTAACACCAATGGTTGGTCGGATGCAATTAGAAAGAAAGGTTATAGCCAGGTTTTCAATCCGTCAAATTACAATACACGCGTTGCCGATGCAATGGCTTCCGTGATATCCGCCTTAGGGGTGAAGTCCGTTGTTGCATTTGCAGAAAACACGGATTACGGTATCGGGCAGGCACAACTGCTCGGTGAATTTATCAAAAAAAAGACCTCAGGTGTAAAATACAGGTTCGACACCCTCGACCGACAAGCCAAGGACTATATGCCTGCCGTCCTACCGCTTAAAAGCAACCCGCCCGACGTCGTAGTCAACATTCTTCTTCCTCCCGGGGCGTACATCTTGATGAACCAACTGTACGAACAAAAGGTGGCCCCTAGCAAAACAACCTGGCTCTATGACGGCGCAGGTCTTGCCGATTACCCCGACTTTTGGGATAACGTCAAGGACGCCGGGCGCACCATGTTGGAGTTTGGTCTTTACCACCCCTCCATGGATATGCCGCCAATCGGTCAAAAGGTCGCTAAAGAGTACGAGAAGCGCCTTGGTCGCGAGCCAAACCGACTCATTTTCCAGGCGGCGGATAGCCTGTTCCTGCTTGCCGAGGCCATGAATCAAGCCGGCACAACCGAAGCCAACGCTGTCATCAAAACCATGCAGAACATTAAATTCACAGGTGCTCGCGGGACCATAACTTTCTCCAAGGAACCTGGTTATGCTTTCCAACAGTGGGTGGAAGTGCCGTTTGTAACCTACCAGCTCACCAAAACCGGGCAGCCCGTAAGCGAGGCACCACTGGTGCAGGGGCCGGGGATGTCTCTGGATACAACAAAACTGGTCAAGCCCGGCAGCTGATGCCCTACAATTCCCATTACAGCTCCTGCTGTTGACGCGGCCACTGTGCGAGTAGGAGACGTCTCAATGCCTGTTCACCCGGCTTTGTCGAGCCCCCTGAAAGGGGCCAAGCACCGAGTCTTCATGAGACAGGTCAGCCCGTTAAGTCCGCCCTGGGCGGATTGGCCGGTTATTGGCGGGCATAAAAGGCTAATCCTCCTTAATGACAATCTTACGCTTGAGCGATACTGGCGGAAACAGGCGAACCGGCAAAACCGGCAAAACCGGCAAAACCGGCTCAACCTCTTTCGATTAGCACTTTATAGCATAGCCGATTGTATCTGGCCTGGCTCTCCGAGGCGTAGGATCTACGAGCCGGAGTCCCAAAGGACCAGGTTTTCTATAGCGAAATAAATGTGGCCCCGTTTAACCTCACCGCAATGCCGGCGATTACAGTGCCTTGCGGTAAGGATGCTCAAGGTGTTCCCCTGTCTGGGAAGCTTGCAGGGCATCCCGGGAAAGATCCCGTGCTGCTTTCGCTTGAGCACGAGATAATGAGTCAGATTGAAAATGCGCTTTAATCTTTACGGATCGTGAGGCGCTTTGCCATGTCGTCCGACAGAACTGGATAAAAAATCATGATATTTATCGATCTCACTGTCAACGGCCTTATAATGGGCGTGTTCTATGCACTGATGGCCATCGGGCTCACCCTGATTTTCGGCATCTTGAAAATTGTAAATTTTGCCCATGGAGAGTTTTACATGGTGGGCGCCTATGCCTATATCCTGATATCCACGGCCCTCGGTCTTTCGGTCTGGATATCTCTTCCCGCAGCTGTAGCAATAGGTATCGTCATTGGCTGGACTACCGAACGGACACTGATGAGCCCCCTTTACGCAGGCTATTCGTCCTGGGGCCTGATGAAGGATGAGTACGCCATCATCGTGACATTCGGACTTTCTCTGCTTCTCATCAATCTGGTTGACAAAATTATCGGTCCTTATCCTTTCCGGGGCCCCGATCTAATAGAGGCGTCACGGATAGAAATCGGTCCCGTCATTGCCAACGCACACCGATTATTGGCGACAGGCCTCGGGATTTTTGTCATTGGGGTGGTGTTCTGGTTCATGAAGTTTACGCCCTGGGGCAAACAGATACAGGCGGTGGCGCAGAATCGCCTCGGCGCATCGCTGGCTGGAATTGATCCCCGCAAGGTGAGTTCAACCGTGTTTTCTTTATCCGGCGGGCTTGCGGCTTTTGCCGGTGCTTTGCTGGCACCGGTGATAAATGCCTCTCCGGATGTGGGTATCTTTCCGGCCATAAAATCTTATGTCGTGGTTGTCCTCGGCGGCATGGGGTCAATTATGGGAGCTCTACTGGCAAGCCTGCTTTTGGGTGTTTCGGAAAGTTTTGCGGCCGTATATCTATCCTATAACTACCGAGACACTTTCGGCCTCGTTGTTCTGATCTTAGTGTTGATGTTCAGGCCCCAAGGGCTGTTTGGTGAAAAGGTTCGGTCGGTCTGATGGGAAACTCAGCGCAAAGACTGCGAATCGAGTTTATAGCTTCCCTTGTCGTCCTCGTGATCGTAGCCCTGCTACCGATAGTACTCACCAATATGTATTGGCAGGGGGTTGTTATCGTCAGCCTGTATTTCGCCCTGCAGGCCATGGGCTGGAATTTGCTGACAGGTTACACCGGACAGATGAATCTCGCACCCGCCGCTTTCGCAATGGTGGGGGCCTACGGTGTGGGAATGGTGACGTATCATTTCGAGCTATCTTCCTGGGTGGGAATTCCTGTGGGAATCGCCGCCGCCTCACTCATAGGGCTTATCCTGGGTCGCATCGTCTTGCGGCTGCAGGGTCCGTATGTGGCTTTAACTACTCTTTCCTTCGCCGAAATTCTGCGCTTGATAATTGGTAACTCCTACACCTTGACACGGGGAGATTTAGGTCTCAACATACCCACGGTTTTCCAGGAGCGCCTGCCATACTATTACTTGATGCTCGGTGCGGTGGTTTTTGTTCAGGTTGCGTTATATGTCACAATGCGCTCAAAAATGGGCCTTTTTCTCCAGGCAATTCGAGACGATGAAGTGGCTGCCGCCAGCCGGGGCATATCGATCGTTTGGTGGAAGACCCTGGCATTTGTTGCAAGCGCCGCCATCTGCGGTCTGGCGGGCACGCTTTATGCGCCTTTCGCAGGGCTGATCAGCCCTGAATTGGGGCTAATTTTGAACACGGGGTTGGTAATAAGTATGGTGGTCATCGGAGGCATGGGGACCATGGTCGGTCCTGTGATCGGTGCGCTGTTGGTTTACAGCACCACCGAACTTCTGCGCGACTTTGGTGGTTATCATCTGATTATTTTTGCTTTTTTGGTCATCGTTATTGCACGTTTTTTTCGCAGCGGACTTTGGGGATTGTTGGTTTTGGTTGCCGACCGTTTCAATGCGAAGCCAAACGGCAATCAGGCGCGGGAAAAAGGGACCCTGGACAATGTCGTATCTTAAAAGTGAAGCGCTTCAAAAGAGTTTCGGTGGAAATCAGGCGGTAGACGGGGTCAGTATTGAAATCGAAGAAGGAGAATTGGTCGGATTGATTGGACCTAACGGCTCTGGTAAAACTACTTTATTGAACATTTTGAGTGGACATTTGATACCGGACAGCGGCAGGCTCACGCTGGAAGGTCGCGACGTGACGGGAAAACCGCCGCACTGGCTGGCCAAGGCCGGAATCCTGCGGATGTTTCAGCTTACCCGCGTTTTCAATCGCATCAGTTCTTTGGACAACCTGCTGGTTGCCGGCCGGGGTTTAGGCCTTGACTCGGCCTCCGCAGAACAGCGAGCCAAAGGTCTATTGCGCGAACTTAGCCTTGATGAAGTGGCTGATCTGGATGGGGGGCAGTTGTCCGGCGGTCAACGCAAGCTGCTCGAATTTGGCTCCTGTTTTATGGTGCCTCCACGAGTTGCCCTGCTTGATGAGCCTTTTGCGGCAATCCACCCGGCCATGCGCGAAATAATGGCAGAATTCGTGCGCCAACGCCATGCCGAAGGTCAGACTTTCGTTCTGGTCAGCCACGACATGCCGGTAGTTCAGGAACTCTGTCGACGGAGCATCTGCATGAATGCGGGTGCCGTGCTTGCAGACGGCCCCACCGGTCAGGTGTTAAACAATACCGATGTTATCGAGGCCTACCTTGGAGGAGAAGAAGCATGACGGCCCTGCTCCAACTAAAGGGGATCACCGCTGGATATGCTTCCGATATCGATATCATACGTGATGTTTCCATTAATGTTGAGAAAGGGTCGATTCGAGGATTAATTGGTTTGAATGGTGCCGGCAAGTCGACGGTGATGAAAGCCGCCTGCGGTTTTTTAAAGCCCAAATGCGGGAGCATTATCTACGGCGGCAAAGAGATTACAGGTATTGCGACGCACCGGCTGCTCGGACTCGGGATTACAATGATCCCCCAAGAGTCGAGTCTTTTCCCATATCTAAGCGTGGCGGACAACCTGAAAATTCCGCTCCAGCTCTACAAAAATGCTACCAAAAGCAGCATCGATATCAGTCATACGATTGAATCCGTGATAAAGCACTTCCCCGAAATCAAAGCCAAAATGGGAAAACCGGCCGGCGAGCTTAGCGGCGGGCAACAAAAAATGGTCGAATTCGCGAAAGCTTACACCTTAAGGCCGAAACTTTGCTTGATCGATGAGCCAAGCATCGGTCTCGCGCCTAAAGTTGCGGCTCAAGTGTTCGAATGGATCAAGCTTTTTGCCCGGGAGGGTATGGCCATCCTCCTTATTGACCACAATATAAGAAAGGTCATCGATGTTTCCGACTACACTTATGTCCTTACTCTCGGTGAAGTTACCGCAGAAGGCTTGCGGAAGGAGTTTACAGGTGACATGCACGATCAGGTGCGCGGTTGGTTAGGCCTTGATTTCTGATCAACGCCCGTGGCCGCAGCAACCAACAGAAAATGTTTTTGCAAAGGGAAAGAATTAACTTTATTGATAGTTTTTATGACAAGTATTCGAAAAGTATACCTAAATCGATAGAGATGCTTAGGCGGACTCAAGATTTAACCCCTGGCGGTGTCGGAAGTTCGCTTCGATATTGGGCCCCTAGTCCTTTCTTTGTAGAAAAAGCTAAAGGTGCTTATATTTGGGAATTGGATGGAAACAAGTATATAGACTATTCAATGTGTTATGCTGCCATGCTACATCCCGTCTGCGGCTGCCTGAACGAACCCCATTTTCCGTTACCAAGAATCGTTTCCGGTTTTCATGATGTTATTGATGGCAAACCATGTCCAGATTGCCGATATCACAGGTTATCGCCCCTGCCTCGGCCTGGATTTTAAGACAATTGTTGAGGCCCTCGACATCCACCTTGGCGTCCACCTCCCAATTAGCCAAATCCCGATAAAGCGCTACACGAAACACCTCCGTGCTCACGTCAAAGAGTTTGCTCCCTATTTCAATGGTCTCCTCGGGATTTTCCTGGATATAGCGGCAGGCATTGCGGAAACCCTCAAGGATTCTGGCCAGCAGCTCCGGCTGTTTTTCGATAAAGTCATTCCTGGCAAAAATAACTCCCCACTGGAATTTGGGAAAATAATCGCCCACCCGCGCCAGAACTTTAAAAAGGCCCAGGTGTTCACCCTGGGTCACCTTGGGCTCTCCGATAAACCCCGCATCGATTTGTCCGGCCGTAAAGCAGGTCAAGTCTCCGAAACGGTCCCCTAATGATACCAATTCGATCTCCGTATTCGGATTTACCTTCTCCATTTTCAGCATGCGTCGGATGAAATATTCATCACAGCTTCCAAAAGAGAGAATTCCAATCTTTTTCCCTTTGAGATCTGTCATTGTTTGAATCTCCGGCCGTGCCACCACATAATAGTTGAGCTGGCGCATGATGGCGCTGCCGACGATTTTAGCAGGCAATCCTTCGGCAAAGGCCTTGGAAAAGGGCGGGAGCCCGATGGTGCCCACCTGAATTTTTACTTCCTGCACTGCCCGTACCAGTTCCGGGCCGCCGTGGAAATATTCGATTTCCAAATCGATTCCCTGTTCCAGGAAAAAACCTTTCTCCTTTCCGTAATAGAGAGGAAAAACATTCATCCAGAAAGAGGGGGTCCCCCAAATCACTTTGTCTTTTATGGTACCATTCATGAAAAAAAAGCCTCCATTCCCCCGATTGGTATAAAACAGTGAATCAGCATCTTATTTCGATCAGATTCCCGATACCCGTTCCCAGTGCCGCCCTACACATCGCCGGCTCAAGCCACCGTTACTCGTTGTCGGTGGTATAGTACATGAACTCGGCGCTGTTTTTGGCTTTCAATACCAGGCGGTTGCGTCCCACTCTTTTTTCTTGGGCGGCTGTGGTGACATGCATTGGATCGTCGATAACATCCGGCAGGGCTGTCCCGCTTTCCGATTGTCTTTTTTGCCACAGCGACAGAGCATGGTCTGCATCCCAAGGCACGATCTGAGCATGGTCCTCACGGGGTTTGAACACCACCGCCGGACGCGTGATGACGGCTTTGGGCATTTCAATGACTTTACCGTTGGCAATGTGAATATTTACCCCGCAGCGCATATTGCATTGACGGCACAGGGTGGAAATAATTCCATTTTCAATTGCAGTTTTTGCTTTCATCGTTAGTTTGTTCTATGAAATATCTGTAAGATTGGAGGGTTGAAAAAGCACATTTTCAATGGGGTGACATCGAACGCTTCCTGCAAAAAAAAGGAATGATCCGTATCTCACTTTTGCGGTCATACAAGACCATGCGGGACGACACGCTGGATAACGCCCGCGCGACCGTTTCTTCATCAAAAAGAACATAGCCGTCATCCGTGACGCGGCAGCCTCGATTTTTCAGAATTCCGACCGTGTCTCGATCAAGGATCCGCATCCCCGTCTCGGCCAATATTTTGAGAGCAGTTTGATGAATTGCCCGAGAATCCTTCTCGGCCAAAACCCTCAATCTCAGCTTTCCTTCATGAACGTCCATTGAAGTATTCGCCATCCCCTTATTTCCCCCATCAAGCTTTGGCGGCTTTAGCCTTTCAACTTTCTTTCGGAATATCGCCGCAGCATCTCGGTAGAGAACAACAGAAGGACGGAAAAAACGATCAGCAGCGAAGCCACAGCTGAAATCGTCGGATTGATCGACACCCGGATGCCGTCCCACATTTGTTTTGGCAATGTTACGGCTCTGGATCCGCTGATAAAGATCGCAATTACGACTTCATCAAAAGAAGTAATAAATGCAAACAAAGCACCCGTAATGACGCCGGGTCGTATTAAAGGGAAAGTGACTTTTATGAAGGTCATCAATCGGCTGGCGCCCAGACTGAGAGCAGCCCGTTCCAGCGTGACGTCAAAGCCCTGCAGGGTCGCCGTCACATTCACGACCACAAACGGCAGTGCCAGGCATGTATGCGCTATCACCAGACCCCACATGCTTCCGATCAAATGAAGCTTGGAAAAAAAGTAGTACAGCGCTACCCCCACAATAATAAATGGAATGATTAAAGGCGACAGCAGTATGCCGTAAAGCAATTTTTTCCCTTTAAAATTTCCGCGTACGAGGGCCAGTGAAGCCAGTGTGCCGAAAAATGTTGCACAAAGCATGGTAAGAAGGCCCACTTTGAAACTGAGAAGGGTTGCTGAAATCCAGGTTCGGCTGCCGAAATAATCGGCGTACCATTGCAGTGAAAAGCCCTGGGGCGGGAACTGAAGGAATCGCGCGGAACTAAAAGAGATCGGGATGATTACGAATATGGGAAGAATAAGAAATAAAAAAATAATAGCGCACAGAAAATAGAAAAGCCATTTTCCAGGAAAAAATTTCGAGCCAATCGTCTGATTTGCGTCCATTATTTCATCCTATTTGCTCTAATTTAAAAAAGCGGGTGTAGATAAAGAAGAATACAGCCGTGGCCAACAGCAGCAACAGGGCCAGCATCGCCCCAAAACCCCAATTCAGCAACGAACTCACCTGCTCTTCTATCAGCATTGAAAGCATAACATCTTTTCGTCCACCCAGAAGCGCAGGGGTGATGAAAAATCCCAGGGAATATATGAAAACCAGGAGGCATCCGGCACCAATGCCCGGCATGCTGAGGGGTAAATAAATTCGGATAAAAGCTTGAAATTTGCTGGCTCCAAGACTGCCGGCCGCCTGCAGCAGTCCACGCTCGATGCCCTTCATCACGCTGAATAAAGCCAATACCATGAAGGGCGTCATCATCTGGACCATCCCGACATTCACGGCAAAGGTCGTATAGAGCATCTTTACCGGTTGATCAATTAGCTCCAGATAGATGAGGGCCTGATTGATGATCCCTTTTCTGCCCAACAAAACCATCCAGGCATAGGTCCTCACCAGCAGGCTGGTCCAGAACGGAATCAGAACCAGAATCATCAGAAGATTGCGTGCGCGTTCGGATACCACCGTTAGAAGGTAAGCAATGGGGTACCCGATCAGGAGGGCGGAAAGGGTAACCGTAAAGCTGATTTTAAAGGTAATCCATAGAACTTTGAAAAAAACCGGATTGTCGAATAAATGAAGCAGGTGCTTTGATGTCGGCCCTGGGTCAAAGCCACTTTTCGATAGAAACAGTGAGATCGGAAAAATGAAAACGACTGCCAGAAAAAAAATACTCGGAATAATGAAAAACAGTCCAAATTCTGTGGGCACTCTTGAAGACTTCATCTTAGTGTATCACCTAATTATTGTTGTTTTGAAGTGGGCCACGTGGGACTCTTATCTTTGTTACATCTTGATAATCTTGGGGATGATTCTATCTTCGGCCATTTTGTCGGGTTTCGCTGATAGCACAAAAATGGCCGGGGTGTAGGTTGGGTAGAGGAACGAAACCCAACAAAAGATATCGGGATGCCCAACCCAACCTACTAGTAAGCCGCGGCCGATGTTAGAACCAAGCCCATAATTTTAAATTCCAGGCCCTCCACCGATAGAGAGCCTGGGGTATGGGCCGGGTGTTCAGGGGCCTATTCCAGCATCCAGCTTTTCCATCTCTCGGTGATCTCCTTGTCTCGGTCTGCCCACCACGCGGCTTGGGGCACCCAGGTCTTTCCCCTGAAATTGGGGGAGGACGGGACACGCGCGGCAATGTCTTTGGGCATATGTTCAAATGCTTTTATATTGATGGGGCCGTATTGCATCGCAGTGTTGAATTCAGCCTGCGGTTTCGCGCGAGTAGTATAGGCGATAAACTGCATTGCTTCCTTGACCTTTTTGGAGCCCTTTAGAATGACGAGCCATTCCGGATTAACGCTGGCCTGGTTAAACGATATTCCTGCCGGAATGCCATCTTTCATGATATTGGCGATTCTGCCACTGTAAGCATAGGTCATATCAACTTCCCCGTCGGTCATTAGTTGGGCCGGCTGAGCTCCTTTGGTCCACCAGACCGCGACGTGCGGTTTGATCTTATCCAGGCTATTGAAGGCACGATCCACATCCAGCGGATACAGTTTGTCCATGGGCACGCCGTCGGCCAGCAGGGCGATTTCAATCATATCATAGGGGCCGTTAAAAAGCGCACGGGCCCCTGGAAATTTTTTGACATCCCAAAAATCCGCCCAAGATTTCGGATGGTTGTCGCCCGGATATTTTTCAGTATTATAGGCAAGGACACCGCCCCAGAGTTCGATGCCCACCGCATGAGAATGCACCGCCTCAGGCAGCAAGTTGGTTTTATCGATGACCGTATAGTCCAAGGGCTCGAACAACCCTTCCTTCATCCCCTTATGCAGCATTCGGTCTTCGATATCTACCACATCCCACTCAATATTACCGGTATCCACCATGGCTTTCATTTTAGCAAAATCGGCATAGGAGGTGACGATGACTTTGATGCCGGTCTCCTGTTCAAATGGTTCGACCATTGCTTTGACAACAGCCTTCTCATAGGTCCCTCCCCAGGAGCAGAGAACAATTTCCTTATCCGCGGCATAAACCGTGCCGGTGAACAGCAAAACGAGGGTAATAAAGCAGACTACGAGGTTCTTCATGTTTGGTGTCATTTTATCCTCCTTTTAAATGATTAAAAATTAGTAAAAATCCGGGTCCAGAGACCCATGTTTTCTATAGTGAAATAAAGAATTAAAAGTGTTACAGTTTTTTTCGATTACCTCCTTTCAATATCGATGTTTTGGGGTTGATTCTAGCTTCGGCTACTTAGCTTTTTATAGATGGTTGGGTTGAGCCTATCTCGGATTATGTTGGGTTTCGTTTCACTCTACCCATCTACACTCTGTCAGTTCGATCGCGCAATGCGAAACCCAACAATGGCCGATTTTAGAACCGAGCCCGAAGTTTCTAATCACAGCCCTACGCACCATTCTGCGCTTATATCAGTCAACAATTCTGGCCTCATGCCACTTCCATCCTATCTTAACCGGCTGGTTGCGGCTAAATACCACATCCGCGTCTGTCGTTCGCGTTCGGTTGGAGTATTTCACGGTTAATATCTGGTCGCCTGGAATTTTGACCTCATAGCGGTCCAAATCGCCGATATAGATGTGTGCGCTGATCACGCCGTCGAGGCTGTTCCATTCGCCGGGCGATTCTTCAAATCCGGAATTAAAATCCAACTTGACTGAAATAAAATGTAATTTTTCAGGCCGGATGGCGATGCAGGCCCGGGAGCCCACGACCAGGTCTTTCTCCTTCGGGACCTTGAATTCATCACCGTGGTCGGAAGCAATATGGTAAGCATCTGTA
>Ga0224502_10000523_pt1 | contig 12813 bp, 10 predicted proteins | sample SF_Oct11_sed_USG_5_FD_169104 | JGI IMG/M metagenome (GOLD analysis project Ga0224502, IMG submission 169104) | Sediment microbial communities from San Francisco Bay, California, United States - SF_Oct11_sed_USGS_13 | ecosystem: Environmental > Aquatic > Marine > Sediment | place: USA... | reverse complement strand
AGTTGGCGGTTGCTGTCGAGTCACAGAAAGGGAAACAGTAATACACAATTGAATGCAACCTATGAAGAAAGAATGCATACAACAAGTGGTTTTACGTCGGATATCGATACCTTATACAGCAATATTTCCAATACCTATGAGTTAGAAGAAAGAAAAATTAGGTTCAGATCATACCTTTCACAACGGCTGACAGATCAGAACACTCTAAAAACTTCTGCAATCGGGTTCAACGAAGACATCGATTGGGAGCACCGAAAAAATTTAAGTACCGACTATAATCTTCTGTATAGCAAAAACACATCCGGCGACATCTTTAATGAGACCAAAAATATCGGGGCCGGGTTGAGTCACCGCCTGTATGAGAACCTCGACACAATTGTATCCGGAAATATAACTGATAAAGAATTCACCGGCGGAAGTGAGAATTCCTATATCGGGGATCTTAAATTTGATTACGTTCGCCCAATACCGTATGGGACCCTTGGCGCAAACATGGGGTTTAATTACCGGCTTAGAAGCAGCACGTTTGATGAAGAGTTTATACCCGTAATCGATGAACCGCATATCTTGACAGGCATTGCTTTTTCGTTTCTTGATAACAAGTTTATCGATATCGGTTCTATAAAGGTAACTAACATTGACCGCACCAGGGTTTATATCAACAATCTTGATTACGAGATTGATGAAATCAATTTTTTTGTGAGAATACGTCGACTGATCGGAAGCGGCATTGCTGACGGTGAGCAGGTGCTCGTGAGTTACCGCTATTTGAGCACCACCTCTTCCTTTGATGATTCAACCTTTGTCCAGTCATACGGCTTTAATTTGGACCTTTTGTCCAAGCTGTTCCTTTCCTATCGATATCAGCATTCAAAACAAAAGATTCTCTCCGGCATCCCCCCTGACGAGCCTCAAGATGACACCGTACACACGGCGGAAATAGAGTTGCTGTGGAGATTCACAGACACCATTTTTTCATATGAAAATGCCGACAGGACTGCCGGCAATTCAATTGAAACGTGGCGCGTGAACGAAGTCCTGACGTTCCGGCCCGCACCCAATCTTTTTTTCAAGATGACAGGCACATTGGGTCACTCGGAGTTTAAAAAAGGCATTGAGGAAATACAGGATTCTTACGGGTTTGGTTTCATTATCGATTGGATACCGGTAACATGGGGCAAACTCGGTCTTTCGGGTTCTCATTACGCTCTTTCAGGGGATTCGGTAAAAACAGAGGATACGGCAATCACGGTGAATCTTGAAATGTCTTACTCGATATGGAACGGCAGTTTGAAATACTCGTACCTGCTTCGAAAGGACGATATCGACGATGTGACCCGACAGATTAACAATATCATTTTTGAAATTGTTAAAGTCAATTTTTGACAAAGGATTGACGATCAAGTAAAAAGGAAACATGATGTTGCAGAAAACCCTGAAACAGTGCGCGGCAATTGTTCTGATATTGCCCACAATTTTCCTTTTGATGGGAGGCTGTGTTAAACCCACCGGCGAACTGAGAGAACCCCTTCCCGAAATTGTATGGCCGCAACCGCCGGACAAGCCGAGAATTCGATTTATCAATGTTGTGTCAAGGCCTGAAGACCTCCAAATCAAATCAACGGGGTTCAGGCGATTTTCCGACTACTTTACCGGTAAAACCGACATGGCAATGGTGGCGCCCTATGGTGTGGCAACCGATTCAGCGGGAAGACTCTATGTGGTGGATACCGCGCTAAAAACCGTTCACGTGTTTGATGTTTCCGCCGTGGAATATTATACATTTTCGACAAAAGATTCATCTTTTGCATCACCCATCGACATTACAATCGATGACAAGAAGGGTTACATATACGTATCCGACTCCGGGGAAAAGACGGTAAAAATATTTAAAGACAGGGGCCGTGCTTTTGTGGGTGAAATCGGAAAGGGCGTTTTTGACAGGCCCACCGGCGTTGCCGTCAACGAAAAGACTTCGGAACTCCTCGTCGTGGACACCCTGAACTCCAGCATTCTCAGATATGACCTCAATGACAGGAGCTTCAAGGGGATCTTGGGAGGAGACATTTCAAAGAATAACAGGTTTCACTTTCCGACAAATATTTATGTAACCAAAGATGGCATGATTCTTGTATCTGATTCTCTTAACTTCAGGGTTCAGATGTTCTCCCCCGAAGGAAAATTTTTGAGAATGTTCGGCAGAGAAGGCGACCAGGCCGGTTACTTTTCAAGGCCGAGGGGCGTTGCGTCTGACAGTGACGGTAATATTTATGTGGTAGACGCTCTTTTTGACAACATTCAGATTTTTGATAACCAGGGAAGACTGCTCATGGCATTTGGAAGTCATGGCCGAGGATACGGAGAATTTTGGCTTCCCACCGGTATTTTCATCGACCGGAACGATATGATTTACGTTTCGGATTCTTATAATAAAAGGATTCAAATCTTTAAGTATCTGAAAGGAGATGGCCATTTAAAATGAAGCGCCAGACCCAAAAAAATATATTTTTGTTATCTGTTATTTTATTATTAATTGGCGCAGACGCATCCGGGAAAAATATCCGGTTTACCAGACATAATCTCTCGTCCAGCGGCCCCGGAGGGATAAAGGCTGCCTCAGAGAGTCGGATCTGTATATTCTGTCACACCGTCAAAAAGGCTCGTAAGAATGTTCCGTTTTTATGGAACCGGCAAACAAAAACCGTTTTCTATAAACCGTATGCGAGTTCAACGCTTTCTTCGAACGTCGGTCAGCCCACCGGCTCATCGAGGGTTTGTCTGAGCTGTCATGACGGAACCATTGCGCTCGGGGGGATTGTATCCAAAAAGGGGGAGATACCCTTTAAAGGCGGAATCCGTTTTATGCCGCCTGAGAGATCTTCGAGATTAGGGACGGACCTCTCTGATGACCATCCAATATCATTTGTTTACGGTACCGGGCTTGTCTTTAAAAAAGATAAGATTGTCCACCCCTCTTTTTTGCCGCCAAAAGTAAAGCTCGACAAAACCGGTCAGTTACAGTGTACGACCTGTCATGATCCACATGATGATACCCACGGCGATTTTTTGGTGATGTCCAATCGAAATTCAGCGCTTTGCAAGGTCTGTCATCAAATCGATGGGTGGCTGGGAAGCTCTCACGCCGAATCCAATGCCCGGTGGAACGGACGGGGGAAAAACCCCTGGACGAACAACGATTATCAAACCGTCGCCGAGAACGGTTGTGAAAACTGTCACCGGTCCCACACCGCAGGCAGGCATGAGAGGCTTTTAAAGTACGTATTTGAGGAGGACAACTGTCTTGCCTGCCACAGTGGCAATGTGTCATCAAAGAATATTGAAACCGAGCTGACAAAGCGCTTCAGACATTCAGTTCAAAATTATACCGGCGTCCACGATGCTGCAGAGGACTTCCGTACATGGAATGTTCCAAAGCATGTAGAGTGTGATGACTGTCACAATTCTCATCAGTCCAATGGGCAAGCATCTGCTGGGGGTTCCAGGGTCTCCGGAGCCAACAAGGGTGTCACCGGTATCAATTCGGGCGGACAGCAGGTGTCCATGTCTCAAAACCTGTATGAAATATGTTATAAGTGTCATGCGGACAATAACGTGATGAGGAGGTTTCCCATTACCCGACAGATCGATCAGCTCAACACGCGCATGGAGTTCGACCTCGGGAATCCATCGTATCATCCGGTGGTTGCGCCGGGGATGAACCCTGACGTTCCCAGCCTTTTGTCAACAATTTCGGTCAACAGTATTATATCCTGCACAGACTGCCACAACACCGATAACCCCGCCGGGCCAAAAGGTCCCCACGGCTCAAATTATGAGTTTCTTCTCGCAAGAAACTATGATACCGCCGATTATACGATGGAAAACTCTCAAAGTTATGCCTTGTGTTATAAATGCCACAGCAGAACCAGCATCTTGAACGATGAAAGCTTTAGCGAACACAAAAAACATATCGTTGACCAGAAAACACCGTGTGCCGTCTGCCATGATCCTCATGGTGTAAGCAATGTTCAGGGGAATTCCACCAATAACAGCCATCTCATAAATTTTCAATTAACCGTGGCACTCCCGAATGCCACCGGGAGCCTTTACTTTCAGGATTTAGGCAGATTTTCAGGGCAATGCTTTCTTAAGTGCCATTCAGTAGAACATGATCCCAAGATGTATCCGTAACCGGTAAAAATTCCCACGTTTTCAGGGCTCATGTCTTACCCACACCCATAAACTCCTCTGGTTGATAAATTCTTTACATTTCAGGCGAGTCTGACTCGAGACCTTTGAAAAACGCCCTCTTTTGCCCAATTTCTGTGCCTGCCCCGTGGAATGCAGGGCCTATTTCTCTGGGGTAAGGTTCAAATTTTAATCCTCAAAATACTGAATGTATCATGAAAAATTAGGGCTAAAGAGATATTCAAATCGACCGAAATGAATACAAGCCCCCTCACGCCTGTTTCACTTGAGGAGGGAAAGGTATAATAATCAAAATAAATTCGGGCGGAGAAAGATGGAACAGGCAATTTTGTAGATATACACATTAAGAGGGCAGAGGATTAAATCATTGATTTTTATGCTGTATCATCAACACTTTTTTAAGGTTGTTTTTTGCGCTAGCATATCCAGGATTTATACTTAACGCCTTTCGAAAGTGGGCAATAGACCCCTCGATATTTCCTTTACGATAAAAAGCAATACCCAGACTGTTGTGTACTTCGGCAAAATCAGGCGTTATCCGCAGCGCTTGTAAATAATGGTTGATGGCTTTATCAATTTGACCCTTTTTAACAAGCGCCAAACCCAGATTGAAGTGTGCTTCATCAAAATCAGGTTTTATCCGCAGCGCTTGTAAATAGTGGTCGATGGCTTTATCAATCCGACCTTGTTTGTATAGAGCATTGCCCAGATTGTTGTGTGCTCTATGAGAATCAGGCTTTATCCGCAGCACTTGTGAATAGTGGTCGATGGCTTTATCAATCCGACCCTGTTTGTATAGAGCATTACCCAGATTGTTGTGTGCTCTATGAGAATCAGGTTTTATCCGCAGCGCTTGTAAATAATGGTCGATGGCTTTATCAATCCGACCCTGTTTGTATAGAGCATTACCCAGATTTCTGTGTGTTCTATGAGAATCAGGCTTTATCCGCAGCGCTTGTAAATAATGGTCGATGGCTTTATCGTACTCGCCTCTTTCGGCGATAACAACACCCAAATTGTTGTTTGCGTCAGCATCTTCAGGATCTATCTGTAATGCTCGCAAAAAATGGTCCATTGCTTCTTCTATATGGCCATGCCTCTTGAGAATATCTCCCAGATTATTGTGGGGTCTGACTTTGTTGGGAGATTTTGCGACACAGTCACTCCATAAACTTATCTCAGACCTCCAAACATGGTTCCTTGTGTAAGTTGCCACTGAAAGTATCATTATCATGGTACAGAAGATGCCGATTCCAAATGTTTGTATTTTCTTTTCATCAAACTTGCTCAACAACAAAAACATCCCTGATGCCAAAGCGATAGAGACACCAACACTCGATAGATAAACCCGGTGCTCAAAAATAACATCCACTATCGGAATAATACTCGACTCCACAGAAAGCGCTATAAAAAACCAGAATATACCGAAAGCCACTATTCGCGAGGTCCGGCTCCGGGCTCTCGAGTGAAAAACCATGTAAACACCGAATGCGAATATGGATAAAAGCACAAAAAAGGAGAGAAAAACCTTAGGGGTAAAGAACGTATAGTATATTGGGTAATCATAGTCCAGATTCTGGTTGATGGGAAAAAATAGAAGCCTTATGTACGTGACGATAACAGCAAATTGTGTAAAAAGATAATCCCACCGGGACATACCGGTTTGCACCCGTGTAGCCTCGCTCACATCACCGATCATCTCTCCGATGGGCTTGTCTATCCCCAAAAGACTGATGGGGATAATCAGCATGGTGAGAAAAAGGGGCAAAAGGTACAAAAACCTTCTCTTAAACGTTCCGTCAAAGAATAAAAATTCATAAAGGGTGACGACAACAGGAAGAGTAAATGCGATTTCCTTTGTCTTCATGGCAAGAACCGCTGAAACGACACTTCCAGCATAAAACCATGCGGACATCTGAAAAAAAGGGGAGCCGGTTTTAACCGATGCAAGTCTCCATTTGATGTACATGACCAACGACAGGCAGTAAAAGGCCGTGGCAAGGGAAGTGACACGCTGGTAGATGAAAGTCACCGCCTGGGTCTGTACAGGATGACAGGCGAAAAAAAGCCCTGCAAACAGTGCCATGTAGCTCGCCTGTTCTTTAAGCGCCGAGAATTTTAAAAACGGTGTCCTGAACGTCAGGATAACAAGCCAGTACACCAAAAGCGCATTAATGATGTGAATAAAAATGTTGACCACATGGTAACCGGTCACGTCCAGCTTGTGAATCCGGTAGTTGAGGGCAAAGGTGAAAAAACCGACAAATCTTCTTTGTGAAATTAAATTTTGAAAAAGGTTATTATCAGCGCTTTTACTGGAAGGACTCAATAAAAAACCAGGATTCTTTACAGCCGGATTCTCGACGATGAATGGTTTGTCATCAAATTGAAAGGGTGAATGGAAGGTGTTTGAATAGGCAATCAGGCAGAGCACCATGATCAAGAGAATATGGAACAGAGGCTTTTGAAACCGGCCTGCATGTAAAACGCTTCTTGACATCCTTTTAATATCCAATTTCCGTTGATCACTAAAATTTAAATTAATAATAAATCATAACCTATTGCGATTCGTTTTTGCGGATAGATTGAACCCCCAGACCAATTTTGATTTCAATCTGGCAGAAATCCGTTCTATTATACGTGAGTCTCGAAAATAACGATACCATCCGTATGGCCCCGAACGCAAAAAAAAGTGGGCAAGTTTGCCCAGTTTCGGCTTTTTACGATGCTTGATACAGGCCAATGCAATGTTCACTTCAATAGAAACACGACCCGCCAACCAAGTGGCTCGTTTTATTTGCTCCGGTGCTTGCCAGGTTTTAAAATGTCTTTGAAATACAATTTCTAGCTGCTCCCGAAAATCTTGAACCGAAACACTTCGCAACACCGTCTGAGAGCCTGCGTGAACCCGAAAGGCCGAAAGCGGTTCGGGGTAGTACATTGTTACGCCGGTTTCAGCCATTTTCAACCAAAAGTCCCAATCCGCCGTGTACCAAAACCTGTCATCAAGCCCTCCGACAGCCAATGCTGCCTCTCGTTTAAATACCGGTGCGGGAATGGAAATGAAGTTTTGCACCAGCAAACGTTCTACCATCAGGCTTGAATCAATAGCCATGGGGTGTGGAGGTAACGGGCAGCTCCAAGCGCCGAGCCGCTTTTCTCTCTCGTCAATATAAACGGAAGGGTGCAGAAAGAGATTGGTTTGCGGATACCGGCGAATCAACGGCTTCAAAATTCTCAGGCGTTTTGCGAGCCACATGTCATCCTGATGTAGCAAACAAACGTTTTCGGCCCTGGCTTCGGACAACGCTAAATTAGTATTTTTCACCCAATTCCCGCTGCGGGGGGGCCGGTAAATGCGCATGGGAATTTTGTCGCGAAACGCGGATAAAATTTCCAACGTCGCATCGGATGATCCATCATCAACCGCCAGACATTCTATATCAAAATCATTTTGCATCAAAACCGAATTCAACGTCGATGCCAAATATTTTTCACCGTTATAGGTCGGTAACAGGATCGACAGCCAGGGAATACTCATAATGATCCATACCATAAAATATCTTGCTGTTCCAAATATATACAGCTAAATGGTCGTATAACGCTATTCATACAATGTCTGTATTAAATTATTAAAAAGAAATTTCAAAATAGTCTCTAATGTTGGATGGTCGACTATACTTTCTCTTCACGTTGTTTTTTTAAGAATCTTTAATCTCCACAAAAATTCGCTCCAGGCGTTCTCCTATTTTCCCCCAACTATAATTTCCCAAAACTTTTTGCCTGCCTGCATGACCCATACGACTACAAATATCTTTTCTATGTAATAAATATTCAATTTTATTTTTTAGGTCTTCGGTGTCACCCACTCTGGCAATCAGGCCATCTTCACCGTCCTTAATAAGTTGAGAAGGCCCGGGCAATGACGAAACAATGGCAGGTTTGCCTGATGCCATGGCCTCAAGGATTACCAGGCCAAATGACTCCGAATGTGTCGAAGGCAAAACCAAAAAATCAGATAAATTATAATAGGCCGGCAAATTTTTATCGGGCGATTGATGCCCGGAAAATATAACTCTATCTTCGAGCCCCTTTTCTTTTACCTGTTTCTTATATTCAGCTTCTCCATAGCCCCCACCCACTATAAGGAGCACGACATTTTTGTCCTCGATTTTTGACAAAGCATCGATTAACAGGTGTAGGCCTTTAACGGGCAACAGATTGCCGACAAAAAGGATCACTTTCTTACCGATCAGGCCGTACCTAATCATAAGCTCCGTTTTTTTTTCTGCAGGGCGAAACGCCTGTGTATCAACGCCATTGGGGATTTCAATAACCTGGTTATTCCAATCCACCAACTTGCCGGCTTTTGAACTTTTTAAATGCGCCCCACTTAGGGCAATAATCTTTGTCGCCTTCCTCACAATTCCTTTCATTAGCAACGGTTCGTAACATCCAATTACCAGCCTTTTAAGAAAGTTGTCCCCATAAACATCCATATGATAAGTCAGAATGTATTTCTGCTTCCTAAAAAGAGATGCAAAATATACATACTCAGCCCCGCCAAAGAAGGGGTAATGGAGATGAACGACATCAAACCTTTTCAGCATCGAATAGAGTTGAGGAACCATACCGGCATCCCCATGCATTATAAGGGGATGGAGTCTCACAACCTTAAAATCTTTGGGATCGTTGCTATAATTCAACTGGCCGTAATCGAGAGTGAAAACAACAACATCATGCCCATGCCTAGCCAGTTCACGGGAATTGTGAAAACAAACACAACCCATTCCCCCGTGATGAGGTGGAAAGGTAGCGATGATTTGTGCAATTTTCATTAAATGAACAATATTTATAGGCGTATTGTTTGTTTAAATAATATTCGTGCTACGAATGATCTTTCCAGCATAAAAGGATGATATTAATCTCCAGTTATAATATCCAACCGGCGTTTGAAAAGTTTTCGGATATTATTCATGTTGACCAATTTAATATCATTCCGGTCTATTTTTTTATTAAGTTTTATATACAATACAAGGGAAACAAACAAAGAAATAATAACCGCAACCGACTTGATTCTTACAAGCGTATCAGGAAACTTGTATTTTATGAGGTTGTAGCTGAAGCCGTAAACTTTGTTCACTGGTGCCCAGTTATAATGCCGAATAACGGTCATTAAAGATTCTTTTTCGTTTGCATAATGTTGCCTTGGCGAAATAGTTTTCGATCCAACATGGATTCTGAATGTTGATAGAAACTCGGGAAAAAATTCAAACGTGAACTTTTCAGCCATTCTAATCCAGAAGTCATAATCTAAAGCGTATTGCAGATTTGGGTTCAATTGTTCTCCATTGTTCAATACATCTTTTCTGAAAAATGTTGTTGGTTGACAGATAAAGTTCGTTACAGCTAATTTCATATAACTAAAGGGTCCCGTCGGAAATTCCCCAAAAATCTTACCATCCTCGCGGATAAAGTATGCTTTTCCGTACACAAACATAGCATCATGGTGTGTTTCATAAAATCCCACTACCTTTTCAAAAGTGCCTGGCAGATAGGTATCATCTGAGTTTAGCCACGCAACAATGTCGCCCTCAGCCATTCGAAACCCTTTGTTAATAGCATCTGCCTGGCCATTATCTTTTTCACTTATCCAACGATATTGAATTTCTTCGCATTGTACAGGCCAAGTTCCTTCTTTCACTAACGACTCATATTTATTTATTATTTCAACAGAACAATCTGTAGACTTACCGTCGATAATGATGTAATCAATAAAAAAATCACCCTCCTGTATTAGAACACTCCTAATTGTTTCTTCGATATACTTCCCTTGATTGTAGGAAGGTGTTATTATCGAAACAATCGGTGGTTTTGTTGTTGAAGAATTGCGCATTTTCAAAATTCAGGTGCTTTTTTCTTTTGCAAGGATTTCATTATAAAGATCAAGATATTTCCGAGCTACAAACAGGATATCAAACTCCTGTTCAGCCTTTTGCCTGGCCCGTCTTGATAATGTGTCTCGACGGTTGTCATCTTCCATAACCCATTCAATACCATGCGCCAAGTCTCTAACATCAAATGGTTTTGCCAGATAACCATTCATTTTATGGTCGACGATATCAAGCAAACCAGTTGCCCCAAATGCTACTACCGGAGTGCCACAAGCCAAGCTCTCAGATGCTGTCTGCCCGAATGCTTCTTGCAGAGATGGCACTACCATAACATCAGAGGCCGCATAGAGTGATGCCAGCTTATTTTCATTCTGCACATGTCCCACATAATGGATCATTAGTCCTAAATCCAGTTCTTCGGCAGGTTTAGTTGCTCCAAAAACTACCAGTTCCAATTTCGTACTATCTCCAGCGTCCACCAATTCTTTAATTGCAGCTTTTAGCAGATCAAATCCCTTTCGTTTATCACTGGTGGCATTCATAGCCCCAAACAGTATCAACTTTTTGTCCTGTGGAAGGCCAAATCGATTTCTTTCTTTTCTCATATCAGATGGTTTATAAGTCTGAATATCAAGACTGTTCGGGATTACTTCAACGCGCTTTTTCTTGAAAAGAGAACTGTTCCTGGCACATTCCCCAATCCACTTGCTGGGTGCAACGATTGTGACTTCCATTTCGTTGAATGTTCTTTTTTTCCGCCACCAGTTTTTATAGGAAAAATCAAACTCTTTTGTTGATCCCAAAACAGGACAACGGCCGCACGATTCTGTGTATCGAAGACATTTATCAGGATAATGGCAGCCACCGGTAAACGCCCATAAATCTTGAATTGTCCAAATTATAGGCCGGTTCAACCTTTTCAGGGTCTCAATGCGCATAAAGCCTCCAGTGATCCAGCCCAAATGAATAATTTCAGGATCAAGCGCATGAATTTTCGCTGAGAGGTTGTCCGGCAGTATGGCTGGTGAGAAGTTAGCAAGCGGACGATTCTGATAAAATCTTACCGGCAGCGCATCTATGTGCAGCCTTAAATTTGAGAAGACTTTTTGCATAAAAGACACCGGCCCGATTACATCCGGATCTTTTGTGAGATTAAATTGAACCAGCATACAGGGCCTTGCACCGGCTCTATTTAGCCCATTCTTTAGCCTATATGCTGCCCGGGCGGCTCCACCTTGGATGTCAAAGCTGTTAAGAAATAAGATTTTCATTAGTAACGTATTTTATAAATTGACTTTAATGATAACTTAAGTATTTCGATTACTGGGAACAATCTGATAGATATTTTCTCGGCCCGCTCTACAGCTGCCCAATTGATCAGTTTATCACTTTTTTTTCTGAATACAGTTGCATGGCTTCCCTTCAGAGGGCCCAGGTATTTAAGCCTGAAAAATAATATGACGAAGATATTAAATGTATATCTGAAGTGAAAAGTTTTCGGGAGATGACATTTTATTACAGGGTAGAAATTATTGGCGATTATCAAATGTCCGTTGTCGTTAATTGCTCCTATCATTTCTGCCAATGTTCTCAACGGATCACGGACGTGTTCTAACACGTCCGTGCTCACCAGAACATCATATTTATCTTGTATTTCATCAATGAATTTAATTCCGGGATACTCTGATACTTTTCTTTCCGAATATTCGAAAGGGTGTGGTTCGAAAACATCAATTTTTAACGCGTGGTTTTTATCTGCGATTAATCTAGCAAGCGTGCCGAAACCGCCCCCGTAATCCAATATTTTCATCGCTGATGGAATTTTCACAACATAATCGCTGATTTCGCGCCGATGTTGCATAGACACTGAATCTTGTTCGATGAACAATCCATTCAAGAGCCAAACAGGGTGTTTGTAAAATTTTCCAATGTCATCCCAGTCAGGTTTCTGATTGTCGCAACCAAACCGTTCCCAAACCAGGTCCATTAGCATCCATATATTTTCGAGTCCACTCTTGCTGTAATCAATTGACTCTATCAGTAAAGATATTTCTTTTTTAATATTATCGGAGAGATCAAAATCCGAAAGATTAATTTTCATTGGATACCTTGGGTACGTTTTAATTTAAAAATTGCATAAACTATGAAATCAATTTGTATTTTTTAGGTAGTAATTTCTGACATATTAGACAAATAAGAGGCGGTTGTTTGTAAATGGTTCTTTGTTTGTATAGGTTAGCTCTTTCATCTCAAATAATTCTCGGTGGATGTTTTAGCGCAAAGATTAAATTGTATTTCGACGTCTTGGAATTTGAGCTCTCTTTTTCATTTGTATGTGTCCCCACTGCACCGAAACCAATAGCTGAAATCAAATTTTTTTTAGGCAAAATATTAAAGCCGGATTGTAGCCAGCATGAATAATTCCATCGGTAATTCCAACCATCGATCTGACCGTAATAAAATGTTTCAAAAATGTTCGTTCAATTGTTAACCGCGTTATATTCTTCAAGAAAGACTTTAAGATAGCAATTATCTCGAAAATATGACCATCGCTGAATTTCGTTGTCATAATGTTTTCATGCTCTCCTCCAGGTATTTTTTTTCAAAACCACTTAGAAAAAGATTATCATATTGAACTTGATATTCAGATTTCATTACTAAGCGGCTGAGGCCGTAAAACATTTCGTATTAAAACCAAGAATAATTGCTT
>Ga0224502_10000522_pt1 | contig 12840 bp, 13 predicted proteins | sample SF_Oct11_sed_USG_5_FD_169104 | JGI IMG/M metagenome (GOLD analysis project Ga0224502, IMG submission 169104) | Sediment microbial communities from San Francisco Bay, California, United States - SF_Oct11_sed_USGS_13 | ecosystem: Environmental > Aquatic > Marine > Sediment | place: USA... | reverse complement strand
CGGTGTTCTTCAAAACGCTATTCTTGAAATATACCCAAATTTTATTTCTTCCATTGTTGTCTATTTCGTCAGATACAACAGTTCGTTCAATAAATGTTTCTTGCTTGTAATACTCCACGCGCGCGCCAACTATCGGCGCAATATCATAGTTCGCAATCAAAACTCTTTCAATATAGAGCCCTTCGGAATAGCTGAAGCCGTCGACGGTTATGTCATAGCCGAAACCGTAGCTTGGCGGGTATAAAATCAACTCAACGCTGAGAATAGACGCCGGCCGAAGCTTTGTTTTGTTGTTGTTGATATCATAAACCGTTAGATTGTTAAAATCTAGGAAAAGAAGAACGTCGTCGTTTCTATTCGTCAAAGCGCCGCGAACATGCTTGTCAGCGTAAAGCGTGTATTCACGGCCGTCGGCAAAGTTGACTTTGATTCGAAGATTGCGCTTCAAAAAAGTATCGTATTCGCCAATTATTTGTTCGCTGTATAGGTCTGGTAAAACAAAGCCCAGACAAAGCAATTCGTCGAAATAGTTTGAATTGTCGGTATATCGAAGCGCCTTGTGCGAAACCAAATCTTTCGAAGACCATTTGACAGAAAAATAGTCAATATTTGAAATGGCGTCGAATTCAATGTTTCCCCGCCGATAATCAATTTCGGGGTTGTCGGTGTCGTTACCTTGTATATACGTGTATTCGTCGGTTCTGTATGAAGTTCGGCCGAGTCCATGATTTTCAGCAACGAAATAGTCAATGTCAAAACGACGAACAACGTTGTTTGGTGTTCGAATAGCGCATTCGCTCAAATCATACATTTCACACCACCCACTCGACGCCGGTCAACGTGAACCCTTCGCCGTTGTTTGGCGCTGTGATTGTCCACTTTTGGCGCCGGTTATTGGTTGCAAAAACACCTTTTGTATTTTCATAAACAAGCGGTTGGCCGACAGCGGCCGCACCTCTTAATTGCGGCAAGAAGTCAATTGTTGCGTTGCCAGAGCCGTCAGAAACAACGTCGGCTGTCACAATCTTCAATTCAGAATTTCCGGCGGTTGGAATTTCTATATAGTCGCCTTCTTTGAAAATTGTCTGACTTGCCGGCGCGCTTGAAATTGTTACTTGTTCAATTGTTACTTGTGAAGCGATAACAGGAGAACCGGAAATTGTGCCAACAGGAACAGGCGAAGAAACGTCTGAAAAATAAAACGTTTCAGCCCCGCCGCGAAGCTTGGCAAGAAACGACCGAAAGGCCGGAACTTGGTCTTCTGTCAATATTTTCCATGTTGCCGAAAATTCCCAATGCGAACCGAGTTGCTCGACGGCTTGCATTGCATTTGTAAAAGTAGAAACGGCGACTTGGGTATTGTTTACAATCTCGAATTGTATGCTGGCGGGGTTTGGTATATTTGAAGGTAGCGAAATAGTCATTTTTTAAGCCCTCCGACCAACGGCGCGCGTCAACTTGCCGCCGCGTTGTATCTCACTTAAAATATTATCTGTCACGGCTCTTGTGACTTGTTGCGTTGCTTGCGAAATCTTGTCGGCGCTGTTTGCGTCGGCGTCTCCCTCTATAACAACGCTAACTTGCGGCGCAATTGTTACCGGAGAAGCACCAGAAGCTTCAACGCCAAGCTTGCCGTTTTTTCGAGAAAGAGGAAGTATTGCTTCAGCGCCAGCTTCCCCCATTAAGCCAGTTTGACCAGAGCCGAAAGAAAAAAGCGTTGGAGACGTTACAACGCCACCGTTCGCGAAGGGTATGACTCCAGAGTTGTCGAAAGCGTTGCCGTTTGCGCTTGCTGTAACACCGCCAGAAGCGCCACCAATAGCACTTGCGCCGGCTTGTATTGCCTTCATTGTCACAAGTTCAGTTATTATGCGCCCTATTTGACCGACAACGAAAGAAGCGAAGCTACCCCAATCCGCCTTGCCGTTTTCAAGCTGGTCGGCCATTGTCGAAGCGAATTGTTCGCCTGTGGAAATTGCGCTGTCAATTATTGCGTCGTTTGACTTTTGTATTTCTTTCGCTTCTTTTTTTGCCGTGGCTGTCGTGCTCTTCAAATATGCCTTCATTATCCTGTCAGCCTCTTCAGCGGAAACGCCAAGGTTCGCTTGTGCAATTGTCAACAGTTCAACAACCTCTTGCAATTCGGCGGCTTTTCTTGCCCCTTCATCAACAGAAAACCAAAGGTCGTTGTATTGTTGCTGTGTTGTTTCAAGAAAACCTTTGCGCCTTCTTTCAGCCTCTTCAGCAACGTCGTTTTCTTCTTGCAACTTCTGAATTTGCGCGTTGTATGCCTTCAGAAATTTCTTTTCCCAATCTTCAAGCTCGTCGCCGTTTTCTATAATTGCGCCGGTGCTCTTCTTTGTCGAAGCGGTCGTTTCGTCGATTCCCTTGCCCCAAAGCGTCTCAATATTAAGAACCTTTGAAATCTCTTCTGAAAGCTCTTTTATTTTCTGGCGGCCTTTTTCGTTGGCATTTGTCCAAGCTTTTATTCTTGTTGCATTTTCGCCGGTTTCTCTTGCCTTGGCAATCTTCTCTTCATTTTCAGCAATCTTTGCGCGAACCCTTTGTTGCTCTGCTTCAAGCGGTGCAATTTCGGACATTTTGTTCTTGTATTCGTCTTGCCCTTTTAGCAACCAAGTCCAACCGGTGAGAGTATCTTGAACAAGCTTCGAAACAGTTTCAACAGCTTTTAAAACGCCGCTTTCGTTATCCAAAACGAATTTATACCACGCGCCCCAAGCTTTTTTAATATCCAAAACAGCCGGCAAAAGTCGGTTTCCAAGTTCGGCGCGCAAATCGGCAATTTTGTTGTCTTCCATTTTGGCAAGACCTTCGTTCGTTTTCGCAAGGCCGACAGCCAAACCGCCGTAATTTTGCTCCATTACACCGACAAGAGTATTGACGCGGGTCGTCATGTTTCCTTGTTGAATCAATTTCTTTTGGTGTTCGTCCATGATTATGCCGGCTTTTGTAAGCGCTCCGGCTTGCCCTGCAAGAGCTTTGCCCATCATATTGGCCGCGTTGATTGCGTCGTCTTGTGTCGCGTTGACGCCTTTGTTTGCCGCAACTAGATTTGCAAGAGAAAGCGCCAATTGGTCAGTTTGTTCGGTTGTTGCGCCGTAGCTCAAAATCTGAGAAAGCCCAGCTTCGGCAACGTCGTTTGCAAGCGTGGTTTGTTCTTGTAGCTGGTCGGATAAATCGCGCAAGCCTTGAATTTGTTCGTCGGTTGCCTTTGTCACGGTCTTCGCAATTGAAACAAGTCGAGCGTCGGCGTTCTCTTTATCTCTTGCGGCGCGAATCGCTTTCTTCATTTCACTAGTAACGCCGCGCAATATCATCATTCCCGCAAAGCCTGTTGCAAGCCCCTTGACCATGCCAGAAAGGTCTTTGCCGCTCTTGGTCATGCCCTTCATTGAGTCAGAAGCTTGTTCGCCGGCTTTGGTGTTTCTTTTCAAGCTGTCGGTCAGAAGGTCAGTGTCTTTTTTTGACTTTTCAGTTTCGACCGATATTCTAAGCCGTGATTCTTCAATATTTTCAGCCATTGTTGCGACCTTTCAAAACTTCGTCGTTCATTGCTTGCATTATTTCAACAAACTCTTCTATTGGCAAAATCAATTTTCGCATGTCTGCAAAAGCTTTCATTTCGACAAGGGGTATTGCCCCGCCGGAGTTTGCAGAACGATACAATACAAAAAAGGCGTTCAAAAACCAATCGACAACAGGGTCTTGTTTTGGCCGGTCTTTCAACGCCTTCGGCTCTTTGCCGGTCTTCTTGTATCGTTGCTCCAATTGCCGCACCTTTGCCGAGAATTTAACGTTCCAAGCAAGCGCGTCAATCACTTTTTTTTTATTCTGTTGAATCCTTTTCGAACAAAATTTGCATCGCCTTGACAATAGTCGGTTACAAAATCCAACAAAAGCGGGTCATTGTCAAAGCACGTTTTCGCGCGCTGTGAAGAATACGAAACGTCAACAACTTCAGATTCACCGGTTTCAGCGTCAAATATTTCAGCTTTAACGCCGCGCCAATCTGTCAAAATAAACTTCGAAGCCGCTGTTTTCACCATTTCGTTGTATTGAAGGCCGGCGCGTCGGCCGTTCATCAATTCTTGAAGATAGTCTTCGTTATTATATCGCGCAATCTTTAGTTCAACGCCTTCGGCGTGTGGGTATTGTACCCACTTGCCAGAAGACACTTCTTCGGCGTCTGCGTTAGTCACACGAAGAAGCGTTTCGTCAAATTCTGGGGAAATTTGTGCTGTCATTATGCCACCTTGTTCAACCATGTCAACTGAATTGTTCCGCCAATACTTTCGTCGTAATGCGCCTTGAAAGAGCCGGCCGCCATAACGTCGGAGTCTTTGCCGGTAGCGTTCACCGGAAGCTCTGTATATTTCACATTAGGAAGAGAAACCGCAAGAGCGTTGCCTTCGGTATCTGTCAGAACGAATTCAATCGAAACGTGTTTTTGGTTTTTGAAATCTTGATAAAAAGCAAGGCTTTCAAAATATACTTCGATATCTCCGGTCACATTCATTTCCCCCTTGCCTATACCAACAAAGCCAGCGGTTCCAATAGCCGTTTGACCTCTTGCGCCGTTGTCGATATTAAGATTCATACTCATTACAGAATAAGGAAAAGCCACGCCGTCAGAATAGATTGTTCCTATACTGTCGACAGTGTTCAAAATGCTGTCAGAGCTTGCCGCAAGATACGTTGCACCGGTCAATTCTGCTTCTGACTCACTGTCTGACAAGCCAAGAAAAGAGAATTCGCCGGTTGCGATTGATTGAGCCCCAAAGGAGAAGCCAAAGGTTCCGACTTGCTGGCCTTCGAACCGAAAGAAAGTCGGCGTTGCCATGTCGCGAAAAACCTTCTGAAGAGTGAAAGACTTTGGCGTTGTGCCGTTCACATAGTTTTCAGCATAAACAGCCGCGCCAGAGCCGGATTCTGTGGCCATTGTCTGACCTTCAACCGGCGCAACAACAATATTGTCGTCGTCTGTGACCGATACAACGCGAACAATTCCGTTGTTGCCAGCTTCAGCAAAGCCAGAAAGCCGAATTGATTGACCAACAAGCGCGCCGGCAAAGTTGTTTGTCGCCGCTGTTGCTGACAGTGCAACGGCCGCTTGGTCAGTTGCGTCAACGCCGAAGTTGTCAGTTGCGTCGATAACGACAGCCGAACCGCCCCGAATACCGCCAACAGCAAAAGCTTTTAGCGCGTTGATTCGCCATTCAATAGAAACGCCGCCAGAAGCTTCGACGCCTGTTTGTACAGTGTCGCGCGCATTCATGTCAGCATATATTTCAGAACTTTCGGTATTTGAAACATTCCTCGAAAGTGTTTCGCCTGTGATTCCGATTTTCTTAAACTCTGGATTGTCTGGCGTAGTTCCGCAATCGACTTCTTCGATATACGAAAACTCCACGCCGTCAGCGGAAGGTTTTTGTGGACAAGTCATTGTGAACTCCTTTTTTCGTCACTATAAAATGAAATATAAATTGTTGTTTGATACCACGCCCCAATCACGCCAGAAAAGCCGACGGTCGGAACGCTAAAGTGAACGCAACCAGTTCGCGCCCCTGTGTAAATGTCAAGAAGGTCGGCCGTTTGATTCGCCAATTGCGAACCGGTGCCTTTCTTCGTGAATATCTGGATTGAAAGAAGGCCGTCAGAACGCGTTTCTTTGTTCCCTAGTGCCGAGAAGCCAGAACCGGTTTCTTGAACACTGTGGCGAAGCCAAAGCGCGGCGGCGTCGCCGTTTCCGGTCTGGTTGTCGAAGAACGTCTTCGTTTCAGCCGGCAAAAGCGGCACAACGTTCGCAATATAGAATTCTTCGATTGTCTTTTGAACTTCGTATTTCTGCATATTATCTTCCAAGCTTTCGCGCGGTTGATTCAATAGAGCGCCTTACCATTGCATAAGGCGCGCTTGTTGGTGTGCCGTTCTCAAGATATCCAATATACGGCAAGTTGTTCGAAATATATACAACTTCTCCCAATTTAGGCTTCAGAGCGTCGGCGCTTTCTCTTGAAGGTGTGCCAGACTTGTCTTCGATTGTTTGAACGTCGTCTGTTGGTGTTCCGGCTGTGACAATCCAATTTGAGCGCGCGCGGCCGGTGTCGACCGGTGTTTTAAACGTCAAATCTGCGACAAGCTGAACGACAACTTTCTTCGTCGCCTTCTCAAGGTTCGAAACCATTTTTTTCGAAAAATCGCTTGGTTTTTTATCCCAGCCCATTGTTCACAGCTCCGGCTTTGTTCAAGTAACCAGTCCACAAAACGCGCGCGGGGTCGGTTTCCGATTTTATTATATAGTACGATTCAGACTCAATTGTCAGCTTGTCGCCGACTTTAGGAATGAACCCGAGCTTGTTGATTTGCGCCAATGCTTTATAATCACCAAGGCCGCCGCCGTTTGCAAGTGCGCCTTGGTTCACAAGCCTGTCGGCCTCTGTCACCAAATCCAACACAACTTGCGCTGTGAACTGTTCAACGAACTCTGTGACGCCTGTTTCTGGCGAATACGTTGAATCATTCACGCTTACGAATACCGCGTTGACCGGTACGTTGTCGAGCTTTTCAAATGCTCCGGCAAGCTTCAATTGTAATTTTTCGCGCAATGCCATTTTTACGACCTATTTAATGTAATTGAAGCGGCTGAAGAACCGGCGCCAACATAGCGGCAACCGTCTTGCAAAAGTAGTGCTGATATCTCTGAAAAGGGGTCTGTTTTGATTGCCCCGCCGCCAGAAGTTGTTGCAAACTCCTCTTCGACTTCAACAGAGCCGGCTTTAACCTTCTCTTTTTTCGTAAGACGGCCAGAGCCCCGCGAAGATTGATTTTCGAATAGTGTGCCTTCAGCATAGAAGCCGCCAAGTAGAGCGTTTGTATATTGCACATTGTCAGAAGGTGCGGTTTCGTCGATAGTGCAAGAATAGTTTGCGTCAAGATAAACGCGCCCCCAAGAAAGAGCCGTATTTTTTCCGGCTTCATCAAGAGCAACCCAAGCGGCGCCGGTGTTGATTGCGTCGGCGTCTGTTGCTGTTATATATGCAGTTGGCAAACCAGCCATTTGAAACCCCTTCTGTATTTGTAATTTTTAAAAATAGGGGCTTCGCATTTGAAACCCCTATTCGCACACACGAAGCCAAAGCTTCGTTTCCCCAGATTAACCGTTGGTATCGAGAAACGTAATTTTCACGTCTTTGCGGTCGACGGTACGTGTCCAAGCACCAGCAACACCAACTTCAGCGTTCGTTGGAGTTTTGCCAGCAACGGTTGCGTTGGCATAATCCCAAGAATAGTTTGTTGGTGTTATTACGTGGTGATGACGTGACCAAAGCGTTTCGATTCCTTCACCATTGCCGGCCGCTTCAGTGCGGTCGATTGCAAGCGGATTCGCTGGCATTCCTTCACCGTAGCGAAGAGCGTTTGCACCAAGCAACGCGGTTGTGAAGGTCGTGCGGTTTGTGCCGGCTGTGGCTGGCATAAGGTCGGAAACAATAACTTCTTTTCCAAGATAAATTGGAATTGCTGACTTTCCTTCTGACGGAGGAATAAAAGCAATTTCTTCTTTGATTAGAAGTTGAGTGTATACCGTCGAGTGCATGATGATAATTGCAATGTCGTTCATGTTGTCGCCAAGAGTAGCAAGCGAACGAATCACAGCTTCGCCGGAAATCTTTTCCGCGTCTGTAACGGCCGCCGCGTCGTCAGTAGCAACACTATAAACCATGTCGCCGGAGTTGTTCGCAACGTTGTCAGCTTTTACACCAACAAGCGAAGCAATACCAGTTTTGTCGATATCTTTGCCCCAAAATTCGCCGAGCTGTTCAGAAACAACTTGTTGCGGGTCTGGCTGTGAAAGAGCGTTAACCAAATCGGCATGTTGCCAGCCTTGGTTGCGCGTATGCTTCAGCGCGAAGATGTCGGCCATTGTGTTTTTCTGTGGTGTTGCAGTTGTGGCCGCATCGCTTGACGCGTTTGACTCGGCGTCTGCAATATGGTTGTATCGACCAACGTTGAACACTTGGCCAGCATTACCAGAAGCGAGTTCTGTAATTTTGGCATCATTTGCAACCGCGGCACTTCCAATAAGAGCCGATTTTTCTGGAATCATCAACGCCGCTTCTGGCGCAACGATTTCTGGAACAATAACGTCTGACAACTGTGTTAGTGCCATTTTATACCTACCTTATGTTGTGTCGGCGGTATAAATAAAACGCGCCAACAATACAAAAAAAATTCATTTTGTACCGGTCAGCGCTTGGCGTCTTGGTTGGTTGCGGCTTACGCGCTAGGCTTTGGCCGCTGGTTCTCCCGAACGGCCGGCGCCGCCTTTACGCGTTACACCGGCCAGCCTTGGAGTTGAAAAGGAATCGAGAAGAAACCCTTCACCAATTAAAATAGCATAAAAACAACATTCTGTCAAATAAAAAAGCGCCCCGCCGAAATTGACAGTGCGCTTTTCACCAGCTTCAACGTTTCTTTTATTGTATAAACGCCTTCAGAGGAAGAACAAAAACAGCCTTGCCGCGTTCTATTTCAACAATAGCGTCGCCGTATTTTGCAACCAATGAAAGCCCAGCTTCAGCAACAGCCGCAAACGTTCCGCTTTTGACAAGTTCGTCTTGGCCGCCGTAGCCTTGAACAATTGCAAGCGTCGTTGTTCGGCCGTCTTTCGAAGGCGTCGCAATCAACTGTTTCGCAACATTGGCCGAAGCGTAGTCTTTCAAGATAGAAGAGGAAACAAACTTTTCAGCCGCGTCTTTCTTTGATATCTTCAAAGCTTCAATTTTTGCACCGCCAGCAATTTCAAGTTGCTTCAACAGCATTTCAATTTTTGCGTCTTTGTCAGCACACTTTTTGCACGATTTCGCGGTTTTGCCTTCTTTGGCATTGCCTTCAATCAACTTTGTCATTTCTTCAGCCGATTCGGTCACAATGCGAAGCTCTTCTTTCAGAGAAAGGTTTTCTTCGCTTGCGTCTTTTAGCGTTTTTTCTGCGGCGCGTAAAAGTGCCGATTTTGTTTCGTTTTCTTCGATTTTCAAAACAACGCTTTCTTTGTCTTCAGCGCCGATTGCTTCAACTAGGCTTGCAATCCATTCGTTCGCCTCTTTTAGCTCTTCAAGCTGTTCAGATTCGCCAGCGCCACCGGCGGCAAGCTTTTCTTCAAGTTCAGCAATTTTTGCTTCAAGCTGTGGTTTTGTTGCCATTTTGGTATTTCCTTTTTCAGTGTTCTTTTTGTTTGTGTGCTCAATGAAGTATCAAGAAAAACGCCGGCTATTTCTTCCGGCGCGCGTCAAGGTATTCTTTTTGTAGCTTTGAAAAAAGTGCGGGGTCTTCTTTCCGAAGTTGTGCTTGCTTGGTGAAGTTTGGCTTCTCTGGGTTGAACGCGTCAGCCCACTTTGAACCACCGGCACCAGCACCAGCACCACCACCAGCACCACCGCCGGAAGAATCGCGGCCAGCAAGAAGCGGTTGAAGCTCTTCGTTTTCGCGAAACTCTTTCAAAAGGTCTTCTTTAGATTTGCTTGTATGTTCGCCGTTCTCATCTAAGACAACAGTGATTTCGTTGCCGTTTTCGTCAAGAATCACTTTCAGACGCCGGCGAAGCTCTTTTTCGACAATCTTTTTTTCAGTGCCGCAAAGCTCTTTGTTCAACTCTTTAACAGTTACAGAAAGCGCTTTTTCTTTCTTGCCTTCAATCTTTTCGGCTTTGAGCTTTTCAACCTTTTCGGCAAGTGTCTCTTTTGCCGCTTTTTCGTGTTTGTATAGCTCTTCAAAATTGCCGGAGTCTTCGAGCGCCTTTTGCTGTTTCGCTGTCAGCTCTTCAAGCTTCTCTTCCATTTTCTTGCGAGAATCAACAGCGCGGTCTTTGTGTGAAATTGAGCGTTCGGCCAAACCAAGCGCTTCGATTGCGTCGACGGTGTACGTTTGCGATTCACCTTCTTCAACCTTGTCTTTTGTGTAAACGGCTTGAAATTTTTCGTTCAGCCCTTCAAACTCTTCTTGCGAAATTGTTGCTTTCATAGCAAACTCCTATTTTGGGGAAATGGTACGCACTTATAAATATACTATTTTACAGCGCGGCCGTATTTGTGCCGCAATTCTTCAATGCTGAATTGTTGATTGTTTGACTTCAAAAGGTTGCGAACAGACAACTTTGAATTGCTCGAATACAATGCCGCGCGCTCTTTGCCAAAAAGGTCTTCCAGATACCAATTCGGCTGAGGTTGGCCGCCTTTATAATTACCGCGTAGAAAATCATCAAAAGAAGTTCCCGCTGGCACTTCGGCGCGCTCTGTTCGGCGCTTCTTTGCTCCGGTGCGGTCGCTTGCAATCTTTTCTTCGTCAACGCCCTTTTTGCCGGTCTTTGCAACTCGATAGTCAAGCGGGTCTTTTCCGGCACCAGAAACAACAGGAACAAGAGCGCTTCGACAATTCCAATGCAATGGCGGTTGCGGTGCGTTGGCGTCGTTTAAGTGCCATTGCGTACCGTCATAAGATGCGCAAATTATAGTTGTTCTATTGTCAAGCGTGGCAACAAATTCAAGCTTCTCTATAACGTCGCTGTTCTCTTTCCAAACTTCGCGGCGCGCTTCATTGCTCATTGCTTGCGTAATGGTTCGAACTGTGGCCATGACGTCGCGCTTGTGTGCGCCAGAAATTAAGCCGCCGGCATAATACGGCGTTTTTCCCTTTGGCGTGACTCTTGTGCCAACAATAGCTTTTGCAATTTCATCGTTTGAAAGCCCTTCAGTATAGCCTGCGCGAATCATTGCACCAACAGCGGCCGCGCCGGATTCGTCAAGCATTCGAAGCAACTGTTCAGAAGTCAGCGTTGAGCCCTTGGCGAAGTCAGTGAAAACAATGGCGCTTGTCGCGGCGGCAATCCTCTTTTCGCTTGGAACCTTTGAAGCAATGCCAGAAGCTTCAGAAACAAGCGCCGCTTCTGTTTCAACGTCAAGAAGTGCCAGCTTTTGAGCCGAAGCACCAGCTTCAACAGTGAAGCGTTGGAAGTTTTCGCGAAACTCCTTTTCGAGCGTTTTCAGCGTCTTGTTCAATTCGCGCTTCTTGTAGCCGCGAACGCTCCCAGCATTCAGCGAACGGTTGATTGCGGCAATTTGCCGGCGAAGATACGCGTCTACGTTTGCTTCTGTTCCGGCAATCCACGCTTCGCGAAGCCCCACGTTTCGCAATTGGTTCGCCGTGGCCATTATTCAACGCCTTCGTCAACGTTTGCGCTGTCTGGAAATGGTACGCCGGTTATTTGGCTTGAAAGCTCTTCTTCAACGTCTTCGTTGCTCATGTCGGCGGGGATAACACCAACGGCGCGCAAGTAGTCGCGCAAAACCGACACACCGACAACTTGACGGTCGATTGACGTCAACAAAGAAGTGACAAGTGAAGCGTCTGGCGAAGGCTTCAGCAATTCAGTGTTCAGTTCAATCTTCGGTTCAATTTCCCCGCCGGCCATGTATTTATTTGCCATTTTTACGGCTTCAGCATATGCCGAAGAAAGTGAAAGTATTATTGACGCCATAGTCGACAGACCGCCGGATTCTTTAAGCCGGATAGCTTCAGCGGATTCAACGCCGGCCGTTTGATTTGTCAAAAGCTTCGCGCCAAGGTCAAGAGCTGTTTGCCGTAGTCGTTCAAGCTCTTTGTGAAAGCCTTGCGCGTCAAATTGACCTTGCAGAAGAAACATGTTCGCGCCCTCTTCAAGACAAAGCACTTCGTCAGTGCCGAATTTTGCGCCGCTTGCCGCATACTCTTCGCGCCAACTTGCCGTTGTTCCTGTTGCGACCGGTTGCGGCGCGCTGTGATAGTGCATCGACAAATACATTTCTGCGGTCGTTCTATAATGCGCCATGTTCACGTTTGCAACCTTGAGAACCGGCGGCTTCTCTGAAACGTCAATTGTCGTTCCGTGTGCTGATATCAAAAAGAACGGTATCACGTCAAGCATTTTGCCGGCCGCTTTGAGAATATACGGCTCTTCAATTATAACGTCATTTTTGTCAACAACAAAGCCTTCAACAACGTCGTCGCTGTTAATCATCAAAACGCGGTATTGATACGCTTCGTCGTCGTCGTGTCCGAATATGTCAGCGGTTTCTTTCGCAAGCTTTTCGCGAAGAACAACGAATTCAAGCCGCCGGTTGCCGTTCTTTGAGCCGGTGCGCCAGTTAACAACGTCTTCAGCCTCGTAGTAATGAATTGACGCTTGAAGCTCTTTATCGGTTGCAAGACTCGATTCTTCTGCTCTTGGATAGTCAACGAATAGAGCGCCGCGCCCTGTTATAATAACGCCAGAAAGCGCGCTTTTCATTTGTTCCTTGAACATCGTGCCGGCACCGTCAATATTTTGTTCAAGATACGCAACTTCGTCGAACTCTGAAAAGTTGATTGACGGCGTTGTCTTAAATGCAATACCGGTCATCGACTCAACGGTCACTTCTGTCATGTCTTCAAAAACGGCTCTTTGCTTATACGCGTTGTAACGTTCAACGCCGTCGGCTGTCGTCAAGTCCATGTTGACGCCTTGCGTTGGCAAATACGTCGTTCCTTTTGATTTCACCACGCGCTCGCCGGCAACGGCATCGCGGCAAAGTTGCCAATCTTCAATTCTGTCGTCATAAACAGGATTTGTTTTGTCGGCTATATCGAAGCCGCTTTTCATTTCTTCAGCCATTTTTGCGCCCTTCGTGTATTGTGCAATATTATAAAACTACCATTTTGTTTTGATTCTTCCAAACTCTATACCCTTCAAAGGGTGCTTCCTGTGTATAAAATAGCCTCCGGCGTCGGTGGGGTGGTCAAGACCGCCTT
>Ga0224502_10000521_pt1 | contig 12868 bp, 8 predicted proteins | sample SF_Oct11_sed_USG_5_FD_169104 | JGI IMG/M metagenome (GOLD analysis project Ga0224502, IMG submission 169104) | Sediment microbial communities from San Francisco Bay, California, United States - SF_Oct11_sed_USGS_13 | ecosystem: Environmental > Aquatic > Marine > Sediment | place: USA: California... | reverse complement strand
AAGGTTTCAAGATTCGACTCCGCCAGTTCGCTGATTCCGCCCACCGGCAAGTACTCGCCGAGCCCGGGAAAACGACGCAGCACGAACCATGTCACGCCAATCCAGAATGCGTAATAGGACAGGATTCTGGTAATCGGTATGAGCAGACCTGCCGATCGTCTCATAATGGCCTCCGTCTCGCCGCAACGACACGATACCTCGCCACTGGTCCGGACGCCACACGTTACTGCGACAGGGACGGTGCGACGGTGGTAGGCTATCCGCCGCACAAACAGTGGAGACCTTGCCAAATGACCGCGGATGTCCAGCTGCTCGGCATCAGCAACGCGATCGTCGACATCCTCGCACACGTCGACAACGCGATGATTGAAAGAATCGGCATCGTGCCCGGATCGATGAACCTGATCGACGAAAGGCGTGCCCACGAGATCTACGACATGATGGGTCCGGCAACGGAGATGTCCGGCGGTTCCGTCGCTAACACGATCGCCGGGTTCGCGAATCTCGGCGGGCGGGCAGCGTATATCGGCCGCGTCAGGGACGACCAGTTCGGCGAGATATTCAATCACGATATGCGCTCCCTCGGCGTGGATATCCGGCTGAACCCGGCGCCGGACGGCGCGCCGACGGCGCGCAGTCACATCATGATTACGGCTGACGGTCAGCGGACGATGAATACCTATCTCGGCGCGTGCACGGAACTCGGCGTCGCGGACATCACCGCGGAGACTTTCGGCAAACCGAAGGCGGTGCTCATCGAGGGCTACGTCTGGGATATCGCCGAGGGACCGGCGCTCGCCAGGAAGGCGATGGAACTCGCCGCAAAGAATCGAACCAAGGTCGCGTTGTCGCTGTCCGATTCATTCTGCGTCGCGCGGCACAAGGAATCGTACCTGGAGGCCGTTCGCGACGGCGTCGACATCATCGTTGCGGACGAAGACGAGATCAATGTGCTGATGGGGACCGATGATTTCGATGACACTCTCGATGCCATTCGCGGCCATGACAACCTGTTCGTCATGACCCGCTCGGAAAAGGGCTCGGTGATCGTCCGCCAGGGCGAGCAGCATGTTCAGGCGGCGACGCCGGTTGAACAGGTGATCGACACGACCGGGGCCGGAGACGCTTATTGCGCGGGCTTCCTGTACGGCTGGGTGCACGACAAATCGCTCGCGGAATGCGCGCGTGCCGGCACGCTTTGCGCCACGGCGGTGATCCAGCAGGTCGGCGCGAGAATCGAGAAAGGCGCGCTCGACTAATGCCGCGTGGCAGGCCCTAGCGACCTATCGGGTGCCAGGTCGTCTTCACTTCCTGCGTGTCCCGTATCAGGTAGGGATGCTGCGCCGATTCCCTGGTCCAGTCCACATCGGCACGCGCGATAACCCGCTTGATGTTGGCCGACGCGAGTTCCTGCACCGTCCTGGCCGTCTTCCTGGCGCCGTCGCAGAACACGATGGCGTTGACGTCCATGTGCGACGCGAAGTGCTCGGTCAGCTCGGAACGCAGCCCTGTCAGGATGTTGACGACGCCTGCCGGCACGTCCGAGGCGTGCAGGACTTCGGCAAGACTCACGGCTGACAGGGGCATGGCCTCGGAAGCGAGCACAACGCAGGTGTTCCCGCCTACGATCGCCGGCGCGACATTCGAGATCAGGCCCAGCAGGCCACTGTCCGCGGGCGCAATGATCGATACCACGCCCGTGGGCTCGAGCACCGAGAAATTGAAATGCGACGAGGCGACCGGGTTCACGGCGCTGAACACCTGCTGATACTTGTCCGCCCAGCCCGCGAAATAGATCAGCCGGTCGACAGACATGTCGACCTCCTCCCGGGCCGCACGCCGCGCGACGCCCTGTAGCTGCAGCTCGGCAATGAACTGCTCGCGCCGCCCTTCCAGCATTTCGGCGATGCGATACAGGATCTGGCCGCGCAGATAGGCGTTTGCACCGGCCCATCCCGGCTGGGCCTTGCGTGCCGCGACGGTCGCGTTGCGAAAATCCTTGCGGCTGCCGCGGCAGACGTTTGCGATGACACTGCCGTTGTCGTCTTCGAGCGTGAAATAGCGCCCCGATTCCGTGCGCGGAAACTTGCCGTCGATATAGATCTTGTAGGTCTTCGCCACGGCCACGCGTTCTTTGCTTCGTTCCGCTTTCGCCGCCATGATCAGGCCTCCAGCTCCAGGTACGCGTCGAGCCCGTGCAGGCCGCCCTCGCGGCCGACGCCCGATTCCTTGTAACCGCCGAACGGCGACGTTGGGTCGAATTTGTTGAAGGTGTTCGCCCAGACGACCCCGGCGCGCACGCTCTGCGTCATCCTGAAAATCTTCGCTCCCTTGTCCGTCCATATGCCGCCCGACAGCCCGTACGGCGTGTTGTTGGCTTTCGATACCGCCTCGTCGAAGGTCCTGAACGTCTGTATCGCGAGCACCGGACCGAAGATCTCCTCCTGCACGACACGGTTCGATTGCGAAACACCGGTGAAGATCGTGGGCCGGCACCAGTAGCCCTTGTCCGGCACCGGGCAGGAACTCTGGTACATATCCCCGCCTTCCTGCTTGCCGATCTCGAGGTAGGACTCGATTTTCTCGAGCTGCGCTTTCGAGTTGATCGCCCCGATATCCGTGTTCTTGTCGAGCGGATCGCCGACAATCAGTGTCTCCATGCGGTCCTTGAGTTTACGAATCACCTGCTCGGCCACGGACTCCTGCACGAACAGGCGCGAGCCGGCGCAACATACATGGCCCTGGTTGAAGAAGATGCCGTTCACGATGCCCTCGACCGCCTGGTCCATAGCCGCGTCTTCGAAGATCACGTTCGCCGCCTTGCCGCCGAGTTCCAGCGTGTACTTCTTCCTGCTGCCTGCAAGCGCCTTCTGAATGATGCGGCCGACTTCCGTCGAGCCCGTGAACGCAATCTTGTCGACGCCCGGGTGCGACACGATACTGGCGCCGGTATCTCCTGCGCCGGTGACGACGTTCACCACGCCTTCCGGCAAGCCGGCGTCGGCGATGACCTCGGCCAGTTTCATGGCGGTCAGCGGCGTCGTTTCGGCCGGCTTCAGTACGACCGTATTGCCGCACGCCAGCGCCGGTGCGACCTTCCATGCCGCCATCAACAGGGGGAAGTTCCACGGGATGATCTGGCCGGCCACGCCCATGGGCTTCACGCTGCGTCCGGGAAAAGCGTATTCGAGCTTATCCGCCCATCCCGCGTAGTAGAAAAAGTGCGCGGCGGCGAGCGGCACGTCGACGTCGCGTGCCTCGCGGATCGGTTTGCCACCATCGAGCGACTCGATCGCCGCAAACTCGCGGGCACGCTCCTGGATGATGCGCGCTATCCGGTAGATGTACTTGCCGCGATCCGCCGGCTTCATGCGCGACCACGGGCCGTTGTATGCCTTGCGGGCCGCTTTCACTGCCTTGGCGACATCGGCGTCGCCCGCAAGGGCGACGCGTGACAGCCGCTCCTCGGTCGCGGGATTGACGGTCGCGAAGTACTTGCCCGACTCGGGTTTGACGAAATCACCGCCGATGAACAGATCGTATTTCTTCGCGACCTTGATGTGGTCGGTGCTTTCCGGGGCGGGCGAGTATTCCCAGCCGCCTTCGAATGCCAGTTTGTTTTCGGGTGTCGCCATCGTAACCAACCTGCAGGGGCGCGCCTCGGCGATCCCCTAGTCCTTCGAAAAATAATCCGGCGACTGGTACACGCCGGTCTCTTGTTTCACGATTTGCATCAACACGTCGTTAGCGAGCGAACTCGCACCGAAGCGAAACCACTCCGGCGTCATCCAGGCATTACCGAGCGTCTCGCGCAGCATGACGAGGTAATGCACCGCGAGTTTCGCGCTCGAGATGCCACCGGCGGGCTTCATGCCGACCATGCGGCCGCTGTCGTGGAAATAGTCGCGAATCGCCTGCAGCATCACCAGTGTCACCTGCATCGTCGCCGCGGGCTGTATCTTGCCCGTGGACGTCTTGATGAAGTCGGCTCCGGCATGCATGGCGAGGACGCTGGCACGCCGGACGCGATCCAGCGTACCGAGTTCACCGGTCTCGAGGATGACCTTGAGGTGAGCGCCGCCGCAGGCCTCCTTGACGGCAACGATCTCGTCACGGACGAAGCCGTAGTCGCCGGCAAGGAATGCGCCGCGGGATATCACCATATCTATCTCATCGGCACCCTGGTCCACGGCCATGCGCGTATCCTCGAGCTTGACGCTGAGTGGCGCCTGCCCGCTCGGAAACGCCGTCGCAACCGATGCGATATGGATTCCGCGGCCCTCGAGCGCCTTGCGCGCGACGCCGACCATCGTCGGGTAGACGCAGACGGCGGCGACATGCGGAAGGCCGGGCACCGAATCGTGAAGGTGCAGCGCTTTCTGGCACAGCTGGCGCACCTTGCCGGGCGTGTCCTGGCCCTCGAGCGTGGTCAGGTCGATCATCGACAGCACCATCTTGAGTGCCTCGACCTTGGATGTCTTCTTGATCGAGCGGCTCTGGAAGCGGGCAACGCGCTCGTTCACGCCGACTTCGTCGACACGCGGCACGCGATCCAGGTCCGGCAGATTCCTCGGGGTGTCGACGCCAGCCCGACTCATGTTCAGGACTCCGAAATTGCCGTTTCGAGCGCGACCGCGATCATCTCGTCGAACGTGGTCGCCCGCTCTTCGATCGATAGCGCGTTGCCCGACGGGATATCGTCGCTGACGGTACAGATCGCGAGCGCCTCGGCGCCGTGCTCTGCGGCGATCGGGTAGATGCCGGCCGCCTCCATCTCGATACCGTACACATTGAATTTCGCCATCGTCTCGAACATGCCGGGGTCCGGGGTGTAGAAAAGATCCGCGGAGAAGATATTGCCGACGTGATAGCGCAGCTGGTGTTCCTCGGCTACGGCAGCGGCCTTGCGCACGAGATCGAAGGTCGCGAGCGCGGCGTAGTCGTAGCCGCCGAAACGCATGCGGTTGACCGCCGAATCCGTCGACGCGCCCTGGGCGATTACCAGGTCGCGGAGCCGCACGTCGGGGTGCGACGTCCCGCAGCTGCCGACGCGGATCAGCCGCTTCACGCCGTATTCGACGATCAGTTCCGTGCAGTAGATGGACGCGGACGGGATGCCCATGCCGTGCGCCATGACGGAAACCGGTTTGCCCCGGAATTCGCCCGTGAATCCCCACATGTTGCGCACGTCACTCACGCGGCGATGACCGTCGAGATAGGTCTCCGCAATGTACCGGGCACGCAGGGGATCACCGGGCATCAGCACCGTGTCGGCGAAGTCGCCCGGTGCAGCGTTCATGTGTTTGGCCGTCATATTCTTCTTTGTCGTCCCGCTGCGTCTTCATAATCGCCCGGACCGGGCCGAGAGGGGCTCATGTTACCACCGCGCCACGGCAGAAGGCGTGCCCCGCCGAAGAGCCACGAAGCGCTGCCGCAAGACCTCGAAACGCACTCGCAAGCTGGCCGCCGTCGCAAAAATACCACAGAGACACACCGGCAAACGGCGGCGCCACAAGATATAATTCCGGCCATCCATCCACGGAGAACAACCATGCGTTGCAATAACAAGACATTGCTGGGGGCGTGGCTGGCGCCGATCGCCCTCGGCGCCGTCGGAGCACCCCCGGTCCTCGCGCAGGATGCCATCGTGCTCGAGGAGATCACGGTGACCGCGCAACGGCGCGAGGAGCGGTTGGAAGACGTGCCGATCTCGATCTCCACGATGAAAGGCGAGCGTCTCGCATCCATCCTGGAGGGCGGCGAAGACATTCGCGCACTGGCGGGCCGGGTGCCTGGCCTGAATGCCGAGTCCTCGAACGGCCGGGTTGCGCCGCGTTTCTATATTCGCGGCCTGGGCAATACGGACTTCGACCTCGCCGCCTCGCAGCCGGTCTCCATCGTCATGGACGAAGTTGTCATGGAGAACGTCATCCTGAAGAGCTTCCCGCTGTTCGACATCCAGCGCGTGGAAGTGCTGCGGGGTCCGCAGGGCACGCTGTTCGGGCGCAACACCCCGGCCGGCATCATCAAGTTCGACTCCGTACGGCCGAGCGAGGAGTTCAACGGCTATGCCCGCCTGACCATCGGCGAGGCAGGCACCGTCAACGCCGAAGGTGCGGTCGGCGGCAGCCTGAACGGCGCCGACACGATAATGGGACGCCTCTCTGTTTTCAGCCTCAACCGGGATGACTGGATCGACAACAGCTTCACGGGCCAGGGTGATGCGTTGGGTGAGAACAAGGATCTCGCGCTGCGTGGCCAGCTGCTGTTCGCGCCGAGCGACAGCTTCAGCGCGCTCGTCAGCCTGCACTGGCGCGACTACGAAGGCACGGCGGAGATCTTCCGCGCCAACGTCCTGACGAAGGGCAGTAATTCCCTGAATTCGAACTTCGACCGCGACGTCGTGGCCTTCAACGAGGGCGATAACAATCCGCAGGAGGCCGAGCAACTCGGCGGGTCACTGCGCTTCGACTGGGACTTCACGAGCGCGTTGACGCTGACCTCGATAACCGCGTTCGAACAGGCCGACGACCGCAGCCTCGGTGATATCGACGGCGGCAATCCGGACGGCCCGGGCTTTATCCTGTTCCAGTCCGTGACGCAGGACCGGATCGACGACCTCGAACAGTTCACGCAGGAATTCAGGTTGTCTTCGGATGCCAGCGATCGATTGTTCTGGCAGGCGGGCCTCTTCTACTTCGACGATTCCTACGAAGTCACCACGACGCCGTTCTTCGTTCCCGAATCGACGCGCCTCCACGAGAACACATCCTGGGCGGTATTCGGCCAGTTCAGCTACGACATGACCGACACCTGGAACCTGACGGCGGGCGTGCGTTACACGGACGACGAAAAGGACCTGATCGATCCGCCGAACAATATCGGACTCGGCTTTGACCCGGTCAACGTCCAGGACGACGAGGTCAGCTGGGACGTCAGCCTGATCTGGGCGCCGAGTGACGACGTCAGCTGGTACGGACGCGTCGCGAGCGGATTCCGCGGCCCGTCTATCCAGGGCCGGGATATCGCGTTCTTCGGTTCGCCGTCCACGGCGACGTCGGAGACGGTGCTGTCCGCCGAGCTCGGCTTCAAGTCGACGCTGAGCGGCGATCGCCTGCGTGTGAACGGCGCCGTATTCACCTACCAGGTGGACGATCAGCAGATAACGGCCGTCGGCGGCGCCGGCAATCTCATCCAGCTCGTCAATGCCGACAAGGCGAACGCGATCGGCTTCGACCTCGACGTCGAATCGCTGGTGACGGACAATTTCCTCGTCGAACTCGGTGTCGGCTACAACGACACGGAGATCGACGACCCCAATCTCCGTGTCGCGACCTGTGGCGCCCTCCTCGCCGACTTCTCGCAGGCCTGCACGCCGCTCGACCGGGTCGACGCCGACGGCTTCGCTTTCGTCGACGGCAACGCCCTGCCGAACGCACCGGAATGGAACGTGAACCTGCGGGCGCAGTACACGATCCCGATGAGTGCGGGCGAACTCTACTTCGCGGCGGACTACATGTACCAGAGCGAGATGCAGTTCCTGCTCTACGAGACCGTCGAATTCGACAGCGGGGGCACGTACGAACTCGGTGCCCGTGCCGGATTCGCGCACGCGAGCGGCCGCTGGGACGTCGCCTTGTTCGGCCGCAACATCACGGACGAGGAAAATCTCAAGGGCGTGATCGATTTCAACAACCTGACGGGTTTCGTCAACGATCGCCGCATCATCGGCGCGACCCTGAACGTGAATTTCGGCGCGTACTGATCGCGGTTCGAGAACCGCTCCTGTACATCGATGGAGCCCGGCCCTGCGCCGGGCTCTTTTTTCGCCGCGATTGCCGCCGATGCTCCGAGCCACTACCATCGGCCACCGAAAAACCGGAGGCAGAATGCGTCAAATACTGTTGCTTGCAGTCGCCCTCGCGGGATGCTCGGACCCTGCAGCAGATGCCGCTACTGAAGGTCGGCGTGCCGAGCTGGTCGTGGCAGGCCAGCTCGAGTCTGGTGAACTCGTCGAGGCCAGCGGGCTTGCGCGCTCGCAGCGCAGCCCGGACTTGCTGTGGTCGGTAAACGATGGCGGCTCGAAAGCCCGGCTGCACGCATTCGACGGTTCCGGCTTCCACCGCGGCCGCATCAAGCTTGACGGCGTCAAGAACCGCGACTGGGAGGACCTGTCGTCGTTCGAGGTCGACGGCACGCCCTACCTGCTCGTAGCCGACACGGGCGACAACGGCAATGATCGGGACAAGGTCTTCCTGTATGTGGTGCTGGAACCGGACCTGGACGGGGACGACAAGGTCAAGGCCGAGCCTGCGTGGAGCATCGAGTTTCGTTACCCTGACGGGCCGCGTGACGTCGAGGCGGTCGTCGCGGACCCGGCCAACGAGCGCGCCCTGCTGTTGAGCAAGCGCGAGTGGCCGCCGACGCTGTTCGAGGTCCCGCTGTTTCCACCGTCGGATGGTACGGTTGTCGCGAAACGCCTCGGCCCAATCGAAACCCTCCCGTCCCCGACCCGGCAGGACCGCGAGCAAGCCGTTTTCACGAAAGATTGGCACTGGCAGCCGACGGCCATGGACCTGTCGCCGGACGGCCAGCTGGCCGTGATACTGACCTATCGCGGCGTCTACGTGTATCACCTCGACCCCGGCCGCAGCCTCTACGAATCGCTCTCCGGCCAGGCGTACGGCTTCGGCCTCGGCAGTTTTCGAAACGCCGAATCGGTCGCGTTCAGCGCCGACAGCAATTCGATCTTCGTGACCCTCGAGGGACGCCACGCGCCACTCCTGCGCATCGACATCAACGGAGCGCTGCCCGAATGACCTGCAACTCCTCGTCAACGAGACTGCCGCTCGCGGTTCTCACGCTGGCGGCGCTGGCGGCCTGCAATCACATCGCGACCGGCGACGATGCCGCAGAGATGCAGCAGGCAGAGGACTCGTCGCTCACGATCATGACCTTCAATGTGGAGAACCTCTTCGACAACGTCGACGATCCCGGCAAGGACGATCGCACCTACCTCGCGCTGGCCGCCAAGCAGAACGAGCAGCACAGGGCCGCTTGCGCCACGATCGAGGTCGATCGCTGGCGTGAGCAGTGTCTCGACTGGGACTGGAACGACGACATCATCGAAAAGAAGCTCGGCGTTGTCGCGGCGGTCATCCTGCAGGTCGGCGAGGGCCGCGGACCGGACATCGTCGCGCTGCAGGAAGTAGAGAACATCGGCATCCTCGAGCGCCTGCGCGAGGAATACCTGGGCGCGGCCGGTTACAAGCCGGGCATACTGATCGAGGGCGACGATCTCCGCGGCATCGACGTAGCGTTCCTGACCCGGCTGGACCTTGCCGAGCCGCCGGCGCTGCACCGCATCGACTTCAGCGGCGTCGCACAGGATCGCGTCTACGACACTCGGGGCATCCTCGAGGCAACCTTCGTCCGTCCCGACGGCTCGCTGCTGACCGGCTACTCGGTGCATTTTCCCGCGCCGTTCCATCCCACCGAGATGCGCGAAGCCGCTTACCGTGCCCTCAACGCGCTGCGCGCCCAGCTGCCGCCGGACCGCGACGCATTCGCCGCCGGCGACTTCAACACGACCGTGGTGGAGGACCGTGAAAAGGACATGCTCGGCCGGTTCGCACGACCCTACTGGACGGTCGCGCACGAGGTGGGTTGCGGCCGCTGCAAGGGCACTTCCTATTACGCACCGCGCGACGACTGGTCTTTCCTCGACATGATCCTGTGGTCGCCGGCCGAGATTCGTGGTGAAAACGCAACATGGGAATTGCGCGCAGATTCGGTCCGGATCGCAAACGGCGCGCCGGGCCAGAAGCGCGCCGACGGCACGCCCCGGCGTTTCGAGATGCCGGGAGGCTCCGGCGTATCGGACCACTGGCCCGTGGTCGTCACTATCGAATCCAAGTAGAAACAGACCTTTGTAAGGTTAACGTAACCCGCTTTCGACCGGCCGTTTTCGGCTGTGGTTACAAATATTCCGCGTACTCGGTTTTCCCTTATAAGCCCTTTATTGAATTAGCTTTTTTGCCGGAGTAGATTACCGACAAAACAATCGGCGGGTGAAGCCGGGAGCGGGGCTTCCGGTTTCGATCCAGCTGTCGAATCGGCGAAATAAAATGGTCATCTTGAAGGCCTATTATGTCGCCCTTTATCCAAACCTCGGGGAATAAAAATGCTAAACACGCGAACGATCCTCGGCGCACGTCTCAACCTGCGTCAAAGACTGACGCTTTTTGCAGCCTTCGCCTCTCTCCTCATTGCCATCCCTGTTGCAGGATTCGCACAGGAAACGACGGGCATCGTGCGCGGCGCGGTGTACACGCCCAGCGGCGACCCGGTGGCGGGAGCCACCGTAACCGTGACGGATACGCGCACCAGCGCATCGCGCAGCACGACCACGGGCGCGGATGGCATGTTCCGTGTCGGCGGCCTGGCGATCGGAGGACCATTCGAGATTCGCGTCGCGTCCGCCGATTACAAGAGCGCCCAGATCACTGACGTCTATACCAGCCTGTCGGAGGCCGCGACTTTCAGCATCATGCTGGAATCCGGTGAAGTGGAAGAGATCGTGGTCACCGCGTCCCGCGACGTAGCGGTGGCAAATCTCGCCATCGGTCCGAGCGCCAACTTCACGATCGACCAGCTGCAAGCTGCCCCCGCTATTAATCGCAATATTACCGACGTCATCCGGGCGGACCCCCGAATCTACGTCGACGAGTCGCGCGGCGACATCAATGCCGTGCAGTGCGCCGGCAAGAACTCGCGCTTCAACAGCCTAACGGTCGACGGCGTGCGCATGAACGACTCGTTCGGCCTGAACTCCAACGGCTACCCCACCGAGCGTATGCCGTTCTCGTACGATGCCATCAACCAGGTGGCCGTCGAACTGGCACCTTTCGATGCGCAATACGGCGGGTTCTCGGCCTGCAACATCAACGCCGTTACAAAATCCGGCGGCAATGAGTTCTTCGGTTCTGCCTTTTACGATTACACGGACGATGGCCTGCGAGGCGACAAGCTCGAAGGCGATAATATCGAGACCGGCAGCTACGACGAGCAACGCTACGGCTTTAGTCTCGGCGGCCCGATTCTCAGGGACAGGCTGTTCTTCTTCGTCGCATACGAGAAGCTGGACGGCGCCAATCTCTTCGATCGCGGCCCTATCGGTTCGGGCGCCGTGAACGAAGTGAACGTCACACAGGCCGAGCTGGACGAGATCGTCGACATCGCCCGCACTGTCTACCTCTATGACCCGGGCCCGATCCCGGGCAGCCTGGACCACGAAGACGAGAAGTTTCTCGCCAAGATCGACTGGAACATCAACGACAGTCACCGGGCGGCATTCACCTACACGTTCAACGACGGCGAGAACTTCACCGAGTCGGACAGCGAGACCACCGAGTTCGAGTTTCAGAATCATCTTTACGAGCGCGGCGCCGAGCTGAATTCATACGTCGGAACGCTGTTCTCGGACTGGACGGACCGATTCACGACCGAAATCCGCGCTTCCTACATCGAGCTGGACAACCGGCAGATTCCCGTCGGCGGCACGGACTTCGGCGAGGTCCGCGTGGAGCTGGAAGACGTCGACGTGTACCTTGGCGCGGACGACAGTCGTCATGCCAACAAGCTCGATTACGACCTGACCAGCCTCCGCCTCAAGGGCACCTACGATCTCGGCAATCACGTGATAACCGCCGGCATCGACTACGAGATGCTGGAAATCTTCAACATGTTCGTGCAGCACACGGAGACCGAGCTGCGCTTCAACAGTATCGACGATTTCCGCAATGGACTTGCCGACGACGTGTACTACAACAATGCCCCTTCGCATAACCCGATCGACGCGGCTGCTGACTGGGGCTACGAGGTGACCACGCTGTTCGTTCAGGATGAGTTCCCGCTCGGGGATCGCTGGACGATCGTTGCCGGACTGCGTTACGACCGGTACTCGACCAGCGATGCGCCTCCGGAGAACCCCGACTTTACAGCCGACTACGGTTTCCCGAACACCGCCACCCTGGACGGCGAAGACCTGATTCAGCCGCGGATCGGCTTCACGTTCGACTGGACGGACGACACGACACTCCGTGGCGGCCTGGGTCTGTTCTCGGGCGGCGACCCGAACGTCTGGCTGTCGAACAACTACTCCGCCAACAACGTGGAGCAATTCGGAGCTTACAGACCCGATTTCAATCTCTTCGATCCTGCGGTGGAATACCGCGATATCGAACCGAATGCGCCTGCCGGCGCAGGCGCCGGATGGGGCATCCCCTCCCCGGTGCATGACGATATCACCGCCGGCGAGGGTAGCAATTTCGAGATCAATTACCTCGACCCGGATTTCGACCTGCCCTCCGAGTGGAAGGCCGCGATCGGGATCACGCACGTATTCCCGGGCGAGTATGTCTTTACCGCCGACTATCTCTACACGCGGGGTCAGGACGCCGCCATCGTCCTGCACGGCGACCTCGAACAGACCGGAACCACGGCCGAGGGTTACCCGACTTACACGGTCGCCCGCGAGCCAAGCTTCGTGCTGACCAACAGCAATCGCAACCCCCAGTCGCATTCGTTCACGCTGGGACTTGCCAAGGCCTTCGAGAACGGCTTCGACTTCACGGTCGGTTACTCGTACAACGACGCCGAGGACGCGCAGCCGATGACGAGCTCGGTCGCGTTTTCGAACTACCAGAACCGCGCTTTCTTCGACCCGCAGGAAGACGTCCTGTCGACGTCGAACTACAACATCAAGCACCGGTTTACGTTCACGACGACCTGGCGCAAGACCTTCTTCGACCGGTTCCCGTCGGTCTTCACCCTGTACGGCCAGTCGAACACCGGGCGGCCTTACAGC
>Ga0224502_10000520_pt1 | contig 12881 bp, 11 predicted proteins | sample SF_Oct11_sed_USG_5_FD_169104 | JGI IMG/M metagenome (GOLD analysis project Ga0224502, IMG submission 169104) | Sediment microbial communities from San Francisco Bay, California, United States - SF_Oct11_sed_USGS_13 | ecosystem: Environmental > Aquatic > Marine > Sediment | place: USA... | reverse complement strand
GCTCAGTTGAACGAGAGGCCTACCTTAATTTAACTTCAGTTGACCCCTTGTTGATTCCAACAAAAAAGCTCCCAAGCAAATTGCTCTGGAGCTTTGGTATAACTGGTACGCCTGGCAGGATTCGAACCTGCGGCCTACGGATTAGAAGTCCGTTGCTCTATCCAACTGAGCTACAGGCGCCCATCGAAAGAGTTTTTTTATCATATGTGCTGCCGCATGTCCATAGAAATGAGGGCAAGGCTTCACCCATACGGCATTCAAATGGTTTGAGGCCCCAAGCGAAATTTAAAAATCTGAACATTTCTCATGAAAAAAAAGACAATTAAACGCAAAACAACCGCCAAAAAGAAAACCACCACCCCTAAGGTGGTCAAGGGCACCAAAGCCAGTGCTATCAGCAAAAAGGGCAAAGTCGCCGCAAGTAAGCAATCTGATAAAGCACTGGTTAAATTTGATCCGCTGCAACGCTACCTGACGGAAATCAGCAATTACAATCTGTTGACCAGAGAACAAGAGAGAGAATTAGGTATCCGGGTTCGAGAACATGGCGACAAGCAGGCCGCCTATAAACTGGTCACCTCCAATTTAAGACTTGTTGTAAAAATCGCTCTGGAGTTCCAACGGGTGTGGATGCAGAATTTGCTCGACCTGATCCAGGAAGGAAATATCGGGCTGATGCAGGCGGTTAAGAAATTTGATCCTTACAAAAATGTCAAATTTTCCTATTATGCGTCATTCTGGATAAAGGCCTATATCCTTAAATTTATAATGGACAACTGGCGCTTGGTCAAAATTGGTACGACCCAGGGACAGCGCAAGTTATTTTTCAAATTGAAAAAAGAAAAGCAAAAATTAATTGATGATGGTTTTGATCCCAAACCCAAACTCCTTTCCGAACGCCTGGGTGTATCTGAGCGGGAAATCGTCGATATGGACCAGCGTTTGGACGGCTGGGATGTCTCGCTCGATGCCCCATTAAAGGATGATTCCGACACTGAAAGAATAGAATTCTTAAGCACCAACACAGAATCCATCGAAGATCAAGTATCAAAAAAGGAGATAGAAGTTCTTCTCCATAATAAAATTGCCGAATTTCGGAAAAAAATGACGCCCCGGGAGCTTGAAATATTTGATTTACGCATTTTTTCGGACAATCCAGTGACATTACAGGAGATCGGGGACCGGTATGGAATATCGAGAGAGCGAGTCCGACAGGTAGAAAAAAATATTATCAAGAAGATGAGGGAATTTTTTAAGAGGGAAATCCCGGATTTTTCTTCCTATACGGAAGGCAGCACGGCCGAATAAAGAACGTGTAAACGTGTACCCGTGTAGACTCTCAAAGGATAAAAAGGGTAATGAGTCAAATGAAATTGTTACGAGCAGCGGTGGCCATCTTTTTCGTGGTCGTTTTTTTTAGCGCCGGATGTGCGCTAAATTCTTCCCCAAAAAGGAAGCCCGCCTATGGGCATTCCTTGATTCCTCAATCAGACAACCGGTACTATTACTTTACCGAGGCCCAGATCCAAAGGCGGACGGGCAATCTTGATAAAGCGATCGTCCTGCTAAAAAAAGCCATCGAAATGGATCCGGACTCGCTATATTTAAAGCGTGAACTTGCGACCGTCTATTTGCAAAACAAAGAAGATGACAATGCTATCGGCGTTCTTGAAGACATCCTTAAAGAGCACCCCCATGATGTTAAGTCACTCATTTTATATGGTGGCATTCAACAGGTTCGAAAGAACACCGAGGAAGCGATAAACGCTTATGAAAAGGTTCTTGTTCAAGACCCGCAACAAAAAAAAGTATATTCACTTCTAGGGGGTTTGTATCTGGATGCCGGGCAGTTGGATCAGGCCAAACGCGTCTTTGATCAACTGATTGATGAGTTTCCTGCATCCCATTCCGGGCACTTTTTTTTAGGGAAAATTTATGCCGAGCAGGGCAAACTGGCAGCGGCTGAAAAGGAATTTCAACGAACCTTAGAACTCGTACCCGATCTTTTGGAGCCGCGGTTTGAGCTTCTTAAACTTTACAATAATCAGAATAAAAATGAAAAAGTTGTTCAAATTTATAGAGATATTTTAGAGCGCAATCCCGGCAACGTTCGAGCCGCTATGGAGTTAGGCTACTACCATTACTCTCATGGTAGGACTGAAGAGGCCGGGGAAATTTTCAAAAAACTGGGCAAACGCAGTATCACCGAGTTTGAAGTCATTATTAAAACCATCCAGCTGTATGTTGATAAGAAAAAATATGATGAAGGAATTATTATCCTTCAGGGAATGCTAAAAGCTGTCCCCGAAAGTCCCGATATCCATCACGTTCTTGGTATCGCCTTTTATGGAAAAAAAGAGAGTCAAAACGCCCTGGCGCATTTCAGGAAGGTCACGGCCGAGTCCAGATTTTATGAAGATGCCGTCATTCATGCCGCCTTTATATTATCGGAGAATAAGCAAAATGCAGAAGCCATCAAGCTTTTGAGCGATGCCATTAAAAATGAACCGCAAAACGCGGAATTCAAGTATTATCTGGGCACCTTTCATGAAGAAGAGGAGCAATTTGAAAAAGCAGAGATTGCCATCCAGGAGGCGATTAAATTAGAGCCGGACAATCCAAGGTACTATTTTCGTCTGGGCGTCGTATATGACAAGTCGAATAAAAAAGAGGCCTCAATGGATGCGATGCGCAAAGTCATCTCACTAGATCCAAAGCATTCCAATGCCTTGAATTACCTTGGATATACTTATGCGGATTTAGGCAAAAATCTGGATGAGGCCGAACGACTTATCCTGGAAGCATTGAAATACAAACCCGATGATGGTTATATTACCGACAGCCTGGGCTGGGTCTATTATAAAAAGGGCGAGTATGAAAAGGCGTTGGAATATCTGCAGAAAGCGATCGGAATTGTTCCGGATGATCCTATCATGCTGGAACATCTGGGAGACGCCTATTTAAAGCTAAACGATAAGACGAATGCGCTTAAGTTTTATAAAAAATCATTAGAGAATAAAGAAAAAGATAAAGAAGAACTCGAAAAAAAGATTCGCGAACTCTCCGGTAATGGTTCCTAAACCGTATGAAATGGTATCGTGTCATCATTCTGCTGACTGCCGCCCTTTTGTTTTCAAGCTGCGCTGTTTTTAAACCTTCCAAGGAATTGGAAATCATCCCCGCCGAAAAGGCCACCGAAGTTCGTGACCTGCTTGCTGCCCTGCAATCAAAAAATGATACGCTCAAAAACTTCAAAGGTATCGGCAAGATCAAAGTATGGCAAAATGGCATCATACAAGTCGATCAGCGGGTGGCCTGGATCGGGGAAAAGCCCGTAAAGCTGAGCATTGCCGTGTTGATTTCCGGATATCCGGCAATTAAGCTGGCCACCGACGGCAAATGGCTTTACTATCTGGAAACCCGCGGTCATGATACGGATTTTAAAAAATTCGCCTCAAGTGATCCCAGTCTGAGAAACATTATTTCGATTCCGATTACATCCAGCGATATTGTGATGCTTTTAGCCGGTGGAATACCACTGCGCGAATTCGATGCGGTCGATTTGATCGAAGACAAGTCCGGCAGCGGATATGTTTTAGTTTTGAAAAAAAGATGGTGGGGCATTCGGGAAAAGATTTATTTTGACGAAAATGGATCTCAAGTTCGTCAAATTGAGGTATTTGATCGTTCCGGTGAATTGAAGTATCGTGCCGAAATGGAAAACATGCGCTCTGTAAACGGATATCAGGTGCCGTTTCGATTAAAACTCTCAACAGGTGAAGGTGCGGATTTCCTGCTGGATATCGATCGGTATTGGGTAAATGTTGAACTGCCGACCTCCGTATTCGTCTTGGCGCCGCCGGAGTAGGGGCCCTAAAAAATTTTAGAATTTTGGAGTTTGAATTTAATGATTGCCGAGATTATGGCAACGGGCGAAGAGATCCGTACAGGGGCTCTAATTGACAGCAATTCAGCTTACATCGCTGAGAAGCTGGGAGAAGTCGGAGCTATCGTGGCCCGGCATACGTGTGTGGGCGATGATCTCGGTCTTCTGGTTTCAACATTTAAAGAGGTTGGCAGCCGGGCCGATATCGCTGTGGTAACCGGCGGGCTGGGTCCCACTGCAGACGATCTTTCAGCCGAAGCAGCTGCCGAAGCGGCCGGGGTTTCGCTTGTTCTGAATCAATCTGCACGGCAATCGCTTGAAAACTTTTTTAAAGCGCGCAAGCAGGCTATCAATCCAGCCAGTCAAAAACAGACCCTGCTGCCGCAAGGAGCGCAATGTATTGCAAACCCGGTCGGTACTGCCCCCGGTTTTCGTTTAGAAATCGGTAAATGTCTGTTTTTCTTCCTGCCGGGCATACCGCGTGAAATGCAGCGGATGCTATCAGATACCGTCCTGCCCCAATTAGGCCAAATTCTGGGAGCGCAACGGAATTTCTTGCGCGTAAAAACGCTATCGACATTCGGGCTAACCGAGTCCAAAACCTTTGAACGCCTTGCTGATCTCGAGCGCACTTTTCCGGAAATATCCCTGGGCCTGCGGATAAAATTTCCCGAAATCCAGGTGAAGCTATATGCCAATGGATCCCATGAGGCGCAATTGGATGACAATTTAGAATCGGCTGCTCGATGGGTCATTGCAAAGATGGGTAACAAAGTATTTTCCCAGCGGGGCGATTCCATCGAGAAAACCACCGGGCGACTCCTGAGGGCAAACAACGCCACCGTAGCGGTGGCTGAAAGCTGCACCGGAGGCCTGATTTCTCATATGTTGACCAATATACCCGCTAGTTCGGAATATTTTGTCTTTGGCGGTATCACGTATTCAAATCAGGCCAAGATTGATATCCTGAATGTATCCGCAGAAACGATTAAAACCCACGGTGCCGTCCATGAAGAAACTGCCAAAGAAATGGCATTAGGGGTCCAGTGCATATCCGGCGCCACATATGGTTTGGCCACCAGCGGTATCGCCGGACCCACCGGGGGAACCGAAGACAAACCGGTCGGCACGGTTTGCATTGGGTTGGCGACCCCGCATGATTGTGCCGGCTATCGGTTTCATTTCTGGTTTGGCGACCGCACCTTGAATAAACAGGTGTTTGCGGTGGCGGCTTTAGATATATTACGTCGTGAGCTGTTGGGTATCAATCCGCCACAATTTTAGTGTCGTGTCCTTTATATAAAATGCATATCTATGATTTGTTAAATAAGTTTTTCTTTTGATAACAAATTATATTTTGCCCCAAATAATAAAATTCCAAACTCCAAGCACCAAAATTATTAAATCCCAAATCACAAAACCCAAATACCAAACAAATTACAATGATCAAAATTCAAAACCCCAAACATGTTTGGAATTTGATTGATTGGAATTTGAGATTTATTTGGGATTTGGTGCTTGAAATTTGGTATTTTAACGATTTTGGGATTTAAGAATTTTCGATATTCAAAAACTGTTTAGTCGTACAGGTGATTTGAAAATCTGAGATGGAGTATTGACTTGCAATTAGTTATTTATTTACTCGGGGGCCTTATCGCCCTGTATTTGCTAATTACCCTTATTTGCACATATCTTGTTCAGCAGTTGCCGCGGGAACCGATCAGCGACCCTCCGGATTGGGGTCGTGTCATCGATACGAAAATCCCGGCCGTTGATGGCGGCCTTTTAGAGGTATGGCGTATTGAGCCACAGGGCGCCTCAAAGGGGCTGATTGTCTTTGCACATGGATGGGGACGCAATCGGGACCGTATGGTGTCCCGGGCTCGTATTTTTGCACGCTGGGGATTTACGGCGGTTATTCACAGCGCCAGAGATCATGGGGGCTCCAGCCGGCGAAGGTTCATGAATGCGTTTAAATTTGCGGAAGATATTGAGGCGGTCTTGAACTGGTTGGATCAACCCGTTCTTCTTTATGGACATTCGGCCGGATCCGCCGGAGCCATCATTGCCGCCAGCCGTAATTCCAGCAGGATTCGGATCCTTTTTTTAGAGGCAAGTTATGCATACACGAAAGAGGCGCTGTTAAGCCTGTACCGGTGGGTTAATTCTTTTTTCGGTATTTGTTTCGGCCCCATGATTCTGTTTTGGATGAATCTGTTTTACAGAAACCGACTGGATTCGGTCAGCCCGGCACGGCTGGCTCCGGGTATCAAAATACCGGTGATGCTCATTCACGGGGAAAAAGACAAACGATTTCCGCTGGCGTTTGCTTTGCATTTGAAGCGCTGTTTTGCGCCCGGCCAGGCCGAGCTTTATGTGGGCGAAGGGGCGGGCCACAGCGATTCCAGCCAGACCTCCGGGTATGAGGGGGCCATTAAATCCTTCCTAAATCACCATCTGCATAATAACTAAATATATATTATAAAATTAGATAATTATGCAATAATATGAAAAAATTATTTTAAATCTGTTCGGGTGTCAAGTTTATGCAAAACCACCCAGTTGCCTCCCGAATAAAAGCCTTTTGATGCGCCTGATTGCGCATACGATGGTCGCTTTGGGGAAATACCACCAATTTTTTCGGGTGGCTGACACGTTCGTATATTTCGCTGGCATGGGAGAGGGGAACGGTTTCATCTGCATCGCCGTGAATAATGACGATGTTCTGAATGCCCGGCAGTCGATCGGAGATGTCAAAGGGATCCTTTTTGAATGGGTGATTAGGGTCTGACGTTTCTGCATGACCGGCCGTATTCGTTTTGCTTTGGACAATATCGGCGCTGCGGATCGGGGACGCCCATGTGACGATGGCATCTGCTTTAACATATCGAGCAGTTGCTAAACAAACGACGCCACCGAAACTGCTGCCAAATAGACCCACTTGAACACCGATATCATTTCTATACCTCAGCATTTTAGCTGCCGCCATCAGATCGGTGCAGCGCGCTTCCAGTGAAGTGACTTCCTCAAAAGGGGCTTTACTTTGGCCGCATCCCCGGTGATCAAACCGAAAATAGGCAATGTTATTTCGATTACATTGCTGTGCAAGCTGAATTTGCTTGGGAGAATTTTGGTCGCTAAATAATCCATGGGAACCAATGACTACCGGTGGCCGATCAACCGGCGGCAGATGAAGATGCCCTTTAAGTAAGAAAATGTCCGATGAAAATACGATTTCTTTGATGACTGGTTTTTTCTTAGAATTGACCATGATACTGATTTGAGGTAAGTTCAATCCATTAGAAGATAATAAAATAATTTAATGCATAATATATTAAACTGGTTATATTATAAAAAATAAACTTATACTTTAATTCAAAATTTTATAATATTAGCCGCCCGGTTAAGGATTCGTGACTCAATGAAAGTAAAAAAAGGCCAGCAGATCGAAGCTGAGATCAGCGGCATTGCCTTCGGCGGAAAAGGCCTGGTACGCATAAACGGTATGGCTATTTTTGTGGACCAGGCGGTGCCCGGCGACATTGCTTTGATTCGTATCAACCGCAAGAAAAAGAACTATGCCGAAGCGCATGTCGTCGAATTGATGGAAGCCTCTTCGCATCGCATTAAGCCACCCTGTGTATACAGTGGTTTTTGCGGCGGCTGCAAGTGGCAATTTTTAGAATATGAGATTCAATTAAAATACAAACGCCAGCACGTTCAAGAGTCGCTCCAGCATATCGGGCAGCTCAAAGATGTGAAAGTACACCCCACCGTACCGTCACCGCAGATATTCGGCTACCGCAACAAAATGGAGTTCACCTGCACCGACCGAAGGTGGCTGACGCCTGATGAGATGCAACAACCTGAAATCGATAAGGGTTTTGGCATCGGACTGCATGTGCCGGGAACTTTTTTTAAGGTATTCGATACCAAAAGATGTCTGCTGCAGCCCGATCTGGGTAATGATCTGCTCGATGATGTTCGCCAATTTATCATATCGTCGAAATTGCCGGCCTACGGTTTGCGCAGCCATCAGGGATTCTGGCGGTTTTTAATGCTGCGGCATTCGGTTGCTTTTGACTGCTGGATGGTAAATATTGTGACCGCAGCGGATGATCGGCAAGTTCTACAGCCCCTTGCAAACGGATTAATGCAGACGTACCCGGTTGTCACTGCGGTTGTTAATAATATCACCGCCCGCAAAGCCGGTGTGACCACCGGAGAATCTGAGATTACCATGGCCGGTGATTCAGCCATTATTGACAAAATTGGATCTTTTGAGTTTGAAATATCGGCCAACTCTTTTTTCCAGACCAATACCCCGGGCGCCGCTAAATTATATGACACGGTTAAACGCTATGCTGAATTGAGCGGTTCGGAAACCGTTCTGGATCTGTACTCGGGTACGGGTACCATACCGATTCTGCTTTCCGATAATACCAGAGAAGTTATTGGTCTTGAGATGGCCCCCAGTGCGGTTGCCGATGCCGAAAACAACTGTCGCCATAATCAGGTTGAAAATTGTCGGTTTGTGCCAGGGGACATCCGCGAAACCCTGCCAACGATTTCCTGTCGGCCGGATGTCCTCATCATAGATCCGCCCAGAGCCGGGATGCACAAGGATGTGGCTAAACAGGTACTGGCGCTGCTGCCCGAAAGGATCGTATACGTATCCTGCAATCCCGCCACCCTGGCGCGTGATCTCGTTCTGCTTAAAGAAGCGTATCAGGTGCAGGAAGTCCAGCCGGTTGATTTATTTCCACATACGTATCATATTGAATCAGTTGCCAAACTGGTAAAAAAATAGCTTGATACCAGAAACTCTATTCGCTGAGGTTGCTATGAAAGTTGTCTTTCATGAAGATTTCTATCAGGTATATACATCGGACCCGGCCGCTGCTGCTGGACGCATGAAAACCATCGTCGAGATTATTGAACCGGAAGTTGAGTTTGTGAAGGCTACTCTGGCAAAAGAAGAGGAAATCATTTTCGCACACACCAAGGCCGGATTATAAAACAGGAGAAATGAATATGCCGATTCAATTTAGCTCTCATCGTCCGGTCGTTATGGGAACCCAGTGGATGATCACCGCCGATCACCCTCTCGCCGCACAGGCGGGTGCGGCCATTCTGGAGGCAGGCGGCAACGCTGTCGACGCTGCTATTGGCGCCAACCTGGTAATGACCGTGGTTCGACCGCATATGTGCGGCCTTGGGGGAGACTTGTTTGCCCTGATTTATATGGTCGCAGAATCGAAATTTGAAGCCCTCAATGCCTCTGGCCGGGCACCGTCTGCGGCGACTCTGGATGTCTTTCGCGCAAAGGGTTACACGGTCATGCCCGAGACGGGTCTCCTGACAGCCACCGTTCCCGGAGCTATCGCCGGCTGGCAGGCCGCCCTTGAAAGGTACGGCAGCATGAGCCTCGACCGGTTGCTTCCAAAGGCCATTGACTATGCCCAAAACGGCTTTCCTGTCTACGCCGAACTGCGAGATGCCATCCGAGACCGCCTGATGTTTCTAAAACAGTCACCCGCCGCCGCCGAGACCTTTTTCAGCAACGGCCAATTACCCGAAGTGGGCAAACGGCTGCTTCAGCCCCGTTTGGCCGAATCGCTCAAGATGCTGGCCGACCGCGGACCGGATGCTTTTTATCGGGGTCCGCTGGGTGAAGCCCTGATCGCTTTATGTGAGTCAGACGGAGGCTTGATTGGCCCGCAGGATCTGACCGACCACACCGTCACATGGCATACGCCGCTCAAGACAACCTACCGGGACTATGAAATCTGCACCCAACCGCCCAACTCCCAGGGGATTGCCCTTCTGATGCAGGCCAACATGCTGGAGAACTTTGATCTGGCGGCCACGCTGAAATTCGGGCAGGCCGAGCTGGTTCATCTAATGGTCGAAGCCAAAAAACTCGCATTTGCCGATCGGGATAAATATGTCTGCGATCCTGACTTCCACCCCGTGCCTGTCGATCAGATGCTGCACAAAGGATATGCTAAAAAACAGATCGAAAGGATTGATTCCGGGGAAGCTGCCAGGGCCGTCGCAGCAACGGATTTTTCAGACAAAGGCAATGATACCATTTTCCTATCCGTGGTCGATGGTGACGGCAACGCCGTTGCGCTGATCCAGAGTCTGTTTGAAGCCTTCGGCAGCTGCGTCATGGTGCCTGAAACGGGCATGATCCTGCACAACCGGAGCGGGGGCTTCAGTCTGGATGCGAACCATGTCAACCGTCTCGAACCCCGCAAGCGACCCTATCACACCCTGCATCCGGCCATGATCCTTAAAGATGGCCGGCCTTACATGGTTCTGGGCACGCCCGGCGCCGACGGCCAAACGCAAACGATTATCCAGTTGATCACCAGCATGCTCGAGTTCGAAGCCGATGTTCAGCAGGCCGTGGAAGCACCGCGTTGGCGGGGCAATCCGGATGGGACGCTGCAGCTGGAGGGTCGCTTTCCAACCGAAACGATAGCCGGATTGAAGGCCAGGGGGCACGCGCTGGAGCGATTGTCTGACTGGGACCCGGTTATGGGCAGCTCTCAGGTCATTTTGATCGACACCAACGACGGTGTTCTCAAAGCAGGGGCCGACCCACGCCGCCAGGCCTATGCCATCGGGTGTTGAGATGCAATGATAAAGGTTTCAGGTTTCAGTGTTCAGGTGTCAGGAGATCCTATGCTTGCTGCCAAGCTTTGCGCTCTCTGAATGATCCCCATTAATACCTCCGAAGCTTGAAACCCGCTTGCGCGATCGCAGCCACTACACGCGGCCAAGACCTGACACCTGACACCCGAAACCTGAAACCATGGTCATTGTGGTTTCTTTTTTGAGGGCATTTTCAACAATCGTGGATTGGAAAGCGCCGCCGCAATCAAACTGCATACCGCCACGATAACCAGCGCCAGCCGGTAAGAACCAAATTTTATCAGGAGGTACCCGCTCAACCAGCCGGATATTAACCCGGCCCAGGCCTTGGCGGTATAGGTAATTCCGTAATTTGTCGTGGAGTACTTGGCACCATAGTAATCTCCGATCGTCGCTGGATACAGTGCAAAGGGGGCGCCCCCGAGTAATGAGGCCGTAAATACAATTAATACAAACAGCACGGGTATGTGCGCCAGCAGGACGAATGCAAAGATGGAAAGGCCTAACACGGAGTAAAATAACATCATTGTTTTTTCCCTGCCGATCCTGTCGGAGACCGCACCGGCAAAGACTCTGCTCAACCCGTTGGCCAGGGGAAACAACACCAATACCCAGTTGAAATAGCTCTCAGGAATATTGAACTCGCGGACCAGCATTTTCATCTGAGCGCCAAACATGAGCACAATCGAGACCGTTCCCGCAAACGAAAAATAGATCAGGAACCACTGATAGGTTTTTAGCATTTCAGCGGGTTTATAATTAATGACCTTTTTAGATTTCTCATCCACTGATTTAGAGGGAAGCGAGCATTCTTGAGCAGGATAATTCAATAGCAGTGAAAGGGGAACTAAAATGATAAGCATGCATGATCCGACCCATAAAAATGTTGAACTGATCCCTCTGGAATCCAGTAATGCCTGAATGAAGAAGTTAAAAATTGCCGTCCCGGCACCAAACCCAAAAACAACCAGACCGGCCGCGAATCCGCGCCTGTCCGGAAACCATTTGACCGCACAGGCGGTAGAGATACCGTAGAGAACACCAACGCCCAGCCCGCCAAGGCCATAGTATAGATAGAACACATGGGGCGAAGATACAAACGAGCACAGAATAAACCCGATTCCGACAAGAAAAGAGGCGGCCAGCGCCATTTTTCGAGGGCCGTAGGAATCGGCGATAAAGCCTGAAAACGGCTGCACAAAGGTAGCGGCATAGGCAAACACCGTAAACGTCATGCCGATGGCTGCAGGATTCCAGGCGAAGCTTTTTTCAATCGTGTAGGCGAATAGAAACCAGGAATACTGATAAATGCTAATCACCATCATGATGATGAATGCAGCGGAAATTATCACCCACCGAAATTTCGATGCTGACGCTTGACTCGTGTTCATATTTAATGCTCCGAAGAATTAATGGTTTGAAATGTCTCTCTATAACATTTTAATTAACTTCGTCTATATATAAATGAGCCGAACGGGTCATTGCTTAAAGTTTTAATAAATATATTATTAATATATAAAATAAGATAATTAAAATTGTTATCGAATAATTTACTTTAAGTATTAAGAATTTCAAATACAGATGAATCTTTGACAAAAGCCATGGATAAATATACAAAGTAGTTGGCTGTTCAAATTGAATTGCAAAGGTGGGTTATATTAAAAGGCGCGATAATGTAGCTCTATAGGGGCGGTCTTTATAAAGTGTTGGCGGAAGTGCATGGGAATCGAATACACCCATATTGATTTAAGTATATGAAATTAATATTAAAAATAGAGATAAAAAGCCTATCCGACCCCCGAATTATGTTAAATGACTTTTGCTGGTATCAGAAACTTCATATGAATAACCTTTGGTGTCCAATCAAGGACGGACTAAAGCTCCTCATTAACCACATTTTTAACAAAATTTCAGATCCGCTTACGCTTTAATCTTCTGGAGGTAATTATAACTTTGTTTTATGAAATCTTTCAGAATCCTCATTTGGGATTCTTTTGTTTGAGAAAAGAAATCAATTTCATCCGATACAAGGTTTAATTCGTTCATCCATCTCAAGCGTCTACCTACCGTCCATGTTTTCCCGATTTTCCCATCGAATTTTAATTCATCAATTTTAAAATCAAAAGTGTCGAAAACAACTATTTCTGGATTTTCGTAATAGATAGAGAAAAAATAGAGCATATTATTCAGGCTAAAGCCCATCCACCCCCCCCTTGTGTTGACCAGACAAAAAACGATATGTCACTTTACCTTTAAATGCGTCTAATGCATCTCCCATCAAGATCATAAGCTCACGAACAGGACGCAATTCTTGAATTTCTTCAAGCCTTTT
>Ga0224502_10000517_pt1 | contig 12909 bp, 7 predicted proteins | sample SF_Oct11_sed_USG_5_FD_169104 | JGI IMG/M metagenome (GOLD analysis project Ga0224502, IMG submission 169104) | Sediment microbial communities from San Francisco Bay, California, United States - SF_Oct11_sed_USGS_13 | ecosystem: Environmental > Aquatic > Marine > Sediment | place: USA: California... | reverse complement strand
AAACAGGATAGTGTCGCGTCCTGCAAAAATGTAACAAAAGTCATAATAACTATGGTTTCAGTGTTCAGGTGTCAGGAAGATATAGAGGACAGAGCACAGAAAACAGAGGACAGATGACACGGGGCAGAAGGTTTCTGTTTTCTGTCTTCTGTCTTCTGTTTACCGACACCCGGCGCCTAAAATAAAATCGTGTTTTGTAAATTATCTGCGGAACGCGATCCTGATACGAAATTTGTACTTAATTTAAGGAGTAACTAATGAACTCAAAGAAGATCCAGCACGTAAAACTTTGGATGGTAATGGTAGCCGCTGTGGTTTTTTGGACTATCGGAGCCGGCTTTTTTGGTGATCTTGCCGCCAAAAGTGATGAGACCTACGAAGGGCTAAAAATTTTTGCGGATGTAATTCAACTTATTGAAAAAGAATATGTTGATGATGTCGATTCAAAAGAACTTATCCAAAATGCCATCCAGGGCATGGTTCAAAGCTTAGATCCCCACTCTGCGCTATTGCCGCCGGAAGCGTTTGAAGATTTGCAAATAGACACCAAAGGAGAATTCACCGGGATTGGAATCCATATCACCATGAAAGATGGATTTGTCACCGTGATCTCGCCTATCGAGGATACCCCCGCCTATGAAGCCGGAATCAAGGCTCAGGATCGAATTGTCAAAGTCGATGGCAAGCCGATCAAAGATTTGCGGGAGGCCGTAAATATGATGCGGGGACCTAAAGGCACTAAGGTTTCGGTTTCGATCATGCGCGCGGGTGTTAAAACACCGATTGATTTTGAACTGATTCGCGATGTCATTCCCGTCGTTAGTGTCAAGGCCCTCAAACTTAAACCCGGCTATGGCTATATTCGCTTGTCGCAATTTTCGAGCACCACCACCGAAGAGCTCGACGAGGCCTTGAGTAAAATAGAATCGGGCGAAGTTCCATTGAAAGGGCTCATTTTAGACTTGCGCAACAATGGTGGGGGACTGCTCAATGCGGCCATTAAAGTGAGCGATATTTTTCTGAAAGAAGGCAAAATTTTATCCATCAAGGGACGCGGCACAAAGAATACCAAAGAGTATATGGCCACAGCGGATTCGGTGAACCGTAATTACCCGATGGTTGTGCTAATTAACGGGGGCACTGCCAGCGCCTCGGAAATCGTGGCGGGAGCCCTGCAGGACCAAAACCGTGCCCTGATTCTGGGCACAACCTCTTTTGGGAAAGGATCGGTCCAAACAGTAGAAACCTTACGGGACGGTTCCGGCATTAAGTTAACCATCGCCCGATATTACACCCCCAGCGGCCGCTCGATTCAGGCCAAAGGAATCGAACCGGACATCGTCTTAAAACACAAGCGTCTTGATATCAAAGATTTACAGGAAGAAGGCCTGTTAAAAGAAAAAGACCTTCTAAATCACCTTGAAGCCGAGCCGGGAAAAAAAGAGGACCTAAAGCCCGATAAGAAAGAATCAAAACCGGAAGCCCGGGAAATGGAATTCAGAGTTGGCCCGCTGAGCCTCGAACAACTTCAAACAGACAACCAGATCATGCGGGCTCTTGAAATCCTTAACAGTTATGACATTTTTAAGAGTTTAAATAGTTGATCCAGAGGGCCAGGTATCCCTTTCCCTTCCATTTTGCTGAGAGCCATAGGCCACCGATTTTGGATTGAAGACCCGGATTTCAATACCATCTCAATTTAGCAGATGTCTTGAAAGTGGGGTTTGGGCTTGGCGGCAGTTTCACCCTGTTGGGCTGCGGTCAGCATAACCGGTGATGGGTTACCGAACGCAGGGCTATAGGATAATGCTCCTCTAATTGATAGCGCTTAAATGGCTAAACGAAAACCAACCCGAAAAAAGAGACGTTCCCCCCAAAAACGCAAAAAGACCCCTCTTAAAAATTCCCTTTCAAAGGCTTTTGCCGGACTGGCGATTCTTGCAGTGCTGGTCGTCGCAATTGGATTTATCGTCTATCATCTGGCGCCGCCTGAAAAGCCCTCGCCGGCATTGTCTGTCTCTAAATCGACGCAAGCCAAGGAAAAACCGCTCAAAAAAAAGCCGGCATTTGAAATCTTCCCTGAAGAGAAGACACCGGCCCGTGAGCCACTGGCAAAAATTGATATTCCGAAGTCAATCCCTAAACCCAGGCCGGTGCCATCAGGAAAATTGCCCCGGGTCGCACTCATTATCGATGATCTGGGTTATGACCGAAAAATGGCCGAAAAATTTTTGGGTCTCGATATTAATTTGACCTTCTCCATTCTGCCGCATAGCCCCTTTCAAAATAAGATTGCCCGCTTAGCGAGTTCAAAGGGTTTGGAAATTATGCTGCATTTGCCGATGGAACCCGTTGAATATCCGGGGGTGAACCCCGGCCCCGGAACACTGCTAAGCTCAATGACACCTGATGAGTTGATCAAACAGCTCGAGGAAAACCTCAATACGATGCCCGGCGTTAAAGGGGTCAACAACCATATGGGTTCAAAATTAACGGCCGAATCGGCCCAGATGTATCAAATTTTTTCCGTTTTGAAGCATCGCGGACTCTTTTTTGTTGACAGCCGTACAACGTCTGATTCTCTGTGCAAACCGTCGGCGCGTCTGTTTCAGGTGCCTTTTGCCCAGCGGGACGTATTTATTGACCACTACCAGAAACCGGATTTTATCCGAAAGCAAATTAAGGAGCTGATCCGTATCGCCAGGTTAAATGGTGAGGCGGTGGGCATCCTGCACCCGCATTCGACGACTTACCGCATATTGCAAGAGATGCTGCCGGATCTGCAAAACCAGGTTCAGCTGGTTCCGGCTTCAAAAATTGTGCGCCCGATTGGATAGGACCCGAAGTGGCAATAACATAAAGGAATAATTGCAAAAAAAAATTCAATCTTGAAAATTGACTTGAAATTCGGGTAGAATAGAAGCATGAACGACAAGGCGTCTCTCTATAACAGCCGTCTCATGAAAATTTATTTGGAATATATCAGCAAGTATCATCCTGATGTAAGTATCGATTCGATTCTGAATGAGGCCGGAATCACCTGGTACGAGGTGGAAGATCCGGCGCACTGGTTTAATCAGGAACAGATCGATCGTTTTCATGAGACGCTGGTAAAAAAGACCAGCAATGCGAATATTGCCAGGAATGCCGGGCGCTATTCTACGACCTCCGCAGCCGCCGGTGCGGTCAAACAGTATGCTTTGGGATTAATGAACCCGACCGCAGTTTACATGATGATAGGAAAGATGTACCCGTTCATGAGTCGCGGGGCCATGGTCAAAGTCAAAAAATTGGGGTCCAACAGGGTGGAGATCACTTCGGTTCCCATGCCCGGCGTTCAAGAAAAACCCTACCAGTGCGCCAATCGAACGGGGGTATTCGAGGCCGCAACGAAATTTTTTACCGATAAACTCGCCCAAATTGAACACCCTTCCTGTTTTCACAGAGGCGATGAATGCTGCCGCTATATCATCAGCTGGCAGAAGATGCCCTACATGCTCTTGAAGCGCATCCGTAATTATTTTCTTTTGTTCAGTGTCCTGACCGCCCTGATCCTATTTTGGGTTATGACCCCGGCGATTTGGAGCTATGTGGTGCTCGCCTTGGCCACGCTCGCAGCAAGCATTTCATTTTATTCCGAATATCTTGAAAAAAAGGAACTGACCCAGACCGTCGAAACCCAAGGAGCAGCCGGGGAAGAACAGATTCTGGAAAGTAATATTCGCTATAATAACGCCCTGCTCGTTCAGGAGATCGGGCAGGCGGCCTCCAAAATATTGACGATTGATGACCTGCTTAGAAGCGTCGTCAGCATAATGGATAAGCGCCTTGATTTTGACCGCGGCCTGATCATGCTGGCAAACGAGGAAAAATCCGTTCTGCGCTATAGCGCCGGTTTTGGCCATACCAAAAAACAGGAGAATTTTTTAAGGGGACTCGAATTTAATTTGAATAATCCGGAATCCAAAGGATTGTTTATCCTGACCATGAGAGAAAGCAAACCGCTTTTAATCCAGGATATCCGCGAAATTGAAGACACGCTGTCTCCCAGGAGTCTGGAGTTTGCAAAACAAATGGGCGGTCAGTCCGTGATCTGTGTTCCAATTGTATATGAACAGGAAGCGCTGGGAATTTTAGCGGTCGACAATATTAAATCCAAAACACCGCTGCGGCAAAGCGACGTAAACCTCTTGATGGGTCTGGGGTCCCAGCTCGCAACCAGTATCATGAACGCAAGGTCCTTTGTAAAACTACAACGGAGCGAAAACAAATATCGCGAACTTGTCGAAACCGCCAACAGTGTTATCCTGCGGATAGAGACGGGAGGTCGCGTTACCTTTTCGAATGAATTCGCCCAGCGGCTTTTTGGCTATACCGAAAATGAAATGCTCGGCAAAAATGCCAAACAGATTATTTTGCCGGCCGGCCGGGCAAACCGTCAGGGTTTTGAAGCCCTGGTCAACGCCCTGCAAAAAAACCCGGACCGGCCGATGGTCAACGAAAACGAAACGGAGCGCCGAAACCGAGAGAAAGTCTGGATCGCCTGGACGTATCAACCGATTTTTAATGAGAAGGGGCAGTTTAAGGAAATTCTGTGCATCGGCAACGACATCACCGAACTCAAGCTGGCGGATCTGGAAAAAAAGGATTTGCAGGCCCAGCTGCAACGCGCTCAGAAGATGGAGGCCATCGGTACTCTCGCCGGTGGTGTGGCTCATGATTTGAACAATATTTTATCTGGAATTGTCAGTTATCCAGAGCTCTTATTAATGGAGATCGATGGAAGCAGCCCCCTTCGAAAGCCCATTTTAACCATTCAAAAATCCGGCGAAAAAGCGGCGGCGATCGTCCAGGATTTATTAACGCTGGCCCGAAGAGGGGTCGCGGCTACAGAAGTCGTTAATTTAAACAGCATCGTTTCGGAATACCTGCTTAGCCCCGAACACGAAAAATTACAAATAGACCATCCCGATGTAAAAGTGGAACGCTATCTGGAAGCCAATCTGTTAAACATTTTAGGTTCTCCGGTTCATCTGTCAAAGACCATAATGAATTTGGTATCCAACGCGGCCGAAGCAATGCTTGACGGGGGCAAAATAATCATTCGCAGCGAAAATCGACACGAGGACAAAAATAAAAATGCATTTGATGAAATCGGTAGAGGCGATTATGTCACATTAACAATTGAGGACACCGGAATCGGCATGGCCCCTGAAGATATTGAACGTATTTTTGAACCGTTTTATACGAAAAAGTCCATGGGCCGCAGTGGTACCGGATTGGGAATGGCGGTGGTGTGGGGCACGGTAAAAGATCACCGGGGATATATCGATATTAATAGCCAAGAAGGCAAAGGAACGGCCATCACCCTTTACTTTCCCGTCACTCGCCAGGAATTAATTATAGACACAAACCTCGTAAGCCTTGAAGAAATTAAGGGCCGGGGTGAGTCCATTCTCGTTGTCGACGATATTAAAGAACAGCGGCAGATCGCCTCCGAGATGCTGGAAAAGCTGGGATATAATGTAGCCACCGCTGCCAGTGGCGAAGCGGCTGTGAATCACATGCACCATCATTCTGCGGATTTAATGGTGCTGGATATGATCATGGATCCGGGAATAGACGGCCTCGAAACCTACAAGCAAATTACAGCAATTCATCCGGGCCAAAAAACCATCATTGCCAGTGGATATTCTGAATCCGAACGCGTGAAGGCGGCCCAAAAAATGGGTGCCGGACCCTATATTAAGAAGCCGTATTTACTGGAAAGGCTGGGACGCGCGATAAAAGCAGAGCTCGCGAAATAAAATCCATCCTTAAAAACCCAAGAATTCACCACTTCCAAAGGTCAGCCCTTAGAACAAACTCACTTGAACCTATCTCAAAAATGTGGATCAGGGTTTTAGGTTGACCGGTTTAGCCCGTTGAGCCGGTTGAATCGGAAAAGGGTCTGATTTTATTTTTTCGGGCAAACGGGCTAACGGGCCAACAGGCTCAACCCAAATCATGTGAGCATTTTGAGTCGACCCGTAGCACCGCCATGGGCCCTTAGTCCTCCGAAGGCGGATTGAGATAGTTTCATGATGGCGTATCGGTGCGAAGTCGATTGGATATTCTTATATTCTTGAGGGGAAGCTAGGAGGAAACATCCCGCAGCATATTGTATAACGATTTCGGATAAAGAAAGGTAAATTCATAGCGGGCAAAGCTGATGACATCTTTATCCCTAAGCTGCGTGGGCTTTTTGCCCAATCGCGATCCGTTTAACTTGGTGCCATTGGTGGAACCGGTGTCTCGAATGTAATAGGCCCCATCCTCAATATCAATAATGGCATGGCGCTTGGAAATGGCATAGTCCGGCATAATCATATCGTTGCCGTTGATGCGTCCAATATAAAAAGCGCCGCGCGGCGTCGCCGGATATTCGCCTTTAACCATCGGGTAAATCGCGTGTTTTAAGCTTTCGGAAGCTGAAATTGAAGCACCTTGACTTTTGGATGGTTCAAAAATTTGAGTCGTGTTAAGGGTATCAGTCGTCGTTCCGGCACTGGATATGATACCCGACTTAATCGCAGAACCGACGAGCACAGGGCGCCGAACAAATTGAGTGAACGCTTCGAGTTCTTGTTCCTGGGCCAATTTGCGCAGGGATGCCAGGCTAACCCTTCCGGATGCACTTAGCATTTTGGCGATCTCCCCGAGGGATTTGACCTTACCGGAGTTCCCTGATGCCACCACCGAAGGGGTCTGATTATTTTTTTGCTTTTTAAAGCGGGCGAACGTTTTCCCCAGCATTTTTGCGCTCCTCTATAACGACTCGATTCCCAGTATCAAATCCTTTGCTACAAAATTCCGAGAATGATAAAATCATTAAGTTATTACAGTATATTATGTCAGAAAGACCTTCAAAAGTCAAGAATCGGTCAAAGTGCTAAAAATTACAGGGTCTTAGATAAGTGCCTGCAACAATGATTTTAACAATCCACAAAAATTACAATTAATGTGCTAACTAGTATATCGGCTATTGGGGGAAAAAATTTAGGTTGTTTAAACAGATTTGATTGACTCTGATCGCACAGCTTAATAAGATATGTACCTGCAATGAAATTTTTTCTGAACATTACATTAGTCCTTATCACGCTTTTTGCCTGCTTTGCTGAAAATGTCTACCTTGCCTTACGTCCCCCCAAAGCCGAAAGCAAAATAATGCTCACGATAAGAGCCCGCCAATCCTTCAACTTTGATCAGAAAAAAGCACTGAGTTCAAAAAGAATGCAAGCCTTTTCGGAGTTTGTTCCGGTATTTAAATATGTTCCCGCCGAGGTTGAAGCATCCAAGAAAAAAATGGAGGCTCTGATCAAAGAATTTTTATCATTTCGGGCCCAAAAGAAAAAAAGAATCGATGACTTTATAACGAAAACCCATTCAGAACTCGGTGTGGAAGTTTCCAGGGAAACACTGACCAAAGTGCTCCGGTATCGGGATCTCAAAAAACTGCTGGAGGGAATTTTAACAATTCAAGAAACCATCCTTCAGAACAGAATTTTGCCCGGCCCCCAACATCTGAAAGGGAAAAAAACCATTGAGATCCATGACCCCGCACTCGCAGCTCCGGTGATTACCCCCATTGATGAATTGATATCCCTGGACAAAGCCCGATTCTCGATGCAGCAAAAGGTCCAGCGGCTCTTTTGGCAAGTGAATGAATCGATCCTAAATCCCGTTCTCAAGATCTGCCAGGCGACCCTGCTGCCAAACTTAGAATTCGACCATAAAGAAAACGCCAGACGACTGGACAAGATTCAACGCCAATATCCGATTCAGACCCTTCGCTTTCAGGCGGGTGATATTTTAATACCGCTTCGAAAGCAGTTAAATGAACAGGACGTATTGTTGCTAAACGCCTTTCAAAAACAGCAAATTAGGGAGATCTATCGTAACGTACCGTGGAGCCTGTTTACTGTTTTGTTTATGGTTATGTTTTATAATATATTCCTTTCAAAGATGCTGGCAACAGGATCGCACAAAGCACCGCCGCAACGTCCTCTGCTTTCATTGCTGCTTTTGTGTATATTTATTTTAAAAGGATGCCTTCTGCTCACCCCGTTGCCGATCTATGCCATGCCCTTCGCTTTTCTGCCTTTGCTGGTGATCTCATTAAACCATGGAAAGCTCGCGGCCACCGGCACCGCTGTTGTGGGAACTATTCTGGTCAGTTTATTTGCCGGACCCCAGTACCGCATTATGCTCTATTTTATTTTCGGTGGACTGACCGCCGTACTGGTATCCGCCAATATCCAGAAGCGCTGGCACATTATCTTACCTTCTCTGGGCGTGGGTCTGGTCAACAGCATCAGTGTGCTGGCCTTCAGCTTAGACTGGCAAGCTGCTTTTCCGGCTGCCGCCAGTCTACCGAACATCAGTTCACTTCTTTCGAAAGGGGCTTTCAATGCCGATTTGATAGAGCGCCTGGGCTGGGCTTTTGCCGGAGGTCTGGTTGCCGGACCTTTAGCGCTGCTGTTATTACCCCTGCTTGAAATCAGCTGGGATACGGCCTCAACATTTAAACTCAACCGATATACGGATTTGCAGCGCCCGCTGATGCAGAAACTGCTGAAAGAGGCCCCCGGCACCTATCAACACTCCATGGCCGTAGCCTATCTGGCGCATTCGGTGGGCGAAGCCATCGGAGCCAATTCCCTGCTTTTGAGGATCGGCGCTTACTACCACGACATCGGAAAGATGGAAACACCTAAAAATTATATCGAGAATCAATACAACAGCGAAAATCCGCATGATTTATTAGATCCGTGGGAAAGCACCGAGCTGATCATCAACCATGTAAAAAATGGCGTAAAAATGGGCATGGGGTCCAGGCTGCCCAGAGCTTTGGTGGATTTGATTCTGCAACATCATGGAACCCAGCTCATCGAATATTTTTATGGTATCGCCGCTAAAAATCGAACCAGGGTTACGCTAAACAAAGCGGACTTCAGATATCCGGGGCCCAAACCCCAGAGCAATGAAGCTGCCATACTCATGATCGCCGATGCCGCGGAGGCTGCATCACGCTCAATGCAGGATCCCACCCGCAGTAAGCTCGATAAAATGGTCCAATTAATTGTCGGCCAAAAGATTGCTGACGGGCAATTCAGCGAGTGTAACCTGACCACGCGCGACATCTTCAAAATGGTTTGTACCCTTGGAGATGCCCTGGAGGCTTCGCTTCATTCCCGGATCCGCTATCCATGGCAGGAGAAAGCAAAAGTAAAAAAGAGAACCCGCTGGACGGTTGGAATCGGCGAAAAAGAGCCCGAACCCCGCAGTTCTTTTAAGATGTAGTCTCGCAATAAACCATTAAATAAGTGACTAAAGTGAACTAAAGTTGGAAGTGCCTAAAGTTAAGGTGTCGCTGCGCTCCATCTTTTAATAAAAATGACAGAATTCCTTAACTTTAGCGCACTTGCGTTAATGCATTTTTAAGACAGCTTCTCAAAGGAGAGCTGATGGCATATAGTCTACTGGAAGGCAACGAAGCAATCGCCCGCGGTGCCATTGCTGCCGGTTGCCGTTTTTATGCGGGTTATCCCATTACACCGGCGACCACCATTTATCACACCATGCTCAACCTGCTGCCCTCTGTTGATGGCATTTGCCTTCAGGGCGAAGATGAAATCGCTTCGATTGGATTTTGCCTGGGGGCATCCATGGCCGGGATGAAGGTGATGACCGCCACCTCGGGACCGGGAATCAGCCTGTACAGTGAAAACATATCATTTGCGCTGGGCAGTGAAATTCCGATTGTGATTGTTGATGTACAGCGATTGGGGCCTTCTACCGGATCGGCCACCCGGGGGGCCGATGGAGATATTAACTTTTTGCGCTGGGGAAACAGTGGGGGCATGCCGGTCATTGTTTTAGCACCGGTAGATGTGAATGACTGCTTTACCTTGACCATTCAGGCCTTTAATCTGGCTGAAAAATTTCGCTGTCCGGTATTTATTGCTTCCAATAAGGAAATTGGAATGACCCGGGAAAGCATTGATTTGGATGGGTTGAACCTTCCCGATCTTATTAAACGAACCCCGGCTCCATCCAAGCCGCCGTTTCGGCCCTTTCAGGCAGACACGGCCCAAACAGTCCCGGGCTTTCTTCCGATCGGCGATAGCGTATTGGTTCGACAGACCTCCTCGACCCATGGCCCGGATGGATATATCACCACTGATGCCGATGAAATTGCCCGCAGCCAGGAGCGTTTAAAGGCTAAGCTGTTATCAGCGGTTGACCAGCTTACATTCCATGAAACGTTTAAACGGGACGATGCCGATACCCTCTTAATAAGTTATGGTGTCACTGCCCGCGCGGCAAAGGCTGTTTTCAATGAACGCGACCGACAGGGCAAACCCGTTTCTTTATTAGTCCTGAAAACATTATGGCCGGTGCCCGAGCCCCTCATCCGGCAGGTCGCCCAATCCGTCAAGCGGATTGTTGTGGTCGAGATGAATATGGGGCAATATGTCCGCGAAATAAAACGGATCCTGCCGGAAAAACAAATTGATTTTCTGGGCCAAATGGACGGACGGCTGATCAGGCCTGCACAAATCACCGAGGTCATCGACAGTGAATAGTTTTTTAAATGCTGAAAGACCGCCTGTTTTTTGTCCGGGGTGTACCCACGAACGCATCACCCACACGCTGGATCATGCCTTTCAGAATATGGGCCTGGCCGGGCATCAAATCGTTATCGTCAGTGACATCGGCTGTTCCGGCCTGTTCGACACGTTCTTCCACACCCATGCATTCCATGGCCTGCACGGCCGGGCCCTGACATACGCGGCCGGCCTAAAAATGGCACGGCCGGAATTGAAAGTGGTGGTCACCATGGGAGACGGGGGGCAGGGCATCGGCGGCGCCCATTTGCTCGCGGCGTGTCGCCGTAATCTGGATCTAACGCTGCTGATTTTAAACAACTTTAATTTCGGCATGACCGGTGGCCAGTTTTCAGCCACGACCCCGCCGGATGCGCAGTTAGGCTCCGGTTTTTTAAACCGGTTGGAGCGCCCCTTGGATATTTGTGAAGTCGCCCGCAGCGCCGGCGCCCCGTATGTCAGGCGATGCTCGGGTTTTCGTAAAAATCTTGCCGAAGAAATTCAAGGCGCCATTGAATATGACGGGTTTTCCGTAATGGACATCTGGGGAATCTGCCCGGGCCGCTACACGAAAAAAAACCGCCTTAATACGAAGATGATGGAAGACGCCCTGGCCAAGTTGCCCGCGCTGGAGGGCATTGTGGCTGAAAATATCCGCCCCGAATACGGGCAGCAATATCGTAAAATGGCCGCCACCCAGAAAAAAGTCGGCCGGCCGGCGGTCATCAAGGCCCAACATCAGGCGCCCCAGACCGGCCGCCAGGAGGTCATTCTGCTCGGCAGTGCCGGCCAGCGCGTCATAACCGCCGGTGAAATTCTGTGCATTGCGGGGCTGACGGCCGGTCTGCGGACCACCCAGAAAAATGAATATAACATTACGGTGCTCAGAGGCCCTTCCATCAGCGAATTAATTTTATCCCCTGAAGAAATCGATTACACCGGAATTGAAATGCCGTCTGTGGTGATCGCCCTTGACCCGGAAGGGGTCGACCGGCGTCGCAGCCTGTTTAAACGTTTGGAAAAAGATGTGCTCGTCATTCAAATCAGCGGCGTGACGATCCCCGCCGGCAAAGCCCGCATTCATCTTGTCGATCTTAAAGATCAGGGCATCAAAGGCACGGACCGCGCCCTGGCGTCTCTGGCGGTGCTGGCCAAGTTGAAGAAGGTGATTCGACCCGAAATGCTGGAAGCGGCTTTAAGGATAAGATTTAAGGGCAAGGTTTTAAAATCATCCCTGGAACTGATGGATCGGGTTAAAATTGGCCAATGGGTCTAGGGTCATTTCCCGCAAAAATGTTACAAAGGTCGTATTACGATGGTTTCAGGTGTCAGTGTTCAGGTGTCAGGCAAAATAGCGCGTAGCTGATAGCTCATGGCTCATAGCTTGAAGGCTGGGAGGCCAGGAGGCCTGGAGGCTTTCGCGCTTTCAAGCCTTCCAGCTTCCCAGCCTTATGGCTTCCAAGCCTATCCGCCCTTTTTTGAACCCTGACACCTGACACCCGAAACCTGACACCTATTTTTGTAAATTACTTGCGGGACGCAACACTAGGTTTCGCCGGTGGCCGGCTTAGCCTGAACTTTCTTTTTAATCCTGGCCGATTATAGATTTTACGGTGCTCTGAATTTATAAACGCCCTGCGATATGACGCGTTAAATTTATAAGCAAGGATCGTCGTAACAAGATTTTTGGTTGTAAAAAGCGTGCCTATTGTTCTTTTTAGCGTCTGCCAAAACCCGTAATATATTGTCCGTATATACGTAAAACCCTCATAAACATCCTCAACAGACATTTTTCCCGGTTTATATACCATTTTTGTAAGCCGATAATCTTCCCAGGCTTTTGGGAAATCTAGATTTAAAATGCGGCCATCATTTAATAGGTCTTTCCACAGCTGCGTGCCCGGCAGCGGGGTCGGCTTGGTAATTTGTAATACATCCATGCCGGATGACTCAACAAATTCTAAGGTTGAATGAAATACAGACAGGTCGTCGTCGTCGCAGCCCAGCACAAAAGCGCCAATTACAGCGATACCTGCCGAGCGAATCCTTGAAATCAACTCATCGTATTTATCCTGCTGGAGCCGTTTCAAGTTAAGGCCTTTTTGATAAGATTTTAGGCTCTCGGGATTCACGGATTCAAACCCGATAAATAAAATTTTTAATCCCCCCCTGGCCGCTATTTGAATCAGTTCCAGGTCTTCTCCGAACTGTATGGAGGCCTGGGCAAAAAAAGTTTTTTTTATTCCTTTTTCGATGATTC
>Ga0224502_10000516_pt1 | contig 12912 bp, 12 predicted proteins | sample SF_Oct11_sed_USG_5_FD_169104 | JGI IMG/M metagenome (GOLD analysis project Ga0224502, IMG submission 169104) | Sediment microbial communities from San Francisco Bay, California, United States - SF_Oct11_sed_USGS_13 | ecosystem: Environmental > Aquatic > Marine > Sediment | place: USA... | reverse complement strand
CCTCGAACAGGTATTCCTCGTTGACGACGGATCGAACTCTGCCGAGGTTTCTCGCCGTGCTCGCGGTATGGTCGACAGGGTGCGCAGCGGAGCCGATCTCAAAGCCGAGGCAATTCTCGCGGGCGCCGAGCTTCAGGAACTCGGGGCGATCCCAGCGGATGATTGCCGACCGGAGCTCATGCAGGCCCTCGAACCGCTCAATGATGGAGATCTCACGGATCCACTGGTCATCCCTGGAGGGGTCCAGATTGTTCGGTTGGTGCAACGGATTCCAGCGGGGTTCCAGCCTTTCGAAGAGGTTGTCGACGGAATCAGGCGGCAGCATTCTGCCGAGACCTACGAAAGTCAGACCAGGGGGCTGGTAGAAAAACTCAAGAATCAGTACCTGGTCGAGGTACATCAGGAGTATCTGGACGTCGTATTCGCCAATCTGGGCGGCGCCTGATATGCCGGAAACTCACTCCAAAAAGCGAACGTGGGTCAAGGACCTTCGTGCCGGCGCTGACCTCGAAGAGTGTTTCGCTGTTCGCGGCGTTGACGTTCGGCAAAGGCGTGGTGGAGGCCCGTACCTTGCGGTGACCCTCGGTGATCGTACCGGCGAGGTAGTGGCGTTGGTATGGCAAAACGTTGATCAGTTGCGCGACGCCCTCGAGCCAGGCGGTGTGGTTGGGATTAAGGGTCAGGTCCAGCGATACAACCAACAGCTGCAGGTGGTCATTCGCCATGCCGAGTCTCTTCCGGCCGAGTCAGTGGAGGATGAGATCTTCGTACGTTCGTCGGCCGTTGATCCGGCGGTGTTGTGGAAACAGCTGATCGAGTTTATCGAGGAGATGTCCGATCCAGGTCTGAGCCAACTGCTCTTCCGGATTTTCTCCGACCCTGAGATTGAAGTGCTTTTCAGATCTGCACCCGCTGCGCGCTCTTTGCACCATGGCTTCCGCTCCGGACTTTTGGAGCACACTGTGTCGGTGACCACCGTGGCACGGATGCTGGCTCAGCACTACGGGCTCAACCGTGATCTGGTGGTGGCGGGATGTCTGTTGCACGACTTTGGGAAGATTTGGGAACTGGAAATCGGGGCATCGATCGAATATACGGACGACGGCCGTCTGATCGGCCACATACCCATGGAAACCCTGTTTGTCGATAAGCAGATCGGTGAACTCGATAACTTCCCAGCCGAAACCAGGCGACAACTCCTCCATATCCTGCTAGCTCACCACGGTGAGTATGACTTCGGTTCGCCTCGTCGTCCGAAGACGCCAGAGGCCCTGCTCGTGCACATGACCGACAATCTCGACTCGAAGATGGCGGGGATGCTCGAGGCGATTACAGCTCAGGGCTCGGACGACGAGGCTTGGACGCCGTATTCGCGCATTCTCGAGCGGCATATTTATCGTCGGCAGATCCCGTCCCAAGACGATGACGGGGAGTAAACCGAACCGTGCCATCGCGCCCGTCACGAGCGCTTAGCCGCATCGACGTCACAGGTGCCACCCTTCGCATTGTTTGAACTATTCGCGTCTCAGTAGGTCAGCGCCTTTCGGCCAAACAATGCGAAGAGTGGCACCATGCACACCGAAGCGAAAGGCGCAAAGAAGCGTCGGTGACGGTGGCACCTTGCTCGCTGATCCGGGATGTGCGAAGAAACTTCGGTGCACCTACTTCGTCGAAGCAACGTAAAAGAAGAAGCTTGGTTGATGGCTAATAGCCTGCGACGTCATGAACGGTCGCGAATGGTCGCCGCAACTTCTCCATCCTCCGGGAACCGCCCCAGCGAATGCTTCGAGAACACCAGGTCACCATCGACGATGACCTCGAACACACCGTTTGCACCCTTGATAAGAAGCGTCGAGGTCTGGAACTCCTGGTCCAATTCGGCCGCCAGCCCGGCGGCCCGTGGCTCGTAGTTTCAAACAACGCAGTATTCGATCGATATGTCCATCGTCCCTCCAAGCTCCTTAACGACATCATAACCCGGCGATGTTTCCGCATCCCATATCGTGCTCGTGCCCGGAGCGGGGTTACAAGTAGAGAGTCAAGAGCGAAGACTTGCAAATCCACGGTACGTTCGCTGACGCGTCTTCACTCTTCACCCTGAGCGCAACTTGTTACAAGTCAACGATTTGCCACGACAGCGGGCGCGTGGCCTCCAACCAAGATCGATGCCGGCCCGCCTTCGGTGCTAGCATCGTGTCCGTCAGGACCAACGATGGTCGACGGACCTCCGTAAACTGATACGGGGAAAGATGGTGAAGGAGAACCTGTGTGTTCAGTCGGTAGCCCGCATATCTCATCGGCGCCCGCAGCAGGAAGCTGGTGAGATATGCGGGGTAAGCTTCGGCAGCCGCGGCGAGGTGGTCATGAATGACCTCCAGTGGATCCAGTCTGCCAAGAATGGCGACGAGGATGCCTACGCGAAATTGGTACGCCGCCATTCGGGAGGATTGCACCGCACGGTGGCCAGGATCCTTGCTGACGATACCGAAGCCTGGGATGTGGTTCAGATGGCTTTTCTCAAAGCCTGGCAGAAGCTCGACCGATACAACCCCCGCTACAGCTTCACCACCTGGTTGTATCGCATCGGCACGAACCTGGCCATCGACCTCTTGCGTTCCCGGACCAGCAGGGAAAGGGCGCACAAGGCGGGTACCGAGCATAGGCTTCGTCTGGTTGGAACTGGCGAGGGCGCTGGTGCGCGGGCCGACAGCAACGAGACCGACAACGTCTTGCAGCAGCTCGTCGGGGTACTGACCCCGCAACAACGCAGCGCATTCGTCCTCCGTGAGATGGAGGGCCTCGAGACAGCGGAGGTTGCAGAAGTGCTGGGCTGCTCCGCGACCACTGTTCGCAACCATATTTTTCAGGCGCGAAAGGCGCTTCGCCGGGAACTCAGGGTACGTTTTCCGGAGTACCTGCCGGCGTCCGAGAGGGGATGACATGAACTGCGGAATCTTTCGCGAGATGATTGGGCCCTATGTGGACGAGACGCTCGAGGAGGGCCGCCGGCATTGGTTCCGGACTCATCTTCGAGGGTGCCCAACCTGCCGCGAGTCTGCTCTTCGAGAGGAACCCAGCTTGCTCTTCGCCATGGCTCCGGCGGCGCCAGGAGAGCCTGAGGAAATTGAGGCCTGTGCCGTCGCTGTGATGGGCCGCATTCGGCAGGACCGTCTCGAGCGCCGCCTGCATCGGCGTCGTCGTCCATGGCTGGCCGTGGCGGCCGCTGCGACCTTGGTTATCAGCGGCGGCATAGCCTGGCTCACCATGGTCGGTGGAGGGAGCGGACCTCTCCAGCCGGCGGTGGAGGCCCGACGGGAAGCCGAGTTGCAGAACTCTCCTCCCACGGTCGAGGTCGAAATGGCTGGTGAAGAAGTCCGTGTCTACCAGTTCGCGAACGAGGCGGACATGGACACCGCTGTCTACTTCATCGTCGATCCGGCTTTGGAGCTCTGACCATGCTGCGGAAGACTCTTGTATCAGTGGTCGTGATTGGGATTGCAGCCGCAGTCACCGCCGCAAACCTCGAGACCGTGTCGCGAGTCTTCAGACTCGAACATGCCTCGGTTTCTGATGCCTCTGCGGCAATTCAACCGATGTTGTCTGATGCCGGCAGCTTGACGCTGCAGCCGAAACTTTCGAGAATCGTGGTTCAGGATCAGCCCGAGATCATCGATCGTGTGTCGGAACTGATTGAGATGATCGACCATATCCCTGGGGCGTATAGCATCCAAATCGACCTACTCAAAGGTGGTAAGGCGACTCCCTACGGAACAGTGGACGAGGTCGCTGTCGAGGAACGACTCCGAAAGATGTTCAAAGTCGAGGCGTTTCACCGAATCGGACGCTCGACGATTGAAGGCGTATTGGGAAGTCCGACGCGGGCCAAGCTCGGAACAACTTTCCAGGTATCGTTGCTCGCTCGACTTCCGGAGTACCCGGAATCTACGCCATGGGGTGCGCCGGACCCGGGCAAACGCCTCCAATTACGTCATCTGGTGCTGGAAAGAACAGCGCTTGCCGCCGACGGCACGCTCACCACCGCCGAACTCCTTCGAACCAACGTACTGCTATCACCCAAGCAGACCGTCTACATCGGGGCTGGCAACTCCGAAGACCCCGAGGATGTACTCGTACTGATTGTTCACGCTGAGGAATTTGGGAGCCGTTGAGTGCCGGAATTTGTCTGTAGGCTGGGCGCCCCCAACGGTTCGGTCGTCGAACAACGGCGGGTGGGTGCCTCCATGGATGCCCTCCGTCGAGAGCTCGAAGCTGAGGGCTTTCACATTTTCAGCCTTTCGGCGGCCCGATCCCGCTTTCGTCTCCCGTTCTTTTCGCGCTCGGAAAGAGTCAGCGGCCAGGATTTTATGCTCTTCAACACTCAGCTGAAAACCTTACTCCACGCGGGAATGCCGCTCGCCCAGTCTCTCGATCTGCTCAAGGATCAACAGACCAGTCCGCACTTCAGGGCCCTGTTGGAAAAGGTCCACCAACAGTTGACCACGGGGATCGCTCTCTCGGATGCTTTCCTGGCACTGGGAGACATCTTTCCGAGGTTGTACGCCAACTCACTGCGCGCCGGCGAGCGCACCGGCGAGCTCGAGCAGGTCATTGGACGTTACGTCGAGTACCAGCGGCTGGTAGAGGCGGTCCGACGGAAGATTGTCGGCGCCCTGACGTACCCTGCGGTGCTGATCGTGCTGGCTGCCGGGCTGGTTGTCATCCTCATGACTTATGTGATTCCGAGCTTTTCCGGGTTCTATGTTCAGTTTGAAACCGAGCTTCCGCTGCCGACTCGCTTGGTCATCGGATCAGCCGACTTCCTGAGCAACAACCTGATTCTGATTGGCGCGGGTTTGATCGTCTCCTGGTACGTCTTTCGGGTGTGGCGAACATCGCCGAAAGGTCGACTCACTACAGACCGATGGAAATTGAAACTGCCATTGGTCGGTCGATTGACCCACCTCTTCGCTCTTTCGCAGTTCAGCCGCTCGATGTCTATCCTCCTTGGAGGTGGGACACCCATGGTGCCGGCCTTGGAAACCTCATCGACTTCGGTCAGTAACGCCTATATTTCGGAGCTCTTTCTCGGTTGCGTACATGAGGTGCAGGAAGGGCGGCCGCTCTCCGATGCGCTCCACGATACCGGCTACCTGCCGGATATGGCGTTGGCGATGATTCGGGTCGGAGAGTCGACGGGCGCGCTTCCTGAAATGCTGACCCACACGTCTGATTTCTTCGATGAATCGATCGAGTTTACACTTGGTCAGATCGTGACGTTGATCGAACCTATGATTCTGGTGGTAATGGGTCTCATCGTTGCGGGACTGCTGCTGGCGGTTTACTATCCTTTGCTCACCATCGTGACCCGGATTGCGTGAGGAAATATGGCCACTGATCCCAATCTCGAAAAACAGCTCGTCATGCTCGACCAGGAGGGGGAGGAGCAGGGAGAGGAGAAGAACGCAAGGGAGTTGGCGGATCGCCTCGACCTTCCGTTCGATCCTCTGCGCGAGTTTCACGTCGACCCCGAGCTCTTTCGCACCATACCGGTTGAAATGATGCTGCGATACCAGTTCTTGCCGTTGCGGTCCGATGGGGAACTCCTGCACGTTGTGATGGCCGACCCCTCCAACGTCGTCAGCCTCAACGAGATCGAACTCAGTCTCGCAAGACCCCTCGAGGTGACGGTAGCTCCGGGCAACAGGATCTCGGAGATTCTGGAAAAGTCAGAATCTACCCAGCGGGTCCTCGACGAGGCGACCGAGGGCTTCAGCATGCAATTGGTACAGGAGGCGGAGAACGGGGAGGAGGTCCTCTCCATTGACAGCATCACCGACGATTCGGCGCCCATCATCCGCCTCGTCGACTCCATCCTCTTCAACGCGATCCAACGCCGCGGGTCGGACATCCACATCGAAACTCAGGACCGGGAAGTTGTGGTCAAATACCGTATTGACGGAGTCCTCTATCAGGCGATGAAATCGATCGACAAGCGGCACCACTCAACCATTGTCAGCCGCATCAAGGTGATGTCAGAGCTCGATATTGCAGAGAAACGGATTCCCCAGGATGGCCGCTTCAAGGTAAGGTTTTCAGGCCGTACTATCGACTTCAGGGTCTCGATCATGCCGACCGTACACGGCGAGGACGCGGTCATCCGGATCCTCGACAAAGAAGCAACCAACGCCGAATTCAAGACCCTCAATCTCGATGTGCTCGGTTTCGAGGAAGACACCAAGCGTCAGCTGCGCAAATTCATCAATGAACCCTACGGAATGGTGCTGGTGACCGGTCCCACGGGTTCGGGGAAGACGACCTCGCTCTACGCCTGCCTTTCGGAAATCCGTTCCACAGAAGACAAAATTGTCACCATCGAAGACCCGGTCGAGTATCAACTCAAGGGGATTACCCAGATTCCGGTCAACGAGAAGAAGGGGCTCACCTTTGCCCGGGGTCTGCGGTCAATTTTGCGGCACGATCCGGACAAGGTGATGGTCGGCGAGATTCGGGACGAAGAGACAGCTCAGATCGCCGTCCAGTCAGCATTGACCGGGCACCTGGTTTTTACAACCGTTCACGCCAACAACGTGGTCGATGTCATCGGACGTTTCCTCAATATGAACGTCGATCTTTATAATTTCGTGGCGGCGCTGAACTGCGTGCTTGCTCAACGGTTGGTGCGCCGCATCTGCTTGCACTGCAAACGGCCGGCCCAGATCTCAGACATCATGCTTGAAGACTCCGGCCTTGACCCGGACCGCTACAAAGACTTTACCTTCTTTGAAGGCGGGGGATGCATCGAGTGCAATGGCACCGGGTATCGAGGGCGGTTGGCGATCGCCGAGCTTCTGAATCTGTCCGACAATATTCGGCAGCTCATCCTCGACCGCCGTTCCGCGGCTGAGATCAAACGCGCCGCCAAGGCGGAGGGGATGCGGTTCCTACGGGAGTCGGCTCTGCAGAAGGTTTTTGCCGGTGAAACCTCCCTCCATGACATCAACAAGGTGACCTTCGTCGAATGAACTGGGAGCATTTTTTCACCAGTCCTCCACCGGCAACCGGGTGGGTCTTTGACTCGGAGATGGTGGCGGTGGCGCATCGCTCCAAAACTGAGGAAATCCATTGCGCGGCCGAAGACATTCCTGCCGGTGGGCTGGATGTCGGGCCGGTGGGCCTGCAAGCGATACACGACGACGTGTTGGGACCGGTTCTGGCGAGGCTCAAAGGTGTGGCGGAAGGGACTGGTACGGCCGCGGTGATTGTTCCCACTGGCTGGCTGAGGAGCTTCCTGATTGATGTTGATCAACTACCCCGTCGGGAGGACGAGCTCAATGATATCGTCCGATGGCGACTCAAGAAGCTGTTGCCCATCCCTCCGGCCGAGCTTCGCCTTTCAGTCATCAGGTTGCCGGAATCTGATGGGCGGCGGCTGCTAGTGATGGCCGGTATCGAGCGTGCGATGGCCGCGATCGAGGCGTGCTATTCCTCCATAGGAATCGAAGTAGGCCTCATTACGACTCGGCTGTTTGCTCTCGTACCTCGATTTGCAGGGACCCCGCTCCCAACCCTCGTGATCCAGCATGAGGAGAGCTTCCTCTCTCTTCTTCTGCTGGTGGATGGTGTGCCGCGGTTGTTGAGGACCAAACCCCTACCTCTCAGTGCTGGTGGTGGCGAAACGGTGCTGAGGGAGGCAACACTGACTCTCGGTTTTATCCGTGACTCTGTGGGGGTCGGTGGAGAAATCGAAGTCAGACTGAACAGTGAGCGGCCGGAGATGGACGCGACGATGCGCAATTGGCTGGCCGAACAGACCGGTCTCGTGCCGGCGGCAGAAATGGTCGGACCTCCCTGCGGCCCGACGACGGTGGTCAGTCGGCTTGGGGCCGCGCGTTTGGCGCCCGCCCTTGCGGTGGTCTCTGGAGAGCTTCGTTGATTGCCCCCAACCTCGCGACGCGTCCTTTTCTGAACACCCGGCCGGTGTGGCTGGTGACGGCGGTTGCGGGAGCGTTGACGGTCATCCTGCTCGCATTCAACTTGCGGCTTTTCCTGGTCGCCAATCGTGCCCTCGACGATGAATCCGCGACACGGGACGCGCTCCTCGAGAAACACGTGAGACTAGAAGCCGCGGTGCGAAAAGATGTCGAGGATTTGAAGAGGGTGCCGTGGCGGTCGCTGACGCGTCGCGTCGATGCCACCAATTTGATCCTTCGGGAGCACTCGTTCTCGTGGCTCGGGATGCTCGACGACATTGAGAGGGTGATGCCGTACGATGTGCGGCTGACGAAGATCACTCCGGGTGTCGGTGACGACGGGGCAGTGCTCTCGTTGGCGTTGATTGCTCACAATCGGGATGCGATGCTCGAATTGCTCGATAACCTGGTTGCTGATCCGCAGTTTTCCGATCCGACACCTTCGACGGAGTCGACACCTGAGGAGAACGCAGCTGCGGCCTACGTTATGAATCTTCGGGTCAACTATCATCCGAACCCGGAGGCGATGTGACGATCGACCTTCGACCGTGGCGCCGCCTCCTCGCGGTGTGGTTGCCGGCCGTTGTGTTGTGTGTGGTGACTGCGGGCGCCTACGTATGGCAGACATCTGAATCTGGCGGTCGGCGTTCCCAGATTCGCAACCAGATTGAAAAACTTGAGCAGGAAATCGCCCAGCTCGAACGGATGCAACAGGAGACCGAATCTGATCGCGAGGCCGTGGAAGAGATCAACCGCCAGTTCGACCTCCTATACAACGACGTTTTTGGTGACCTCGACCAGCGGCTGACCAGAATCCTGCGTGCGGTCGGAACCGCGACCCGTGAGGCGGGAATACTCCCGAGTTCGTTCAGCTATACGGCCGCAAATGACGACGAAACAGGATTTATTCGATTCGGCATTCGGTTTTCGGTCGACGCGGAGTACATGCAAATTCGGCGAATGCTGGCCTCGCTGCAATCGAGTCCTGAGTTTCTTGTCGTCGAAAACTTGAATCTCTCGGGCGACGAGGATCCTGTGAGCCGGAAGCTGGCGATCTCGGTCAGTATTTCAACCTTCCTCGCCAAGGCCGATGCGGGTCAGCTTCGCCGGCTGACCGGCGGCATTTCAAGAGCAGCAGAGACTACTGATGGTTAATTCCAAAATCGGTAATGAGCGGGTCAGGCTGGCGGTTTTGTTGGTGGTGCTGGCTGTGGTGGCGGTTGTGGCTGTCATTCGGATGCTCGGTGGCGGCGGCATTGGCGGCGGCGGATCGCGGTCGGGAGAGCTCGAATACGAGGCGCGGAACTTGCAACCCCTCCAAACAGATGCGATTGGCCAGCAGGACGACCGGTCGGTGGAGTCCGGAGGTAACCCGTTTGCATTCCGTCCACCACCGACGCCGACCCCGAATCTCACACCGCCGCCGACTCCGATTCCGCGTCCCACGATGGCGCCCCGCCCGACTCCGACGCCGCGGATCGCGATCGGCGCAGATGGCGAACCAAAGCCTCCTCCGCCGCCCTTCGACCGTGAGTACATTGGGCATTTTGGACCGGGTTTGATACAAGTCGCAGCGTTTCGCAGGAAAGGCGAGGAACCCGGCTCGAACGAGATCGATGTAGCGGTGGCGGGAACTGTGCTTGACGGAGTTTTTATTTTGCGTGAAATAGGACTGGAATCGGTCGTGATCGGTTTTGTCGGTTACGCCCCTTCGGAGGACACCCGTGTACCGTTGTCTGAAAATTAGTCTCACGACCATGACTGTGGTGGCCCTGATGATTGTGGCGCTCGGCTGTACAACAGCCAAACAGACGGCCGGTGAGGGCGAAGACGCCTTCAAACATCAGAACTGGGATGCGGCGGTCTACCACTATCTCCAGGCGCTGGCCGAGGATCCGGATAACGTCGAGTACAGGATGCAACTCGCTTTCGCGCGCCAAAAGGCGGCTCAAAAGCACTTTGACAACGGAATGATGCTGCGCAAGTTGGGCCGCCTGCTGTCGGCACGAAACGAACTGCAGATGGCGATTCAGCTCGATCCATCGAATCAGTACGCTGAGCAGGTGCTTGAGGAAGTCATTGGTGAGATGGAGATCCTCTCAGGACCGGACGGGGAACGCGATCTCGAGCGGATGAAGGCGGAGGCACGGGAAGCGAAGGTCAAGCCGCCGGTGCTCGATCCCACTTCCAACGAACCCATCACCCTCAACTTCCCACGGCCGAAACCAATCAAGGAGATCTACAGCGCGATCGGTAAGGCATATGGCTTCAATGTCCTCTTCGATCCCAAGCTGAAGGACGACCGCCTCGCCATTGAACTCCGCGATCTTACCGCCGAGCAGGCGTTGGAGATGGTGATGCAGGGGGCAGGCCATTTTTACAAGGTGCTCGACCAGCACTCGATTATCATTGCAGAGGACACGCCTCAGAATCGGCGCGAGTACGAAGACCTGGTCATCAAGACCTTCTTCCTCTCCAACGCTGACGTCAAGGAGATCGACAAGCTGCTGCGGTCGCTGATTGAAGCGCGCAGACTCTCCACCAACGAACAGCTCAACGCGATCACTCTTCGTGACACCGCGGACAAAGTGGCGATCGCCGAGAAGCTCATCCGCATCAACGACAAGGCCAAGGCCGAAGTGCTGATCGATGTCGAGATTCTGATCATGGCCACGTCCAAGAACTCCAATATTGGAACCGCGCTCTCGACCTACAGTTTCAATCTTGGGCTCGATACCGCATCCATCAACCCAGACGCGCCTGACGGGACCCTCGGCCTCGACGACTTTGCGAACATCACCAGGGGCGACTGGTTCATCAACGTGCCCTCGATCCTCATCAACCTCGCCAAGTCGTCGGGCGAGGCCCAGGTGCTGGCGCAGCCGCAGCTCCGCATCAGCGAGGGCGAGAAGGCGAGCTTGATGATCGGCGACCAGGTGCCGATTCCCGTCACCAGCTTCAACTCCGGTTACCAGGGTGCGCCCGGGACGGTGACGCCGATCACCTCTTTCCAGTACCGTGACGTCGGTATCACTATCGAGGTCGAACCCAGGGTCCACCACAACCGTGAGATCACCCTCAATCTCAAGGTCGAGATCTCCAACGTCGGGGAGACTGTTTCGGTCGGCGATACAGACGCTATCACCATCGGCACCCGCAACATCACCTCGGTGATTCGCCTCAAGAGCGGTGAAACGAGCCTGCTTGCCGGCCTCATCCGCCGCGACACGACCAACGGTGTGACCAAGACGCCTTTGCTGGGCGATATCCCGTTCCTCGGCCGCCTTTTCAGAAATGAAACCACAACCGACAAGAACACCGATCTCGTGCTCACACTCACCCCGCAGATCATCCGTTTCCCCGATATCAACGCCGAGGACCTGGCGCCGGTCTGGGTTGGAACCGAGAGCCGGATCTCCTTCACGGGAGCCCGGCCACGGGTGAGATCGGGTCGCGCACCGACGGGTCCGTTTGATGAGCGATCGCGAAGAGAACAGAGGGAAGGAGCTGACCAGGATCCAAACAGGCCTACTCCGAGACGGCCGACAGCCCCGCGCAGGACCAGCCCTGAGCAGCAGACGCCGAACACGGGGATCGAGCTCGTTCCTCCGCCCGTAGACAAGAGTCTGTCGAACAGCGATGCCTCTTCGCAAGATGTCGGCTGGGAGGACGTGCCCGAGTTCGAACCGACCGATGCCATTGATATTTCGGTCCCGCCGATGCTGGTTGGTCTCGAGCCGTCGGTGATTTCGCTTCGACCCGGCCAGGAGACGGTGCTGCAGATCGTCGTCCGAGGCGGTTCGGGGTCCTTCCGGATGCCGGTCGGTCTCTCCTATGATCCGACGCGCGTTTGGATCCACGACATCCTGCCCGCTCCCGGAGTAGATATTCTGCGCGACGCCGTGGATCCAACGAGGGGTTGGGTGGATCTCGAGTTCGTGGTTGCAAATGCTATGGAGAGCGGCCAGGCGGTAGTGGCGCTGCACGTTCAGGCACTCGATGCAGGGCCGGTGCCATTGATCTTGGCCGCGACCGAAGCGGTGACTTCCCAAGGTGTGCTGGTTCCGGTGGCGGCATCAGACGGTGCTCTCTTCGTAAATGGCAACGGAAAGGTTTCAGAGGAACCGTGAAGATAGGCGCGAAATATATCCGGGGGTTCACCCTCGCCGAGCTGGTGATGGTGGTAGCCCTGATCGCCGTCCTCTCGGCGATGGCTTTGCCGGTGGCCAAGTTCACGGTAAAACGGCAGAAGGAGGCTGAGCTCCGGCTCGCGCTGCGCCAGATGCGGACGGCGATTGACGAATACAAGCGGATGTCAGACCAGGGTCTGATTCCGATAACCCTTGGTGGCGAGGGCTACCCGGAAGAATTGGAAGACCTCGTGGAGGGCATCGAGGTCGTTGGTCAGGAGACCAAGATGAGGTTTCTGCGCCGCATACCTGTCGATCCGATGACCCACGATGACTGGGAATTGCGCTCCTATCAAGACGACGTCGATGCGACCAGCTGGGGCGGCGAAAACGTCTACGATGTTCGCACCAGCTCTGAAGGCACCGCCCTCGACGGGACCAAATATGCAGATTGGTGACAACATGAAATTCGGAATTAGGAATGAGGAATTAGGAATTCCCGCTCATACTCCCACTTCTCCTTGGGCGCAGCGGTTTTTCGAAACTCGAAACTCAAAACTCAAAACTCAAAACTCTTCGATGGGTTTCACTCTCATTGAGCTGATTGTTGTGATTGCGATTATCGGTATTCTCGCGACCATCGCCCTGCCGGCGATGCAGACTGCACCGATCCGGGCGCGCGAGGCCGTCATCCGCGCCGATCTCTATGAACTGCGTTCGTGCATCGACCAGCACCTGGCGGATAAGGGGGTGTACCCCGAAAGCCTCCAGGCGCTGGTCGACAGTGGTTATTTGAGGTACCTCCCGATCGA
>Ga0224502_10000515_pt1 | contig 12915 bp, 9 predicted proteins | sample SF_Oct11_sed_USG_5_FD_169104 | JGI IMG/M metagenome (GOLD analysis project Ga0224502, IMG submission 169104) | Sediment microbial communities from San Francisco Bay, California, United States - SF_Oct11_sed_USGS_13 | ecosystem: Environmental > Aquatic > Marine > Sediment | place: USA: California... | reverse complement strand
GATTGCCTGCGGCAGCATCGAGACAGTCTCCAGGAATTGGTGACCGTCCTGCAGGGCGCCGTGCGATATGTTCGTTATTCCGTCGTCCATTACCTGTATCGAGCGATGCATCACCGTCGGCCGGATTAACCTGCCGGCAAGAAATTAACGGGCACAGGATTAGCCGGTAAATCCCTCACGCCACCAGCGCCGCAGCGCCCCGGCTTCACACGGCACCTCCTCGATCCCGCCTCCTGTTACCTCGCGCCAGGACTCCAGTGCCTCCTCGGGCACCAGCACGAGGATCGGCAAGCTTTCCGCGATGACGTTAAGGATGTCATCGGCAAGCCCGGCGCCGCTTTCTTCCTGTTCGCCGAATTTCTCGGCGATGACGAGGTCGGGCCGGTCGGCAAGCGCTCGCCGCAACGGTGCGCCTGCATCGGAGAGCGCGGCCGTATCGAGTGTGCATTCCTTGCCACCCGGCGGCAGGCGGACTGGCTGATTGATCGTGACGTGGTCGCCGGTGGCGAGGTCGATGCTGTCGATGTGCGTGCGGCGCCCCTGGGCGTCGAAATACGCTTTCTGCACCATGCCTCCCACTCGGCAGCCGCTGTCCGCCAGTTCTATCGCGAATTCGGCCAGCGCGCGACGATCGTGTTCGCCGAGCCGAAAAACGACGGCGGCGGCTTTGATTTCAGCTTCGGTGCTCACGGTAACGTACCTTGTTCGGGACCTGCGCCAGGTCAGACGGTCTCCCGCTCCTGCAAAGACCACGCCTGTGGCTTGTCGGCGAACAATGCCTTGGTTTTCGTCCAGGTGTCTTCGAACAGTTTCGAGTTCCTGTACGCATCCAGGTGCGCGGCAGACGTCCACACGCTGAATGTGAAGAACACGTCAGGACGGCCCGCTTCGTTGTAAAGACGCAGGTGTTTGCATCCGTCGAATTGCCGGATTAAGTGTTTGGACGTATTGAATATATCCAGGAACGTTTCGCGCTCTTCAGGCCTGAAATGCATCCTGACGATTCTGGTGATCATTGGAACAGATCCCGCTCTTGCGGCCCGTGTCGCGGCCCAGCCTACTTTCAATCCGCACGTTATTGAAGCAATTTCAGCAGTTTGGCGATCATCCGGTGCCGTTCTGTCTTATACTTCGGGGTCTCTTATAACAATCAATAATGGCGGCTTGCACCGTCAAGCCAGAGAGCACGGCCCGAGATGAGCAAGTTTCCGAAGAAATCAATTGATGACTGGCGCGAACTGGCGAGCAAGGAATGCAAGGGCCGGTCACCGGATGAACTGACCTGGAACACGCCGGAGGGAATCGCGGTAAATCCCCTGTACACCGCGGAAGACCTCGCAGGCATCGAGCATCTCGACTCCCTCCCGGGCATGGCACCTTTCGTCCGCGGGCCCAGGGCGACGATGTACGCGGGCCGCCCGTGGACCGTGCGCCAGTACGCCGGTTTTTCCACTGCGGAGGAGTCCAACGCCTTCTATCGCAAGAACCTGGCGGGCGGCCAGACCGGGCTGTCGGTCGCTTTCGATCTCGCGACGCATCGTGGTTACGACTCGGATCACCCGCGCGTCGTCGGCGACGTGGGCAAGGCCGGAGTGGCTATCGATAGTCTCGAGGACATGAAGATCCTGTTCGACGGCATTCCGCTCGACAAGATGTCGGTTTCGATGACGATGAACGGGGCCGCCCTGCCGATCATGGCGATGTACGTCGTGGCCGGGGAGGAACAGGGCGTCACTCCCGGGCAGCTGGCTGGAACGCTGCAGAACGACATCCTGAAAGAGTTCATGGTTCGCAATACCTATATCTATCCTCCTGCGCCTTCCATGCGAATCGTGTCCGATATCATCGCGTATACCTCGGCCAACATGCCGCGCTTCAATTCGATTTCCATATCCGGCTACCACATGCAGGAAGCCGGCGCGACCTGTGCCCAGGAACTGGCGTACACGATCGCCGACGGCATCGAGTACGTGCGTGCGGCGATCGCGAGCGGCCTCGACGTGGATGCTTTCGCGCCGCGGCTGTCGTTCTTCTTCGCGATCGGCATGAACTTCTTCATGGAAGTGGCTAAGCTGCGGGCCGCCCGGCTGTTATGGTCGACGCTGATGGCCGAGAAGTTCTCGCCGAAGGACCCGCGCTCGCTGATGCTGCGCACGCACTGCCAGACTTCCGGTGTCAGCCTCACCGCCCGGAGCCCGCACACGAACATCATCCGGACCACGGTCGAGGCGATGGCGGCGGCTTTCGGCGGGACCCAGTCGCTGCACACGAATTCATTCGATGAAGCCCTCGCGCTGCCCACGGAGTTTTCGGCCCGCATAGCGCGCAACACGCAACTCGTCCTGCAGGAAGAGACCGGGATCACGAAAGTCGTGGATCCGCTGGCGGGCTCCTATTACGTCGAGAACCTGACGAATGAACTCGCGGCCGCGGCGCGCGAACTCATCGACGAGGTCGAGGAGATGGGCGGAATGACGCGGGCCGTCGAAACCGGCATGCCGAAACTGCGCATCGAGGAATCTGCCACCCGGCGCCAGGCCCGTATCGACCGTGGCGAGGAGACGATCGTCGGCGTCAACAAGTATCAACAGGAAGAAGAAGCGGAAATCGACATTCTCGATATCGACAACGCAGCCGTGCGGGAGGCCCAGATACGGCGCCTCGAGTCGGTGCGCAGCGGTCGGGACGAAGCGGAATGCAACAAGGCCCTGCGCGCTTTGACCGAGGCAGCGGAGAAAGAGACCGGCAACCTGCTAGCGCTCGCCGTCGACGCCGCGCGGGCACGGGCCACGGTCGGCGAGATTTCCGATGCGCTCGAGAAAGTCTATGGACGGCATCGCGCCGTCACCCAGTCCGTTTCGGGAGTCTACGGCGCCGTGTACGAAGATGATGATGGATTTGCTTCGCTGCGACAGCGAGTCGTGGAATTCGAAAAAGCCGAGGGCCGCCGCCCGCGCATGCTGATCTGCAAGCTCGGCCAGGACGGGCACGACCGTGGCGCAAAGGTGATCGCCACGGCCTTCGCCGATATCGGTTTCGACGTGGACATCGGGCCACTCTTTCAGACGCCGGAAGAAGCGGTCCGCGAAGCGATCGAAAACGACGTCCATGTCATCGGCATTTCCTCCCAGGCAGCGGGCCACAAGACGCTGGTTCCGCAGGTAATCGCCGCCTTGAAGGAGGAAGGCGCGGACGACATCATCGTCATCTGCGGCGGCGTCATTCCGCCGCAGGACCATGAAGCGCTGCTCGGTGGCGGCGTTTCCGCCGTATTTGCCCCGGGCACCAACATCCTGGAGGCTGCCGGGGAAGTGCTCGGCATTATCGAAAAGCGCCAGTCTGCCGCGTAAGGCGTCGACGCTAATAACAGGGGACCGCCGCGGGCGCGCGGCGCAAGAAGGGTTGGCACATGCAGGAAGTAATCAAGGAACTCGAAAAGAAACGTGAGGCGGCCGCGCTGGGAGGTGGCCAGCGGCGGATCGATGTGCAGCACAGCCGCGGCAAGCTGACCGCGCGCGAGCGCATCGAACTGTTGCTCGACGAGGACAGCTTCGAGGAATGGGACACCTTCGTCGAACACCGCTGCACCGATTTCGGCATGGCCGACAAGACGGTCCCCGGTGACGGCGTGGTCACCGGGACCGGCACGCTCAATGGCCGGCTGGTTTTCGTCTTCAGCCAGGACTTCACCGTGTTCGGCGGCTCCCTGTCCGAGGCGCATGCCGAAAAGATCTGCAAGCTCATGGACCAGGCCATGAAGGTCGGGGCGCCCGTGATCGGGCTGAACGATTCGGGTGGCGCCCGCATCCAGGAAGGGGTGGCGTCGCTCGGCGGCTATGCCGAGGTCTTCCAGCGCAACGTGCTGGCGTCGGGCGTCGTGCCGCAGATCTCGGTCATCATGGGGCCTTGTGCCGGCGGCGCCGTATACTCGCCGGCGATGACCGATTTCATATTCATGGTAAAGGACACGTCCTACATGTTCGTCACCGGGCCGGAAGTCGTGAAGACGGTAACCCATGAAACGGTTACCGCCGAGCAACTCGGCGGAGCGCAAACGCATTCGACCGTATCCGGCGTCTGCGACCGCGCGTACGAGAATGACGTCGAAACCCTGTTGATGGTGCGGCGCTTCGTGAACTACCTGCCGTCGAACAACCGCGAGAAGGCGCCGTACCGGCCCACCCCGGATCCGGTCGATCGCCTGGAGATGTCGCTCGACACGCTCGTGCCGGACAACCCGGCCATGCCCTATGACATGAAGGAACTCATCTACAAGGTCGCGGACGACTACGAGTTCTGGGAGCTGCAGCCCGACCATGCCAAGAACATCGTCATCGGCTTCATTCGCATGGAGGGGCACACGGTCGGCGTGGTTGCGAACCAGCCCGACGTCCTGGCCGGGTGCCTGGATATCAAGTCCTCGATCAAGGCCGGCCGCTTCGTGCGTTTCTGCGATGCGTTCAATATCCCGATCCTGACCTTTGTCGACGTGCCGGGCTTCCTGCCGGGGACGGCGCAGGAGCATGGCGGCATCATCAAGCACGGCGCAAAATTGTTGTTCGCCTACGCCGAAGCCACGGTGCCTAAAGTCACCGTCATCACGCGCAAAGCTTACGGAGGCGCCTACGACGTTATGGCGTCAAAGCACCTGCGCGGCGACGTCAACCTCGCCTGGCCGAGTGCCGAGATCGCCGTCATGGGCCCCAAGGGCGCGGTGGAGATCATTTTCCGCGAGGACATCGGCGACGACGAGAAAATCGCGAGGCGCACCGAGGAATACCGGCAGAAGTTCGCCAATCCGTTCGTCGCAGGCAGCCGTGGCTACATAGACGACGTCATCGCGCCGCATTCCACCCGCAAACGCATCTGCCGCTCGCTTGCCGTGCTCCGCAACAAGAAGCTCGACAACCCCTGGCGCAAGCACGACAACATTCCGCTGTAAGGGGGCTGCCGATGTTCAAGAAGATCCTGATCGCGAACCGTGGTGAGATAGCTTGCCGCGTCATCAAGAGCGCGCGCAGCATGGGCATCGCGACCGTTGCCGTCTATTCCGACGCCGATCGCGATGCACTGCACGTGCAGATGGCCGATGAGGCCGTCAATATCGGCCCGCCGCCATCCGCGCAGAGTTACCTGCTGAAGGACAAGATCGTCCAGGCCTGCCTGGACACGGGCGCCGAGGCCGTGCACCCCGGCTACGGTTTCCTCTCCGAGAACGCGGAATTCAGGGCAGCACTGGACGCAGCGAACATCATCTTCATCGGCCCGAACACGCGGGCGATCGAGGCGATGGGCGACAAGATCACGTCCAAGAAGCTGGCCGACAAGGCCGGCGTCAATACGATCCCTGGGTATCCCGGCGCAATGAAGGACGCCGACCACGCCGTCGAAGTGGCCAACGAGATCGGCTATCCGGTCATGCTCAAGGCGACGGCCGGCGGCGGTGGCAAAGGCATGCGCGTAGCCCGCAACGACGCCGAATGCCGCGATGGCTTCAAGCGTGCCGCAAACGAGGCACGTTCGAGCTTCGGCAACGACCAGATCCTGGTCGAGAAGTTCATCGAGGAACCGCGGCACATCGAGATCCAGGTCATGGCCGACCGTCACGGCAATGCCGTGTACCTCAACGAACGCGAATGCTCGCTGCAGCGGCGTCACCAGAAGGTCATCGAGGAAGCGCCGTCACCGTTTCTGGACGCAGCCACCCGCAAGAACATGGGTACGCAGGCCGTGGCGCTGGCGAAGGCCGTGAATTACGAGTCGGCTGGGACCGTCGAGTTCATAGTGGACAAGGACCGCAACTTCTTCTTCCTCGAAATGAATACCCGGCTGCAGGTCGAGCATCCTGTCACGGAGCTGATCACCGGCCTCGACCTCGTCGAGTTGATGATCCGCGTGGCGGACGGCGAGGAACTGCCGATCGGGCAGGCGGATGTTCCGATCAATGGCTGGGCCATGGAATCCCGCGTCTACGCCGAGGACCCGGCGCGCAACTTCCTGCCGTCAACCGGCCGGCTCGTCTACTACCGCCCGCCGGCGGAGGACGAGCACGTGCGTGTGGACACGGGCGTCTACGAAGGCGGCGAGATCTCGATGTTCTACGACCCGATGATCGCGAAGCTCATCACCTACGGCGCGGACCGCGAAGAAGCCCGCGCCCACATGTGCACCGCGCTCGATCAGTTCGTCATCCGGGGCGTATCGAGCAATCTCGGGTTCCTGTCGGCGCTGATGCGCCATCAACGCTTCATCGATGGCGACATCTCGACGAACATGATCGGCGACGAGTACCCGGACGGCTTCGACCCGTCGAGCGGTGAACTCGATGATCCCACGATAACCATTTCTGTGGCGGCCTCGATGTTGCGCGGTTACCGCGATCGCGCCGCGCGGATCGACGGCCAGTTGCGCGGGCACGAGCGCAAGGTACCGCAGGATTGGGTCGCGATTATCGATGGGAAGCACCGCCCGATTACCATCGTACCGGCGGAAGGCGGCTTCGATATCACTATCGACGGCAAGATCAACAGCGTCCGCACAGGCTGGTCCTTCGGCCAACAACTCTTTGGCGGCACGATCAACGGCAAGGAAGTGTTTGCCCAGGTCGAGCGCGCCGCGCAGACCTACCGGGTGCAGCACGCCGGGCGCCGCTCCGACGTGACGATACTCACGCCGCGCGCCGCCGAGTTGTTCAAGCACATGCCGGTGAAAGAAGCGCCCGACATGTCGAAGTTCCTGCTTTCTCCGATGCCGGGCCTGCTGGTGTCGCTGTCGGTCAAGGAAGGCGATACCGTGAGTGCCGGCGAACAGCTGGCCGTGGTCGAGGCCATGAAGATGGAAAACACGCTGCACGCGGAGCGCGACGGCGTCGTGGCTAAGATCTACTTCGAGGCCGGCACGACGCTGGCAGTGGACGACAAGATCCTGGAACTGGAGTAGCACTTTGGCGCCGCCGAAGCGCACGTCCCTTGCGAAGCAGGATATTGCCGCGCTGGCCGACGGCGTGCTTGCGGGGAACCGTAGGGTTCTCGCGCAGGCAATCACGCTGATCGAGTCCACGCGCAGCGACCATCGCGCCGCCGCCTCGACTCTGCTCGAGCGGCTGATGCCGTCCGCCGGCAATTCGATCCGGCTGGGCATTTCGGGTATTCCCGGGGTCGGCAAGTCGACGTTCATCGAGGCGCTCGGCAATCACGTCATCGACGCCGGTCACCGCGTAGCCGTACTCACCGTGGACCCTTCGTCGGCGATCAGCGGCGGCTCCATCCTCGGTGACAAGACACGCATGGAAGAACTGTCGCGTCGCGACGAGGCCTATATCCGGCCTTCGCCGGCCGGCAAGACGCTGGGTGGCGTCACCCGGCGCAGCCGCGAGGCGATGATCCTGTGCGAGGCGGCGGGCTTCGACGTCATCATCGTCGAGACCGTAGGTGTCGGGCAGTCCGAAACCAAGGTGGCGGACATGACCGACATGTTCCTGCTGCTGCTCCTGCCCGGCGCCGGTGATGAACTGCAGGGCATCAAGCGCGGCATCGTGGAGCTGGCCGACCTCATCCTGATCAACAAGGCCGACGACGACCTGGCAGATCTCGCCCGCCGTGCCGCCGCCGAGTATCGCAGTGCACTGCAGCTGCTGCATCCCCGCTCGCCGAACTGGAAGGTCGAGGTGAAATGCTGCTCGGCGCGTGACGCCATTGGCATCGACAATGCCTGGGAGACCGTGCTGCGCCATCACGGCATGCTGGAGTCCACCGGCGAACTCGAAATGCGCCGCGCGGCGCAGGCCCGCGACTGGCTGTGGTCCGACGTCACCGACAACCTCGTCGACGCGTTCAGGAGCGATCCGCAGGTCCGCGAGCAGCTCTCATCACTGGAAGCGGCGACCAGCGCAGGGCAAATGCCGCCGACGGTCGCCGCCAGGAAACTACTCGAGATATTTCTCGACCGTCACAAGCAAACAGGGTGAACGAGTCCACCCCGGAGGAACCGATGAACGGCCGGCCATTCAAAGTACTGGGCATACAGCAGATCGCGGTGAGCGGCCTCGACAAGACCCGCCTGCGTTCGCTGTGGGTGGATACCCTCGGCCTCGAACCTGGCGGAACTTACCGGAGCGAGTCGGAAAACGTCGACGAGGACATCGCCGTTCTCGGTGCCGGCCCGCTGAAAGTGGAGGTCGATCTCATGCAGCCGCTGGACCCGGACGCGAAGCCGAGAGTACAGACGCCGCCGCTCAATCACGTCGGGCTGTGGATCGACGACCTGCAGGCAGCGGTTGAATGGCTCGGCAGCCGTGGCGTCCGCTTTGCGCCCGGCGGTATCCGCAAGGGCGCTTCCGGATTCGACATCTGTTTCATCCATCCTAAAGGCAACGACGATCTTCCCATCGGTGGCGAAGGCGTACTGATCGAACTCGTCCAGGCGCCGCCCGAGGTGCGTGAAGCGTTCGAGAGGCTCACGTAAACTGTCTCAAAGAACAGGGAGTATTGGCGCAATGGCCGGCTACGAAAATCACATCCTGTACGTCTTCCCGGGGCAGGGATCACAGTACCCCGGCATGGGCAGCGATCTCCACGAGGAGTTCGCGGTTGCCAGGGACATCTATACGAAGGCGGGCGAGGTCCTCGGTTACGACATCGCGGAACTCTCGTTCAGGGACCCGGAGGACAAGCTCAACCTCACCCGGTATACGCAGCCGGCATTGCTGACCCATTCCGTCGCGTGCCTGGAAATCTTCAGGGAGCTGACCGACGACCGCCTGAAGCCAGCAATCGCGGCCGGGCACAGCCTAGGCGAATACTCGGCACTCGTTGCCGCGAAGGTGCTCAGCTTCGAAGACGCGCTGAAGCTGGTGCAGAAGCGCGGTGAACTGATGGGTACCCATGGCGAGGGCGAGATGAGCGCGTTTCCGTTGGCGCTCGACGTCATAAAGCCCATCGCCGAGAAACGTCGCTGCGCCGTCGCCGGCTGCAACCTGCCCGAACAGACGGTCGTCGGGGGCCGAGCCGAAGACCTGGAGAAGGTGGAGCAGGAGGTCCAGGAACAATTCGCGCGCAAGCGCCCGGTGCGCCTCAAGACCGAAGGCGCCTTCCATACCTACTACATGGACAAGGCGGCGGAGCTGTTCCGGCCGGTACTGGAAGAAGCCAGTTTCGGGTCAGCCGAAGCGCGCGTCCTCTCCAACTACACGGGCAGCTTTCACGAAGACGATCCTGCGAAGATCAGGGACGGACTGTACTACCAGCTGTTCAACCCGGTGCTGTGGCACGCGAACCTGCTGACGGCATTCGGCGCCGGCGTGAAGATGATCTTCGAGTTCGGCGGCGGCATCGGCCCCGCGGAAACCCCGGAGGGCAAGCGGCCCAACCTGGAAGGCATGATCAGGCGAGCCAGCAAGGCGGCCGAATACGAGGCGCAGTACCGTTCGGCCATCAACGCACCCACCGTCAAGGAGACGGCGGACTTCGTCAACAATCCGGAAGCGGCCTGACGCGCGCCTGGTTACGACGCCATCTGCCGGATGGCGTCGTCGATCGCGAGCAGCCGCTCGGCCTGCTCGAGATGCAGCAGTTCGACCATCTGCCCGTCCACGCTGATGACGCCTTTGCCCCGGTTCTCCGGGAGCGCGAAAGCCTCGATCACCGCCTTCGCGTGGCTCAGTTCGGCCTCGCCAGGGGCAAAGACCCGGTTGGCCGTCTCGATCTGCGCGGGGTGTATCAGGGTCTTGCCGTCGAACCCGAGTACCCTGCCCTGCTCGCACTCCGCTGCGAACCCTGCGTCATTGCCGGTGTCGTTGCAGACCCCGTCGATCGCCGCCAGGCCGTACGCGCGCGCCGCGGCCAGCGCCGCCGATAGTGAAAACAGGAATCCGAGACGATCGGGCGTCGGCACGGCATGGAATTCCTTTGCGAGATCGTTGGTGCCCATCACGAAGCCGCTCAGCCGCGTCTTTACCGACACCTTCGCGATTTTCTTGATGTTGAGGATCGCGAGCGGCATCTCGATCATTGCCCAGAGACCCAGGTCGGGCGATGCCCCCAGATCATTCAGTAACCGGTCGATCGCGCGAACGTCCTTGCCGCTCGTGATCTTGGGCACCAGCACGCCATCGACGCCAGCCGAAGCGGCCATCGCGATATCATCCTGCCCCCACTCCGTTTCGAGCCCGTTGACCCGTATGACGACTTCGCGGGTGCCATAAGCCCGATCAACGACCGCATCGAGGATGGCCTGCCTGGCATCCGCCTTCGCATCGGGCGCGACGGCATCCTCCAGGTCCAGGATCAGGGTATCCGCAGGCAGCGACTTCGCTTTTTCAAGTGCCCGGGCATTGACTCCGGGCACGTAAAGACAGGAACGTCTGGGGCGAAAGCGGGCTACAGCCGTCATGACACTTGAATCCGTCTTGCCCGGTGGTGACCAACCGGCAGTCCGGCGCCGGAATCCGGATCATCGGATCGTATCCCGGCGCCGTTCACCTGCCTGGCTTACCCCCCCTGGCTCAGCGGCACGAAAACGGTGGCCGAGGCAGTTGCCGAGTTGCCGCAGCTGTCCGTCGCCTCGTACGTGATCGTGTACGTCCGGCCGGCGCCGACTCCCGAGCGTTCGGCGCGCAGTTTGAACTCGTAATCGTCGACGATCACGATGTCGTTCACGGTATTGCCGTCATCCTCGCCGTTGTCCGGCTCGTTCGACGTTACCGATACGAGGTTCACGGTCGGGCTCGGGTCGAAGTTGTCGCTCACTATGGCCGTCGCCGACACGTCGACATACCTGTGGTTCGCAGGCCATAACGTGTCAGGCGTTACCGCGAGCGTGTCGAATTGCGGCGGCGTTGCCTCGCACAGGTCGAGACCGACGATGACGGGATCATGGTCGGACGAACGATACGCATCGGGCGCGTAGATCGCGTCCTGGGCAGGACGCTTGAAGCTCGTGTCGTAATTGATGAGGTCCGGCTCATCCGCGTTGATGTGCCAGATCGACACGCCGGTGACCCGGTCATTCAGCGTCGCATTCGCCAGCGCATGATCGAGATAGCCGATTTGCCCGTCGAACACGAAGCTGTAGGCCGCTTCACCCAGGAACGCGCTGACCAGGTCGACGTAGCCGCCATCGACCAAGGCATCGATCGGGTCTTCCTTGTCGTAGGCATTCAGGTCGCCGATGACCAGGAAGTTGCCAGCGCCACTGCCCGTCGGATCCGTGGCAAGCCAGTCGACCAGCGCTTCGGCGGCGGCGGTCCGAGTCAGGTTGCAGTTCCCGGAGCCGTCGCCGGTATCCGGATCGCTGACGTCGTCGCAGGACGACCCCTTGGACTTCAGGTGATTCACCGCGACGGTGACGATATCGCCGCCGGCATTGTCCATGAAGCTCTGGGCGAGAACCGGACGGTTCTTGTCGTCGATGAAACGACCGTCGACCGAACTGTCGAGAATTGCATAGTCTCCGACCGGCGAAACACTCGCCGGCTTGTAGATCAGAGCGACTCGGATCGCGTCGGTGCCTATCGGTCCCGTCGCGACGAAGTCGTAGCTGCCGGCGCCCACCGCGTCGTTCAGCCCGGCGACGAGGTCACTGAGCGCCACGTCGGCGGTATCGTTCTCGATCTCGACGAGGCCCACGACGTCCGCATCGATGCCGGCGAGCGCGGCGATGAGCTTGTCGCGCTGCCGGGTGAGTTCCTCGGCGTCGTCGGCTCCGCGGCACTCGAGGTTCATCAGCGGCCCGCAGATATCGTTGAAACCGTCGTCGATGGTCGTGAAGTAATTGAGCACGTTGAGGCTCGCCACTTTCATCGTGCCGCCGGTCGCGTCCGGCGCCGCCGGGCGCGGATTGTCGCTGCTATAGTTTGCGCCTTGCGTGGGCTGCACGCGGTACAGGCTGAACGCGAAGTCCATCACACCGGTCACGTTCTGCACCCTGTCGCCGCCGCGGAACAGGTTCGCGAGGTCGAACTCGGCGCCGTTCGGGTGGATCGCGGGGTCAGGGTTCTGGCTCGTGCGGCCGTCGTCGAGAGTGATGCGATCGAGGAGCGCGTCTGCGGCGGCGGCGACCGCGTCCGGCCCGGGCTCGAACTCGGCCGTCGGCGTGAGAAGCCTCTCGGAACGCAGCACGATCTCGCCGAAGCGGTCGAAGTTGAAATATTCCGCAATGACCAGCGGCTGCGGGAAAGTCACCCGCATGCCCTCGAACGCTTCGAAGTCGTCCCCGCTGGCCACCGGCAACGTCAGGCTCGCGACGGCCGGCAATGGGTTGCCGTTGCTTTGAATAACGACGTTTATGGTCGTAGATATCTGCGTCTTGCCGAAGAACTCGGAAACCACGCCTTCGACGCGAACGAGGTCGCCATTGGCGACATCCACCGGGGCGGAGCTGCCGTCGAACACGAAAATGCCTTCGGAGGTCAGCGGATTCGCGTCGGCATCGGCGTCCTCCTCCTGCACGAAGAAGCCGTTCAGGTCGCCGTTTGCCCCGACACCGTCCTGGAAGTCGCCGACGACGATGCCCTCGACGACGACCAGGGAGCCGACCAGCGGGCTCACGGGTCCGTCGCCCTGGACCTCGTGAATCTTCACGTCGAGAGCGCCGCTCGGGCAGATGTTCTCTGTACCCGGCGTGATGATCGTCGTAAATACCAGGTCCACGTTGTTCTGGTTTGTGTCGGTACCGTTGGGGCAGCGCGAGATGCTTCCGGTACCGGCGGGGCTATCTTCGAGCCCGGCGCCGGAGCCTTCAGTAAAGGGAGGGGCGGTGTCTCCCTCGTAGCTGACCGCATCCATCACGGCGCCGTCATAAAGCAGCGCCACGGCATCGGGCGAACCGTTCTGAACGAGGTTCGTGTCGGGTGCCACATCGAGGTCGCAGTTGGCGACGGTGGCGGGGTTTGCGCAGACGACCAGGTAGTCGCCGGGT
>Ga0224502_10000514_pt1 | contig 12921 bp, 10 predicted proteins | sample SF_Oct11_sed_USG_5_FD_169104 | JGI IMG/M metagenome (GOLD analysis project Ga0224502, IMG submission 169104) | Sediment microbial communities from San Francisco Bay, California, United States - SF_Oct11_sed_USGS_13 | ecosystem: Environmental > Aquatic > Marine > Sediment | place: USA... | reverse complement strand
GGCGGCATTACCGAGACGGATGCGACATTGGCCGCTGCGTCGAACGCCGTGATCATCGGTTTCAACGTGCGTGCCGACGCCGCGGCGAGGAACGCGATCAAGGAGTCCGGCGTCGACGTCCGCTACTACAGCATCATCTACGAGGCGATCGACGACGTGAAGGCGGCGCTCAGCGGCATGCTGTCGCCGGAGATCCGCGAGCAGATCGTCGGCCTCGCCGAGGTCAAGGAAGTGTTCTCGTCTCCGAAGTTCGGCGATATCGCCGGCTGCATCGTGACGGAGGGTTACGTGAAGCGCTCCAATCCGATCCGCGTGCTGCGCGACAACGTGGTTATCTACGAGGGCGAGCTCGAGTCGCTGCGCCGCTTCAAGGACGACGTCTCGGAAGTGCGCTCGGGCACGGAATGCGGCATCGGCGTCAAGAACTACGCCGACGTCCGGGTTGGTGACCAGATCGAATGCTTCGAGCGGATCGAGGTCGCGCGTACGCTGGACTAGTGCGCCGGTAGCCGATTCATGCCACGCGAGTTCTCAAGACATCAGCGCCTCGGGCACCAGGTGCAACGGATCCTGGCGGAATTGCTGCAGCGCGAGGTCAAAGATCCGCGGGTGCAGAACGTCTCGCTGACGTCGGTGGACCTGACGCGGGATCTCAGCTTGGCGCGGGTCTATTTCAGTCTTCTCGAGCCCGACGCGGATCCCGCCGCGGCGCTCGAGGGGCTGGAGCGGGCGACGGGTTTCCTGCGCGGCAGGCTCGGTAAGGCAATCAAAGCCCGGCACGTGCCGGAATTGCGATTCGTCCACGACGACAGCGCCGCCGAGGCGGTCAGGCTGGCCGAGCTGATCGATCAGGCCGTCGCGACCGACGACCCGGAGTAGCTGCCGTGGGTCGGGGCCGACGCAGTCGATCGGAGCCGATCGATGGACTGCTGCTACTGAACAAGCCGGCAGGGTTGACGTCGAACCAGGCCCTGCAGCGCGTCAAACGGCTATTGAATGCGCGCAAGGCAGGCCACACCGGCAGCCTGGATCCGGCCGCGACGGGCATGCTGCCGCTGTGCTTCGGCGAGGCGACGAAGGTGTGTGCGTTCCTGCTGGATGCCGACAAGACCTACAGGGTCTCGGCGAAACTGGGGGCCGCGACCGATACCGGCGATGCGACGGGCTCGGTAATCGAATCGGCGGACGTACCGCAGATGACGGCCGAAGAATGGGATGCGGTCCTGCAGGGATTCCACGGTGAGTCGCTGCAGGTCCCGCCGATGTACTCGGCGCTGAAGAAGGACGGCAAGCGGCTGTACGAGCTTGCCCGTAAAGGCGAGACGGTCGAGAGGAAGCCGCGGCCGATCAGGATCGACGCGATAGAGCTGCTCGAGGCGGCAGGTAACCGACTGGTGTTTCGGGTGCGGTGCTCGAAAGGCACTTACATCCGCAGTCTCGTGGAAGACATTGCCCGGGCAGCCGGGACCGTCGCGCACACGGCGCGGCTGCACCGGGAAACCGTGGCGGACTTCCGAGCGGAGGAGATGGTCGATCTCGAGGCTGTCGAGGAATCGGCTGTCGAGGATCCGGGCAAGCTCAGGGAGCGCCTGATGCCGCCCGACAGGGCCCTGACAGGACTGCCCGAGGTCTGCCTCGATGGGCCGGCTGCGGAGCGTTTTTGCGGTGGGCAACCGGTGGCGGCCGGCGAGACCGGATCCGCCGGGCTCGCACGTGTCTATGGCGAGGAGCACTTGTTCCTGGGCGTGGGCGAACTGCTCGGCGACGGAAGAGTCGCGCCCCGCAGGGTATTTGGGCGCCCTGTAAATAATTGATTTGGGCTGTTAATGGGCTCTTGCAGGCGCTAGAATACCGCGCTGCAAAAAAGGGCTAAGAGACGAAAGTAGTACTGGAGAAATCAAGAGATGTCACTGTCAAGTGAAGCAAAAGCCAGCATTGTTGCTGAATACGGCCGCGGAGAGGCCGACACGGGTTCGCCCGAAGTCCAGGTAGCGCTGCTATCTGCAAGAATTTCCGAGCTCACCGAGCACTTCGGTGACCACAAGAAGGATCACCACAGCCGTCAGGGTCTCCTCAGGATGGTCAACAAGCGACGCAAGTTGCTGGACTACCTGAAAGCCAAGGACCAGGATCGGTATCGCGAGCTGATATCCCGGCTCGGCCTGCGCCGCTAATCCAGCGGACTGTCCCCGGCAATGTGAGCACCGGCGAGACGTTCCCGTACCGGGCGCGCCGTCGGTCGCTGCTGCCGTCATTAAATCCAATTGAGCAAAATACTGTGAATTCAATAAAGAAATCGTTCCAATACGGCGAGCACGTCGTCACCCTCGAGACCGGGGCAGTAGCACGCCAGGCCGACGGTGCCGTCCTCGTAGACATGGCGGAGACCGTGGTACTCGTTACGGCGGTGGGCCGCAAGACCGCGGATCCTGGCCGGGACTTCTTCCCGCTGACCGTCAATTACCAGGAGAAGACCTATGCCGCGGGCAAAATCCCGGGCGGCTTTTTCAAGCGCGAAGGACGGCCCAGTGAGAAAGAGACGCTGGTCTCACGCCTGATCGACCGGCCGATTCGTCCCCTGTTTCCGAAAGGTTTCAAGAACGAGGTCCAGGTCATTGCGACGGTCATGTCGCTGAACCCGGACGTCGATCCGGACATCCCGGCGCTGATTGGCGCCTCCGCGGCGCTGGCGATATCGGGCATGCCGTTCGCGGGTCCGATCGGTGCCGCGAAAGTCGGTTACGTCAACGGCAACTACGTTCTCAACCCTGGCGTCGCGGCGCTCGAGGAGTCGGACCTGGAACTCGTCGTTGCCGGTACGCGCGATGCCGTGTTGATGGTCGAATCGGAAGCGAAAGGGCTGTCCGAGGACGTCATGCTCGGTGCTGTGATGTACGGTCACGAGCAGATGCAAGTCGCGATCGACACGATAAACGAGCTCGCTGCGGAAGCGGGCAGGCCGGCTTGGGAATGGCAGTTACCGGAGGAAGACCTGGATCTGGCCAGCGCGGTCGAAGCGCAGGCTACGGCTGGCTTCACCGCGGCTTACCAGATCAGCGACAAGATGGAGCGGCAAGCCGCTGTCGCGGACGTCAAGGCATCCGCGCTCCAAGCGCTTGGACCCGAGGGCGAAGACGCCCGCTGGTCGGCGGACGAGGTGTCCGGCGCCCTGTCCAAGCTCGAGAAGAAGGTCGTCCGGCAGCGCGTCATCAAGGGCGAGCCGCGCATCGACGGGCGGGACCACAAGACGGTCCGGCCCATTCACGTGGATGTCGGCGTCATGCCGCGTGCCCATGGTTCCGCGGTGTTCACGCGTGGCGAGACCCAGGCCATAGTCGTAACGACGCTCGGCACGGGGCGCGACGCGCAGATCATCGACGCGATCGAGGGCGAGCGCAAAGAACCCTTCATGCTTCACTATAACTTCCCTCCCTACTGCGTTGGTGAAACAGGCTTTATTGGTTCACCGAAGCGCCGCGAAATCGGCCATGGCAAGCTCGCTCGCCGCGGCATCCAGGCGGTCATGCCGGACCTGGACGACTTCGGCTACGTTATTCGCGTGGTGTCCGAGATTACCGAGTCGAACGGCTCGAGCTCGATGGCGTCCGTCTGCGGCACCAGCCTCTCGCTGATGGATGCCGGCGTGCCGGTCAAAGCCCCGGTTGCGGGTGTTGCGATGGGCCTCGTGAAGGAAGGCGAGGAATTTGCGGTCCTGACGGATATCCTGGGTGACGAAGACCATCTCGGCGACATGGACTTCAAGGTCGCCGGGACCGAGGATGGCGTCACGGCCCTGCAGATGGATATCAAGATCCAGGGCATCACGCGCGAGATCATGAACAAGGCACTCGACCAGGCCCGTGATGCGCGTCTGCACATTCTCGGCGAAATGGGCAAGGTCATCAGCAAGCCGCGCGAAGAGATGTCCGAGTGGGCGCCGACGATCATGACCATGAAGATCGACCCGGAGAAGATCCGCGACGTGATCGGCAAGGGCGGCGCAGTGATCCGTGCGATCACGGAGGAGACGGGAGCCACCGTCGACATCGAGAACGACGGTACCGTGCGGATCGCATCCGTGGACGGCGCGTCAGGCAAGGAGGCGCGGCGCCGGATCGAACTGATCACGGCGGATGTCGAGGTGGGACGGGTCTATGAAGGGCGTGTGGCGCGCCTGATGGACTTCGGTGCGTTCGTAACGATCCTGCCCGGCAAGGACGGCCTTGTGCATATCTCGCAGATCTCGAACGAGCGCGTAGAGAAAGTCAGCGACAAGCTGGCCGAGGGCGATATCGTCAAGGTCAAGGTGCTGGAAGTTGATCGCCAGGGCCGCGTCCGCCTGTCGATGAAGGAAGTCGACGACGCGGCCTGATCGAATTCGGGGACAGTGAAAATTCGGGGACAGTGAATTAGGGTCACTGTCCCCCGAACGACCCTGCGCCTATAAGCCTTCCCTGACGGTCAGGGGTTCGAGGAAGCCGATCAGTCGCCCTGGCAGGTAAAAGCGGGGACGCCACGGCGGGCCGCCCGCGATGAATCCCACGTGGCCGCCGGCCTCACTCACCTCGAGGGTCACGTGCTCGGACAACATCTCGGGCGCGGGTATCACGTCAGGCGTCATGAAGGGGTCGTCGAGGGCATTGACGATCAGGGTCGGCCTTTCGATGTTTTTCAGGAATTGCACCGAACTGCACCGGTCGTAATAGTCGTCCTTGCCGGCAAAGCCGTGCAGCGGCGCGGTCACGGCGTCGTCGAATTCCGCAAATGTCTTCGCCTGCATCGCCTTCTGCCAGTCGAAGGCTGCCGTGTGCATATTGAATTTCCTGGCCACCGAATTTTTCATGCGTTTTAAAAGGTAACGCTGATAACCTCTTGAAATGCCAGCATTCAATGCATTTGCGCATTCGTGCAGATTCAGCGGGACGCAGACGGCTGCCGCACCCTTGAGAGGGCAACCGGCGCCACTCTCGCCGAGGTACTTCAGGAGCACGTTGCCGCCCAGGGAATAGCCGGCCGCGACCATGGGTCCGAACTGGCCGTCCCGTTCCAGCTTGGCCACGAAGTAGCGCACGTCATTGGTCTCCCCGGCGTGGTAACGCCGCGGCAGGACGTTGCGGTAGTCGCCGCAGTCCCGGAAATGGAGCACACAACAGCGCCACTGCCTGACAGCGGCTTCATGCATCAGCATCCTCGCGTATGACGACTCGGCCGAACCTTCGAGTCCGTGGAGGATAATCAACAGTGGCGCGGTCTTCGGCGTGTCTTCGGTTTCGACAACCCAATCGACGGCTGTCTCGTCGCCATCCGGCAATTTCAGGACCTCGCGTCGCAATTGGGGGCGTTCGCGGAGCGCCCACGGTAATGACGGGTAGATCGTCTGCGCGTGCCGGTTACGTAACCATCGGGCCGGTCGGAACTCGCTATGTACTATGCGCTTTTCGTTGCTGTCAGGAGCCATGGCGGGATCGGCGCCGGGTAATCTGGTGGCCAAAAAAATGGCCCCCCACTTTCGCAGGGGGCCTGCCATTGAGTTCTTAACCCTTCAGGCATTGCGACGGGGGGCGGGGGAGCAGATCCCCGTCGCAACTCGTAAGACTGGTCGTTGACTGCATTTATGTCAAGGCGTTCAAGAATCCTTGAGCACCTGCACGAAGAAGTCAGCCGGTGCGCTTGCGATCGCCGGAGGACTCGGCGTCACTCCCGGTCGACTGGGAATTGCCGTCCAGGGAGAAGCCCTTGAGCATCTCTTCCTGCAGCGACTGCAGTCTTGCGAAGTTCTTCTGCGTCAGCTCGGCCATGGCGCTGATGGGGTCGGTCCCCACGACGCTCTTGACCTGCCCCTGCATGAATTTTTGCTGCTTCATGAAGAAGCTCATGCTTTGTTCGAGGTATCGCGCCATGAAATCGGGCACGACCGAGCCATAGGCGCGGATGATCTGCGCCAGGAAGTCTTCGGTCATGATGGCGTCGCCATGCTGCTCCTGTTCGCTGATGACCTGGAGCAATATGGTGCGGGTTATGTCTTCGCCGGACTTCTTGTCAATTACCTCGAAGTCGACCTTGTTCATCACCAGGTCCTTGATATCCGCCAGCGTGATGTAGCGGCTTTCTTCCGTGTCGTACAGTCGGCGGTTCGGGTATTTCTTGATAGTGCGGGGTTTGCTCATGCGAAGTCTCAATCTACGTGCGACGACTACAATAGCCCATTTTCGCCTTCAGCCATAGCGTTGCTGTCCACCGGGACACGTGTCCTGCCGGCGAGTGCCTCGATGTTCCAGTTTTCGACGCCCCACGCCCATATTTCCTCCAGCGTCGCCTCGGCGAGCCGGTCAGGCGGCTGCTGCCCGAGCGCAGACAGGACCTGCACCAGGTAAGGCTCCGGCTGACCGAGCGGTACGGCTCCCGCCCCGGTCATCTTGCTCAGTTTCTGCCCGTCGGCGTGCGCCGCGACGGGGATGTGCATGTAGTTCGGCGTAGGGTAGCCCAGTAGCCGCTGTAGCCAGATCTGCCGGCAGGTCGAGTCCATCAGGTCGATGCCGCGGACGATCTCCGTAACGCCCTGCTCGTAGTCGTCGACGACGACCGCGAGGTGGTAGGCAACGAGGCCGTCGCGGCGCCAGATCACAAAATCGCCCGATTCTGACTCGAGGCGCTGCCGCTGCGGGCCCTGCAGTCCGTCGGCGAATTCGACGCCAGAATCGTCCGTGCGCACGCGTACGGCCGTTTCGTCCGTCGCGCATCCGGCTCGGCACGTGCCCGGATAGATGATCCCTAGCGGTCCACGGGGCGCGTGAGCCAGGTCGCTGCGCGAGCAGCCACAAGGATAGGCATGGCCGGCTTCGAGCAGGCGGGAGAGGGCCGCCTCGTGAGCGGACTGGCTGCCACTCTGGTAGATGACGGGGCCGTCCCATTCGAAGCCGTAGCGCTCCAGCGCGTTCAGGATGCGTTCCGTTGCGCCCTGCCGTTCCCGGGGCGGGTCGATGTCCTCTATGCGCAGCAGCCAGTGGCCACGCTGTCGGCGCGCCTGCAAATAGCTGGCAGCCGCAGCGAGCAGTGAGCCGAAATGAAGCGGCCCGGTGGGTGAGGGCGCGAAGCGCCCCACGTATGAAGATCTAGCGGTAACGATCGTCCCGGTCGCGGAACTGGCGCTCGGCGAGTTCTCGCCGCTCCTGTGCCTCGAGGCACAGCGTGGCGACGGGACGGGCTTCGAGCCGCTTCAAACCGATTTCTTCGCCGGTCTCCTCGCAGTAGCCGTAGCTGCCGTCGTCGATTCGGGCTAATGCCGAATCGATCTTGCGCAGCAGCTTCCGCTCGCGGTCTCGGGTCCTGAGTTCGAGTCCAAATTCGGACTCCTGGGTCGCGCGATCATTGGGATCCGGGAAGTTTGCGGCCTCGTCCTGCATGTGGTGGACCGTGCGGTCGACTTCGAACATCAACTCACGTTTCCAAGCATTCAGGATCTCCCGAAAGTGCTCGAGCTGCAAGTCGCTCATGTATTCCTCGCCGCGCTGCGGCTGATACGGGCTGATACCGTGGATCGGCGCGGTCAGCACGTCGCCGCGGGGCCGCGCAGCCTTCTTTTTGGCGGCAGGCCGTTTCTTGGCGACCTTCTTGCTCGCCGGTTTCTTCCTGGAAACCTTTTTCTTTGACACTTTCTTCGCCGCTTTCTTCTTCGCTACCTTCTTTTTCGAAACTTTTTTCCCGGACGTCTTCTTCGCCGCTTTCTTCTTCGCTGCCTTCTTCTTGGCTACTTTCTTCTTCGCTACCTTTTTAGTGGCGGCCTTCTTCTTAGCCACCTTTTTCTTAGCCACCTTCTTCCTGGTGACCTTTTTCCTCGCGGTCTTCTTACCGGTGGTCCGTTTTCTGGTCACGGCCTTCTTCCTTGTCACTTTGCGTTTACTCGCCGCCTTTTTGCGGGCCGCCTGCTTCTTCGCTGTCACTTTCCTGCGTTTGGTTGTGACTTTCTTGCGCTTCTTGCTCGCGGCCTTTTTTGCGGGCATGTTCGACTCCTGCCGGATCGAGAAAAGGCCGGGATTATACATGGCTTACCGGCGCATGGAAGCCTAATTTTGACTGTAATTGCCGGGCAAATCCGGGTTCTGGAGGGTCAGGGGTCACCCGGCACGGAACGGCCAATGAGAATCGTTTTATCTTGTAAATTCCTTTAAACTACGCCGAACTCTCTGGCACCGGGCACAATCCATCGCATGCGACTAAGCAAGATCAAGCTTGCCGGCTTCAAATCATTTGTAGATCCCACGACCATCACCTTTCCCAGCAGCCTCGTCGGCGTGGTGGGCCCGAATGGTTGCGGCAAATCCAACGTCATCGATGCCGTTCGCTGGGTGATGGGCGAGAGTTCGGCCAGCAGGCTGCGGGGAGACTCTATTACTGACGTTATCTTCAACGGGTCCAGTGCGCGCAAGCCGGTCGGTGCGGCGTCGGTCGAATTGTTGTTCGACAATTCCGAGACCACCCTGGAAGGCCAGTACGCGAAATACGCGGAGATCGGCATCCGGCGCGAGGTCAGCCGGGACGGGATCTCGACCTACTACCTTAACGGTACCCGGTGCCGTCGCAAGGACATTACGGGCGTGTTCCTGGGTACCGGGCTCGGGCCGCGCAGCTACTCGATCATCGAGCAAGGGATGATATCGAGACTCATCGAGGCCAAGCCCGAAGAGATGCGCGTCTTCCTCGAGGAGGCCGCCGGTATCTCGAAATACAAGGAGCGGCGCAAGGAAACGTCGAACCGCATCAAGCACACCAAGGAGAATCTCGCCCGCCTGCAGGATGTGCTCGAAGAGATCGAGAAGCACATCAAGCACCTCGACCGCCAGGCGAAGACGGCCGAGCGGTATGGCCGCTATAAGGAAGAGGAGCGGCGTACGACAGCAGAATTGCTGGCGCTCCGTACCCATCATCTCGACGAACAGGCGAGCGCGGCAAATGCCCGGCTGGACGAGCGCAAGACCCGGCTCGAAGAGCAGATCGCCGGCCAGCGCAAGCTCGAGGCCGGCCTGGAAGACGCCCGCGTTCGGCAATCGGAGCGGACGGATCTCTTCAACGAGGTCCAGGGCCGTTATTACAAGGTAGGGTCGGAGATTGCCCGGCTCGAGCAGTCGATAGAACACGCCAATGAGCTGCGCGAGCGGCAGGAAAAGGATCTCGAGCAGGCGATCCAGGGTGCCCGGGAAATCATCGAGCACATCGACAAGGACGAGTCGGAAATTGCCCAGCTCGAGCTGACGCTCAATGAACTCGTGCCGGGTCTCGAGCAGGCAGAGCATGCGGAGAAAGCATCGGCCGAATCGCTGCAGCGGGCCGAAACCGCCCTTGCGGACTGGCAGGAGCAGTGGGACGAGTGCACGCGCAACTATAACGAGGCTCAGCAGCAGCGAAATATCGAGCAGACGCGCGCCGAACAGATCGAATCCCGAATCCACGGCTATAGCGAACGGCGCAAGAAGCTGGACGATGCGCGTTCGTCGAGCGACCACGAGGCACTGAAGAACAAGCTCCAGGACCTGGCGGAGGAGGAGCAGCGGAAACGTCAGGCTCGGGATGAGTTCGACCGCGCCCTCGCGGAGATTGCGGAGAAGGTCCGCAAGCTGCGCGAACAGGACCAGAAGCTCACGCATCTGGTCGATGAGCGGCGGGGTGCGGTGCAGGCAGCCCAGGCCAAGTTCGCCTCGCTGGAGGCGCTGCAGAAGGCGGCGCTCGGTGAAGGTGACGAGGGCGTGCATCGCTGGCTCGAAGGCGAGGGCATCGATGGTGAACGCCGCGTCGCCAAGACGCTCGAGGTTGCCGACGGCTGGGAGAAGGCGGTTGAAACCGTGCTCGGCGACTACCTGCAGGCCGTCTGCGTCCCGGATATCGATCCGCTGACGGCAAGTATCGCGAGTCTCAAGTCCGGAAACGTAACACTTATGCTGCAGGGGTCCGTGGATGCTTCGGTTGACGGGGCGCTGGAGATGCTGGCCGGCAAGGTCACGGGCGCGCCGCAGGCGATTTCGGGGATTCTTTCGCGCGTGCGCGTTGCGGCGTCACTCAACGAGGCACTGGCGCTGCGCGAGCAGCTCGGCGACGGTGAGTCGGTGGTCACGGCCGACGGTATCTGGCTCGGGCGAAGCTGGCTGCGGGTATCGCGCGACAAGGACGCGAAGTCCGGAATCCTGTCGCGCGAGCACGAGATGCGACGCATAAAGGCCGAATTGCGCGAGTACCGTGCCCGATTCGAAAGCGCCCGCAAGTTGCTGGCGGACGGCCGCCTGCGGCTTACGCAGCTAGAGGAGCGTCGTGAGTCGATGCAGGGCGATGCCGCCGCTGTGATATCCGAGTACTCGGAAGTCCGGTCCGCGCTCGATTCGGTGCGCTACCAGCTGGAGCAGGTCAATGCCCGCGAAGCGGCGATCGCCCAGGAAGCCCATGAGATCGACAACGACAGGATATCCGCCGAGGAGCAGCTGCGTGAATCGCAGCGCATGTTCGCGCAGGCGGACAGCAGCCTCGAAGAGTTGGCGGCACTGAGAAGCAGCCTCGAGGCACGGCGCGCCGAACTTCGTCGGGAGCTCGAAAGGGTGCGCGCACGGGCACACGAAGATCGCGAGGCCGTACAGAAGATAAGAATCCAGTTCGAGAGCCGCCGCTCGAGCAGGGAGTCAGCTGCGCAGAACCTGCAGCGTATGCAGTCGCAACTCGGGCAGTTCAAGACACGCGAGCAGGAGATCCGGGAACAGCTCGAGCAGCGCAGGGCGCCGCTCGAGCAGAACAAGGCTTTGCTCGAGGAACAGCTGCAGCAGCGCGTTCGCGTCGAGCAGGAACTTGCGTCTGCCCGTCGGCAGGTCGAGGAAGTGGATAATGAACTTCGTGCACTCGACCAGGACAGGATGCGGATCGAGCAGGCTGTCGATGCAGCCCGCAGCGAGGTTACCGAAGCAGAGATGGCGCTCCGCGAGGTACGTGTACGGCGCGAGGGCGTCGCCGAGCAGCTCGAACAGACGGAGTTCCAGCTCGATGTCCTGTTGGAAGGGCTCGATGATTCCGTGTCGATCGAGCTGTGGGAAGAAAAGCTCGAGAAAGTGCGACGGCGCATCGATCGCCTCGGGCCGATCAACCTTGCCGCCATCGACGAGTTCAAGGAGCAGTCGGAGCGGAAGGAGTACCTTGACTCACAGCTGGCCGATCTCACCGATGCGCTCGAGACGCTCGAAGCGGCTATCCGCAAGATTGACCGGGAGACGCGGTCACGATTCCGCGAGACGTACGAGAACGTCAACGCGGGCTTTCAGCGCCTGTTTCCGAAGCTTTTCGGCGGTGGCCATGCCTACCTGGAACTCACCGGCGAGGACTTGCTTTCGGCCGGCGTTACCGTGATGGCCCGCCCACCGGGTAAACGCAATAGCACTATTCACCTGCTTTCCGGCGGTGAGAAGGCGCTAACAGCGGTTGCGCTGGTATTCGCGATCTTCGAGTTGAATCCGGCGCCATTCTGTCTTCTGGACGAGGTCGATGCGCCGCTGGACGATGCCAATGTCGGCCGGTTCTGCGATATCGTCAAGGAGATGTCGGACAAGGTGCAATTCGTCTTCATCACGCACAACAAGGGCACGATGGAGATGGCGAGACAACTGACTGGTGTTACCATGCAGGAGCCCGGCGTCTCCCGACTGGTATCGGTCGACCTCGACGAAGCGGTGAAGATGGCGGCGAGCTAGCTCACACGAAGAAACTGGACTAAAAGATGGACGGTCTGCGCTGGTTGCTGTTGCTCTTCGGACTACTGGTAATCGCCGGTGTCTATTTCTACAGCCGACGCGAAAAGTCCAGCCCGGAAGCAGAGCCACCGACGTCGGACCGTGTCGAGCCGACACTGGGAACCAACGATGTCAATGCGGCCCCTAACGAGACAGACGTGCCGGACGTTGACGCGGACGCCGATGCCGGCAGTTATGCCGAGCCGGCGGAAACCACAGACAAGGCTCCCCAGAAAATCGTGACCCTTCGGATCGTGGCCCGCGAAGGCGGTGCATTCCGTGGCGACGAACTGGTCCTCAGCCTGCGCGGCATCGGGATGCGTCACGGCAAGTTCGGGATTTTCCACCGCTACGACGGCAAGAACGAGGACGAGACGATCTTCAGTGCCGCGAGCCTAGTGGAGCCCGGCAGTTTCGATCTCACCAATATCAAGGAACAGGAGCTCCCCGGCATCAGCCTTTTCCTGATTCTCCCGGGCCCGCTGGAGGGAGCGGAAGCGTTCGACATGATGATGGCCGCAGCGCGTGCCGTTGCACAGGCGCTGAACGGAGAGCTGCTCGACGAGTCGGGCAGTACGCTAAGCATCCAGCGGGAACGCTACATGCGCGAGGAGATCATCCAGTTCGAGCACAGTATCAAGGTCGCCTGAGCACGGACTTTCCTGTCTCCGCCATGCCTGCCTCCAGTGACTTCGCTGCAAAGATCGAACTCCTGCGTGAGCAAATCCGGCACCACAATTACCTCTACCATGTCCTCGACGCCCCCGAAATTCCGGATGCCGAGTACGACCGGCTGGTCCGGGAATTGCAGTCGCTCGAGAAGGAACATCCGGAACTGGTAACCCCGGACTCGCCTACGCAGCGCGTGGGTGACAGGCCGGTAGAGGCATTCGGGACCATCGAGCATCGCCTTCCGATGCTGTCGCTGGACAATGCTTTTTCGCCGGAAGAGCTCCGGGACTTTCATCGCCGGGTCGTCGATCGCCTGGAACTGGAGGACGGCGGAATACACCTGCGGTACGCGGCGGAACCGAAACTCGACGGTGCGGCGGTAAGCCTGCTGTTCGTGGACGGCCTGCTCCAGTATGGCGCAACCCGCGGTGACGGCACGCGGGGAGAAGACATTACGCACAATGTGAGGACCATCGACGCGGTGCCCTTGAAG
>Ga0224502_10000512_pt1 | contig 12930 bp, 8 predicted proteins | sample SF_Oct11_sed_USG_5_FD_169104 | JGI IMG/M metagenome (GOLD analysis project Ga0224502, IMG submission 169104) | Sediment microbial communities from San Francisco Bay, California, United States - SF_Oct11_sed_USGS_13 | ecosystem: Environmental > Aquatic > Marine > Sediment | place: USA: California... | reverse complement strand
GGAAATTTCCTTTTAACAGCGGCGAATTCTTGCCATATTCAATTGAAAAATGATTGGTGGACTTTTTGATCATATTGGAGAGCAGCGAAACGGCTGACTTTAATACATCATTGATATCGACCGATTGGGTCAGATCGGCGGTGTTGTCTCTCACATAATTTTTGAGGTCAGCAACGATTTGTTTTATCCGTTTGGCACCGTCGGATATACCGGAAAACAGGGTGGGAATATTTTCGCGCATCTCGGTGTATTTCATACCGCCTAAAATAAAATCGCCGTTTTCTTCATAATACTTTTCCAGGATCGGCATGGCATTTTCCCAGGCTTCCTTCAATATCGGGGAATTCAACATGATAAAATTGTTGGGATTGTTAACCTCGTGAGCCACACCGGAAACCAGGGTTCCTAATGCCACCATCTTGCTGGCCTGCATGAGCTGCTGTTGATGGAGCTTGGCCTGCTCTTCGGCTTTTTTGCGTTCGGAAATGTCGCGGGCAACCCCCCGGAACCCGATGGGCCGGCCCTCTGAATCCCGCATTAATGATACCGACAGCTCGACGAATTTTTTGGTGCCGTCTTTTGCGACCATCTCCCAGTCAAATGCCGTCGCGTCCTTTCCGGTTTTGAAGACCGAATTAAATGTTTTATATACCCGCTCGACAGTTTCTTCGCTGGTAAACTGCCGGTTGTTCATTCCCATGAGCTCATCCTTTGAATATTTAAGATGCTTGCACAAGGAATCATTGAAGAACGTCAGATTGCCGGCCAGATCGACTTCGTAATACGCTTCCTGGATGCTGTGGAGGATGGTCCTGTATTTTTCTTCACTTTCGCTCAAAGCTTCTTCAGCCTGCACCCGATCGGTGATTTCGGCTTTAAGAAATTCGAGGGTATCTCTTAATTCCTTTTGTTGGATTTCGACGGTTGTCAGCGCTGTCGAGAAGCGGTAGGAGAGAAGAAACGACTGGGACAGCATAAAGAAAAAAAAGCCAAACTGGGCAAAAAACCCTGTTTGTATGATATTTTCAACGTGCAGCATGTCATTAATGATTGTAATACATAAGATAACAAACCCGAGTAAAAAAACGGAGGCCTCGATTCGCTTTTGAGCCAGCGAGGCAAAGATCACGTATAGCCCGTATATAACGGTAATAAGGGTAATGATTTCGTATATGTTGAGGGTGTGTGAGAAGAATCTTGCCGGGGTAAAGATCACAATACCTGAAAAAGCAATCGCAAGCATTTCTAAGAGACGCAGAAATCGTCCTTGAAATTTCTGAAAAATCGATCGCATAAACATCGCGAAAGCCGGGACACACAGATAAAATGAAAGATATTCGAACTTGATCATAAGTTCCCAGCTTAGTTCAGGGAAAGCAAGCATTAGATATCTTCCACCGGTGGTAAGCGATCTCAATGCCATCAGGAAGCAGAAGATGCCGAAGTAAAATGGTGAAGGGTCCTTTTTTCTGACGATAAAAAGACCCAGATGGTACAGGGCCATCAGTAAAATGCTGCCGATCAGAAGCAGGTCAAAGCTGAGCCTTCTATCCTGGGCCTTGCGCAGATCCTTTTCTCTTCCCAGTTGAATAACTTCCCAGATTCCGCCGCGCCTGTGGTGGAAATTGGAAACCTGAATAATAATCTCCATTTGATTTGTTTTATGCGCAAAGGCAAAAATCTGGGGGACTTGCCGCGGAACGGTTGTTTCGCGATTTTTCCCGGCTTGTCCCAAAGAACCCACCCTTTGCCCATTAACAAAGATGGTGTACGCATTCGAAATTTCCACCGTTCTTAATGCAAGGGGTTCCTTCTGTTTGTTTAGAACAACGTTTAGACGGTAGGTAACAAATCCATGTCCGGGCAGTTCCTTGCCTCCTAATTTATAACCATTCCAATACCCGGGCACTTTGATGAATTCTGTTTTCTCTTTCGGAGCTGTTTTAGAAAAATCTTCCGGCAGCAGGTGCTGCATCCAGTAAAATTCATACTCACCGATAAGATCAACCGGGCCGTCTGTTTTGAGATCCCAATCGCTGAGATCGAGAACGCCCTTGACCGCTTTGGGCGGGATCCGCCGGTGGGAATCATTCAGGCAGGCGCTGAAAAATATCAAATACGCAATTATAAGTGGCAGTGCGGTTATGTAGAGATTATGTCGGTTTTTTAAATGTTGCATTGTATAAAAATAATGCTGTGAATTTTCGAAATAAGTTTCTGCAATACCGAGTATGGCGATGCTGTTAAATTAGATCATTTAGAAACGGTTTGTTATTCAAAATTGCAAAATTAGCGGACCGGCGCGATCAGGTATACAGAAGAATGAGATGTCGTCTGTCGTAAAGGCAGACTCAGCAACGATGACAGCGTGTATTGAATAGCGAATTCTTATTAAAAACAATATTATACCGCCACTAGTCTGTCAATTAAAATGCAATTTGTTGTCACCTCCCATTTCAATTTGAAAGTATTCATCGTTTTCCAGCACTGTTTCGGGCGATACAACTAAAAATGAGATGGTTGTCTTTCTTTGCCATTCCCGCCCAGCAAACATTTACTTGTATCCAACGCTATCGGCGGCCAATCACCTTACGCGCATCCTGCATAATCGTCCATGACAGAAAAAGCAGTCCTGCCATGGCCGGCAGATAAAGCGTTGAGCATCGCCACAGCAAATTATAATAGGGCACGAATCCTGTCGGCATGGCACCATCCATCATTAACATGGAAGCGCCTTCAGCCAGGCCCGAACTTCCGGGGGTCGGCGCAAAGTATATCAGAAAAATCAGGCTTAACTGGGTTTCGATAATATTAAATAGGCCGGATGCTTGAATTCCGAGAAAGCGAAGACACAAAAAAGCCATGATGGAACGTGCAAGTATAAAGACAATACTCAACAGGCACACCCATAAAAAGCTGATCTTATTCTGACTGAAAAACCGGCGCATGTTGACCTGGTGCACATAGCAAAGATCGATTAGCTTTTCCGAGAAATTGTGCAGGTGATTCGTTAAGCGCTTAATGCAGGAATTTTGCGGTAAGCCAGTGATCCTGTGAGAGTGTTTTCGGTTGCATATTTTGTGGAGCTCCCTGCAAATTCCCGAAATCACGAAACGCAAGGATTCGGGCCAGCATAATACAAAAATCAGCAGAGCAAAAATAAGGAAAAAGATAAAAAGTGCCCCCTGGAAGAAGACGACCAGGTGGTCGACTTTTGCAATAAGCAGGGAGTAGATACCCATAAACAGTAAAACGACCATGCTGCCCAGAAAAGATATTAAGCTGACTGTCAGGGCGGTTCCAAGTTCTAGACCCCCGCGGGTTAACATGTAAATCTGGCCGAACCCGCCACCGGTCTGTGAAGGCGTAAGCATGGCAAGACCTAAATTGGCCCATTCAGCCTTTAAGCAGGTCCATAAGCTCACGCCGGGCTGCAGTACGCGGCAAATCACCCAGATCCGCCAGCCTGCGGCAAATGTATCGATTGGAAGAAAGAGCAACAGCCAGAATAAATAACGCCATTGCAGCTGATTCCATATGGGCGGCCGGCTGCCGGCCGGTATTTCAGAAAATTGGTACCAGAATATTCCTATCGTCAATCCAATGAAAATCAGCCCGCCGCAGACCAGCTTGCAGACACCGAATTCCTTAATACCATTTTCTGATAAGGCCTGCGGTTCAGTCCGGCCCGGAGCTGACGCTTCAGATAATAGCGAATTCGTTTCCATTTTATTTTCTATATGGCTTAAAAGCATATTGGTAAACGGTATTGCGGGTTCATGCCGCGCGTTTCTGAATGATGCCTTTTCTACCGTGGCGCTCGAAATGCTGGGTGACCTGGTGCATAAAGGTCCGTATGGCGGTTTCCCTGCCCGGCTGAAAGCTTCCGTCATAGGGCGTATCCAGATAGGGGACTCGCCTCCGGTTCATGACGGGCTTTACGATGGCTGTGGTGGTCATGCCGGGCATGCAGGTAAAGGGATAAACATTGACAACGCCATTGTAGCCTTCTTTAACAAATTGCAGGATGGCGGCGATGCTCAGACAGGTTTCCGTTGTAACATCAAACGTAAAAATATCTTCTTTTTTGAGCAGCTTTTCCAGATGACCCACCTTATGATCGTGTTCAAAATCAATCACCCGGGTAGCGCGGTTGTAGAACTGTTTTTGTCTCATTTCCTGGTAGAATAGATCTCCGCCGGAGCTGAGGATCTTATGAAAATAATTTTTCAAACCACCGAAATTCAATTGCCGGAAGTTTAGTCTAAAGTTGATCTTATTCTGCCTTAATTGCCCGTAGGTGATATAATTCACCCATTCGGCCAATGAGGAATTAACAACTTCGGCGCCATGCCTTTCAAGAACCCGGATCAGATCCTGATTGGAATTAACATGCATTCTTAAAAAGATTTCGCCGACTATACCGATCAACGGTTTCGTCGGAATGGCGGGATCGATCAGGGTTTTTGCGCGGTGAGTAATTTCTTCGAGTTTATCCAGTATCCTGTCGAAATCGTTGCCGGCTCCGTGGGTTTCAAAAAATGTTTCCATTTCCCGCATGGCGCTTTCAATGAAGTCATCCGTAATGCCTGCTTGCGCTTCATAGGGCCTGATGCGCCACAGGAGCCGCTCTATGATGTCGGCCACCACCACGGCAATATAACTCGCCTTTCTGAAATCCAGCATCCGATCCGGTTCAATCACCCCTTCGAGTGAATAGCCGTCTTTTGCAGTGATCGAAACGATTTTGACCCTGTCCAATCCCGGAAAAGAATCCAACACGATTCGCTGGAACTTATTGTACATGCCGAATCTACACGGCCCGTCGGACTCCGGTAAAAAATACAGATAATTTTCCGGATCAAAGGCGGCTCCCAGCAGCTCCTGCTCGGATTTGAGGAAAAGGAGAATATCTCCCAGTGTAACCTGACAGGGGAAGCATTCCTTACCGGAGGTATATTTTTTACCCAGGTCAAGACCTTCGTAAGTTTGAAGCACCATTGCATTGCTGCCGAAACTTCTGAAAGTTGCTGCAATCAGGTGTGCGGCGATGCGATTCATTTCGGGAATCAGAACGGTCTTATTTCGGAGCTGAAATTTGCCGATACGTTTTGACGGCGAATCGAAATTATTTTCATGGCTTGATTTCATTTTTTTACCTCTTATGTGTATTGAACATCTGGTATTGCGTTTTGGGTTGCGACTTATACATGCTGTTTTCAATCACGTTTTTATAAGCTTCGAGTCTTGTCATTACACCGGCTGCGGCACTGTGCTCATCCAGTTCGAGGATCAGGTACGGTTTATCTCCCATGATAGATTTATAAAAATGCTCTATAAATGAATCCGCCCCGCAGCCGAAGTTGGTCAGGTGCAGGCCGAAATAATTTGAGTTTTGGGCCACGATTTTTGTCGTTTTCAGAATCTGAGCACCCAGACCCCAGAACATAGAAGGAAATTCCGTAAGATCCACCGCGCCGGCGTCGATGAAATCCATGGGCAGTGCCGTTATGCCAAGTTTGGCCAGATTTTGACCGAGTCTTAAATTCAATCTGTCGTCGTAAAGATTATAGGGTCGACCGCTGACAATCATGATGGGTTCATCTGAATTCAGGTTGCGAAGAATTTTGCTTCCCTGTTGATGCATTTCCGCGACGAATTGCCGTTGTCTTCCAAGCGCATGGTTCAAAGCTTGTTTTATCAACCTTTTGGATAAACCCAGCTGGCCACCCATTTGCCGGTGTATTTCCACAGCAAGGGTATCGGGATCGTGTTTTAGATGAATGACCGGATTTAGGATCGATGCCCGATCCAGGCCCAAAGCCATGCGGACCATATATGAATTGCTCTGAACCATGGGGCAGTAAAATCCGGTCTCAGACGGCTTCGGCGTAGACATTTTGATCAGACTCGGGATAAAAAGGTGTTTTGTTTTTCCTGCCAGCTGTCCGATATGACCATAGGAGACTTTTACGGGATAGCAAACCCCGTCGACTGCCATCTCAATTCCCTTTTTGGAAATATTCGCGTTGGTTGGCGGTGTGAGCACCAGGCGATATCCGAGCCGATCAAAAAAATGAGCCCACAGAACTGCGGTATGATGGCCGTAAAGTGCCCGTTGCATCCCGATTGTCGGGCGGCCGTCAATTTCCATTAAAGGCTTATCTTCAAGCTCTGTGTACACACCTGCCATGTGGGTCTCCCACAGCATCCGTCTGAGTTTAAAAAAATCGTCTTTGCCTTTGCTCCGATTTCGAACTAACTCGTAGCGGCCGCATTCGCCTCCCCAGATACTTCGCCGATGGTCAAACTGATAGATTTTGAGCTTGCACTGATTATGACAATTTGGATCTGCGCGGCACACTTTCTCATTGAAATTCATGCGGTCGTTAATTGCACTTCGCATCCCTCTGAAGGCGCTGCGATCTTTGCCTTCTGATTGCATTTTTTGCTGAACGCAGATGGCAGCTCCAAAGGCGCCGAGGACCTCTCTGTCAGGCGGAACCAGCACGCCACGGCCTAGAACATTTTCAAAGGCGGCCACGACGCCTTTATTTAAAGAGGGGCCTCCTAAGAACATAATCCGTCGCCCGATGTTTCTTTTACCGACAACCCTGTTTAAATAATTATGCACAATGGCATAGCAAAGGCCGCCCATCAGGTCTTCCCGGGAAGCGCCTTTCTGGTAATATGAAACCAGGTCGGACTCCATAAAGACGGTGCACCGATCGGTGAGTTTGACCGGGGCCCTGGAAGAAAGCGCAATATCCTGAAATTCACCGACAATATTGATTCCGTATTTATTCGCCAATTCATGCAGGAAACTGCCGGTGCCGGCCGCACAAACTTTGTTCATGTCGAAATCAAGGGGGTTGGCATTGACAAGCGAAATGTATTTTGAGTCCTGGCCGCCGATTTCAAAAATGGTGTCCACTTCCGGATCAATTTCAACCGCCCCGCGGGCATGGGCCGTAATTTCGTCAATGGCTAAATCCACATTTAAAAAATCGCCGACGACATATCTCCCCGAACCGGTTGTGGCCACTCCCATGATCTCAACCTTGTTCTCCAGATCATCCACAATGTGCTTTAAGAGTTTCTGGGTCACCTCGATCGGCTTGCCCCGGGTGTGCACATAGTTTTTGTGGATTAAATTATGGTTTTCGTCTATCAACGCATACTTGGTGGTTGTCGAGCCGATATCGATACCGAGGTAGGCCCGGGTTCTAATCGCTAGAAATTTTCTGCGGGGCTGCCGGGAGTCAGGCATTTTGGTCTTTTTCAAGACCAGCCTGGGGGCTTTGGGCACCGCGATGTTGCCTCGAAGGTTTGCCTCTTTTAAGTCGGCGAGGCCAAAGGTATCTTCCTTTTTTAACTCAAGTGCTTTTAAGGCAACGCCGAGCGCGCCGGTCGAGGTGTTGTACGGCGGGACGATCAGATTTGGGTAATAGGTTTTAAACGCGTTTACCTGTAATTCATTTTTGGACAATCCGCCGACAAATACGATCGGATCTTCAAGCTTCTGGTTGGACACAATCGTGCTGACGTAGTTTCTGGCATTGCCGGCATGCAGACCGTAAATTATATCTTCAAGCTTTTCGCCCTTGTTCTGAAGATGGATCATGTCGGATTTGGTAAAGACGGTGCAGCGGCAGGCCACATTGGCGGGTTTTTCACTTTTGAGGCCCAGGCGAATGAAGTCATTTAAAATCTTGTCAATATGGTTTTGAGACGTTTCCTTGCTTTTTTCGTATAAAGATGTTGCCAGGCGCTCTGCCTGCTGATCGATAAAGGAGCCGGTGCCGGAAGCACAGGGCCCGTTGGCATTGTAGCTTTCGAGTTCCCAACCACCGTCATCGTGATGAATTTGAAATAAGGCCGTATCCTGTCCACCCATACAGATGAGACTCCGGGCCTCAGGGTTGATGTGAAGGGCCCCCAGGACCTGGCTGATGGTCTCAAACTCATAAAAGACGCCCAATTTTTCGGCAAGCTTCTGGCCGTGGTTTCCGGTGAAGGCAATGGATCGAATATTGCGGTCTCCGAATTTATCGAACAAATTCCCCACAAGATCCAGGAGCGCTTCATCCGTTTTTCCAAAGTGACGCTGATATGGAAATTCAAAAACAATGTCCCTGTCCGAATTGATAACCACGCAGTTCAGGCTAACCGAACCGACATCAATGCCTGCATAATATTTTCTTGAAATTATCTTTTCCATTTTTATTCTCCGTTTGCGGTATTACTTTTGGTTACCAAGAATTGCTCCCATCATATAAATTAATTCAACTGCGAGCCTTCATAGCTGTCCGAGTCTATCGTAAACGTGCAATCAGTTCTTCACAGTCCCGCACAGGCACCCTTTTTTAATTAAGAGATTTGAATTCAGCCAAACCATGCTCTTCCTGGTAATCCCCGATAATTGTCAGGATGTACTCCCGTAGCGAGGTATAAACGACCCGGGTTGAGCTTCTTAACTTGCAGGCCTCGATGGTTCGTTCTTCAATTAATCTTCGAACCGTGCGGGTGCTGCAGCTTAAGAGTTCGGCTGTTTCAGGAATTGATAAAAGTTCTTTTTTCATCGGTCATTTCTTCCATAATTTGTGGAATATATTTTTCGATCGTGTTCGATGTATTAAGGCTCTTGTTTTTATTGATATCGTAAATTCTGAGCCGATCACCGTTTGTGAGCCTGATGTCGATGGCTTTGAAGGGATAACGACTGATAACTGCTTTCAATTCCGGGAAAAGAAGATATAAATCGTTGCCGCTGCCCTGTTGCTTGTAGTTCATTCCCTCCGAAACGGACCCGGTATAATTTGCCATGTAATACTTCATGTCCCCGCCCTCCTTGCCTTTTTTAGATAGGGTATAGAGCAACCGGCATGCCAAAAATGTTTCAGGGACCATCTTTCAGATCTTGCTAAATGCAAGATATAAGATATTCCAAATAGCCATCAGGAAGTTACGCATATGATTTCAGTAGGTTGTTTTCCTTCAGCGTGCGGTGTTTTTTTGCTTAAGAGGGATAATTATTGTTGACTGGGGCTTAATGTACCGGCGAATGGAAGAAAATTTGTAAAGCAACCAAAGTTGACAGAATTGGCGCGGCTTGCTTTTAAACGCTAATAAATCAAGGTTTTATTTTATTTGAAAGTTGTTTACACAGCAAAAAATATTGCACCGTTTTTCGGGGATAGAATTTTATCGGCGGGATACGAATGATTATCTAAAGGTAAGAATCGGCCAGGATCTTTGGCGAGCTACTTTTTCGAGTATGGTGCTGGGTTCGACCACATGCGGGTGGCCGACTGTTTCGAGTAAGGGGAGGTCGGATTGATGATTACCGTAGGCAAAGGAATTTGCGAGATCCATTCCGATGTTTTCCGCCAGCCTTAAGGTAAGCCGTTTTTTGTTTTGGGCTACACACACCAGCCCCTTTGGCTTTCCGGTCATAAGTCCGTCCTGGCCAACTTCCAGATCGGTGCACAAAAGATGGTCAAATTCAAGATCCTTCATTACAGGCTCCAGCATATACCTGACCGAGCCGGATATCAAAATCAGCAAATGGCCCTCATTTTTGTGGAAGTTTACCCTTGAAAGAATTCTGGGCGCCAGATGGGGTTTTAAATACTCGCGGTAAAAATTTTCCGCACCTTTTTCAAAGTCTTTTAATCGTTTTTTCTTATAAAAAGTCAGCATTATCCTGACCATGCGTTCGTCTGAAACCAGCCGTCGTTTATAAAAAAAATTAGCCGCCTGGATTTTGAGGATATAACCCAAAGGTACCATCCGTCTATCCCAGAGCCATTGTATGCCGAGCCGGCCGCTTGGCACTTGAAGCAGGGTTTCATCGAAATCAAAAAATGCGCCAATTTGGCTCTTAAAGTTCATACATTTCCTATCATTTTGATTTTGTGCAGGTGGGTCTACCTTCAAGAGGAATCCAGCATTTTGGTTATCATGCGATATTCAAAATCGGTACCGTCATAGTCATACGTCGATTCTTCTCCGGTCATTGGAATTAATTTAACCTTGCCGTTGAAAAATGCGGAGGTGATGTTTTCAACTTCTTTGACACTCAAATCCTTTTTTATAAAATATTTGGAATACACGTTGGGGTATCCCAGCGTGCGCGTAATTCTAAACAACCTCAGTTGCGCATTCGGGTTAAGCGCTTTACGAAGGCTGTATGCGGTATTTATGGTGTTAATATCAAATAAATGAGGATTCCCAAACAGCAGGGAAGAAAGCCGAAATCCTTGCCTGCCGTTCTTATCTTTTTCTCCGGGCAGCTGATACGCTGTGTCATTGAGAAGCTTAAGCGGAGGTCTTTCCAGTTTGTCCCTTTGGATATCAATTAGTACCGCCGGGAAAACAATCGCCTCCTGGTCCTCGTATTTTTGAACAGTTCGCAGAAAACGCTCGATAAATTCCATCGCTGTTAGCGGTGAATCCGAGGCAACAAATAAGGCATGTTTCTTATCCTTGCAGGCTGTGCTGGCAGCGTAGCCTTTGATCAAATTACCCGCTATTGTATTGTACCTGACTTTGCGATTTATGATGTTGAAACGCTCGATGATATCCAGTGGAATTTTCGAATTCTGGTTGATAATACGGCACGGCTTTTGGAATCCTTTTATGAAATTGCCCAGGCGTCGCTCTAACAGCATCCGATGGCCAACGATTACGATTTCATCGATATAGTCGCTCGCAAATAGCTTTTCGAGCGTATATTGTACCAAGGGCTTGCTTTCTTTTTTTCCATCAATAACCGTTTTGAATTCGCGCAAGGGCCTGTAGCCGGTCTCAATAAACGTTTCACCGTAATGCTCCGCCACTGTTTTGCTGTACCTTTTAACCTCTCTTTTGTTTTTATACCCGGCCATCAAGATCGCGCTAACCATGACGTTACCCACCTAACACAAAATAAAGATTAAAAACCTGATAAACGCTCGCATATTCGATCTATAATTTTTATAGGTAGACAGGCTGGAATGCAAGGATATATTTTATGACTTGTCGTTTTCCGGCCTGAATGGTCTTCCTGAGGCCTTGAATTGTCGTTTTTTGACTTAAGCTGGCAGGGGTTATTTTATTCAAATGTCAATATGTCACGGACGTCCCCTATGCGCTTTTGTGGGGGAGATGTTAATTAAATTGGTTGGTCGTCTATTCTCGGATTGTGCCAGTTGCGATACATTGAGGTCACAATTTTGCTAATATTACAGATGTACGAAAGAAAACCAGTTGCCTATCTTTCAGATTTTATGGGAACGTAACGCCAAGCCCAAAAGTTATTGCCCGGTAATCCCAATTTCCTGTCTCGCCATAGCTAAAGGTTGCAAAGGGGCTAAGCGCAACATTTTCATTAAGCGAGAAGTCATAGCCGCCCCCCACAGTCAAACCCCAACCGTTTTTGCTCTTCGATTCTCCAGACCTGTTATTCCAATGTTCAACATATCCTCCCCCTGCATTTGCGAACAAACCCAACTCCTGACTTGGATAATATCGAGAGATAAGAAAAATTTGCATGATTCCCTCTCCTTCAGATGAATCCGAACAATAACCGTAATAACAATATGAGTCACTTGTCTCGACAAGCCAACCGCTTAATTCGAGTCCAATCAGGAAATGTGGGTTGATAGTGTATCCTCCTTTGAATCCTAAAAAGAAAGAAGTGCCGTCTTCGTTTCCCTCATCAAGTGACTGTTTAAGATGACCGGCGCCAGCATCAATTCCTCCCCAAAATCCATTCCGGATATGAAGTTCTTCTGCTGCCGCAGCCGGGGCCAAAAAGAAGATTGCAATGAAGATGACACAAACCATTTTTACTGAATACATGGTCTTTGTTCCTCCATCTGGTGGGTTTTATTAAGTTGTGCCGACCCTTCATGATATTAATATTCGTACAGCTAAAGGGGCTTAAGGATGCCAAAATTTTATTTCAGGAGGAGAAGAAAAATGGAGTATGTTATTGTCAAAACCACATTCCCGCCGCTACTCCGGCGTGATCCGAAGGCCAGAGTCCTGAAGGTGTCCGGTCAGCCTCATCGTTACCCACAACGTTTGCCTTAACCCTTTCTGGTAGCTCATTACTTGTATTCGGTTAGGTATAATTGGGAGATAAAACGTTCTGTTATGATCTAATCGCACGAAAGGTAGTTTACAATTGCCACTTCGCTTTATGCTATCATAAGGAGACTACTAAATGGGAAGCCAGTCAGTCTTGCTCAGTCCTGCCCAGTCACACTTTTTAATCGGATATCAACACTGATTCGGTTCTATTTGTCTTTCCCCTTTGTTCTTTACAATGAAGTAAGTTCAAAGTTGAGACCATGAGACAGAAAAAGAAAAGCCTTCATGAGAGATGTAACTTCCCTCTGAAGGCTTAAAACTAATAATTTTCCGGGATGCTTGTTCCATAGCAAGCTCCCTGAACTATTTTTATTATATGTTAATAATAAGGTTGCCTATCCTCTGTACGTAAAGCAAATGTAGTAAATTAATTTTATTAATTGAATAGACTTCATTTTATTCAAAGTACACTACCCCTGTCAACGAATATTTCGGTAAAAAATTGAATCAATAACCGAATCGACCATCAGTCATTTGATGTTGATTGATTGCGTTGCGGAATTTTGAAAAATAGAACTAGATATCCTTTTTAAAGAGCTTTTGAAACGCTCAATTTAGGTATCCGTTTCTAATCTATTCTGCGATTCTGTATTTTACCACCACTTTTATTTCAACTTTTTTGGATCTGATCTTTGCTTGACTCCTTTCTGGCGGGCGGGTATGGTTTCCCATTTCATTAGATTTTCAACCCCCAAAGGGTTTGTGTCAAAAGGACCATTTTTAATATGAAAGCGATAACGGTGAAATCAGACGCGCTGCTGTTGACCACAGCCATCATCTGGGGATTTGCCT
>Ga0224502_10000511_pt1 | contig 12946 bp, 10 predicted proteins | sample SF_Oct11_sed_USG_5_FD_169104 | JGI IMG/M metagenome (GOLD analysis project Ga0224502, IMG submission 169104) | Sediment microbial communities from San Francisco Bay, California, United States - SF_Oct11_sed_USGS_13 | ecosystem: Environmental > Aquatic > Marine > Sediment | place: USA... | reverse complement strand
AGGCGACATCGTTATCGTCAACACTGGTTGGCACAAGTACTACGGCGATAATCAGCACTATTACGGCTACTCCCCGGGCTTCTACAAGGAGGCCGGTGAGTGGTTCGTCAAGAAGAAGGTCAAGATGATCGGCTCCGACACCCAGGCGCTCGATCATCCGCTCGGAACCGCGATCGGGCCGCATGGCCCGGGCAAGCCTGACGGCCTGCTCCCGCACGTTTGCCAGGAATACTACGAGACAACCGGTCGAACGGTCCTCGAGGACTTCCCCGAGTGGGAGCCCTGCCACAACGCGATCTTGTCGCACGGCATCTGCGGCTTCGAGAACATCGGTGGCGACATCGACAAGGTCACCGGCAAGCGAGTCACGTTTGCCGCATTCCCGTGGCGCTGGAAGAAGGGTGACGGTTGTATCGTACGTCTCGTCGCGATGATCGATCCGAGCGGCAAGTACCGTATCGAAACCGGCGACTCGGACTGATGCAAGTCGTCAGATTCAAGGACGCGAAGCCCTATGTCGCGCCGAAGCACTACGACATGAGCTGCGTCCGCCTCCAGGGCGTGGAGGCCAGCGATGCGAAAACGTGCTGGGTCGGTTTCTCGACGTTCCAGCCCGGTGGCGGCGCGGAGATGGACGCAACGCCCCTGGAGAAGATCTACGTTGTGCTGTCCGGTGAGATTACGATCACGACGGAAGATGAGAGCGTGACGCTCCAACCGAAAGACAGTTGCGTTATCCCTCCCGATGAAGCGAGGTCGGTGGCCAATAACAGTGACGACCTCGCAACGATGCTCGTCATCATGCCGTACGCGAAGGGGAAATAGAGTGGCTGCAATTCCAAGAGAACCGTCATCCTTGTTTGACGTCAGGGGGCGAACGGCCCTGATAACCGGGGCGACCGGGGCATTCGGCGAAGTGGCGGCGACAACCCTGTCCCGCGCCGGCTGTAATATCCTCGCCGCGGCCGGGAGTGCCGGGAAACTCGAGGCCATTGCCGCACGTCTACGAGACGAAGGCGGTGCTGTCGAGACCCTGCCTCTTCGGCCCGACTCGCAAGAAAACTGCAAGAAACTGGTCGATGCCACGATAGCCGCGTTCGGGCGCCTGGACATCCTGGTTGTCGCATCTGGCATGAACGACGTCGATCGGATAGAGGACCTGACTCCTGAACGGTGGCAAGCGGTTATGGACGCGAACGTGCGCGACCCCTGGCTTGTGTGCCGCGCAGCGGCGAAGGCTTTCAAGAAACAAGGGCAAGGCCGCGTAGTGTTGGTCTCCTCGGCACGCAGCATCCTGGGCCATCCAGCGGGTTATTCCGCGTATTGCCCCTCGAAATCGGCGGTGGACGGCATCGTCAGGGCTCTAGGTTGCGAGTGGGGCAAGGACGGGATTACCGTTAACGCCATTGCCCCAACGGTATTTCGCTCACCGTTAACCGCGTGGATGTTCGCCGACGATGAAAAGGGAACGACAGCCCGCAACGGAATTCTGGCCCGGATACCCATCGGGCGACTGGGTGAACCAGACGATCTGGCCGGTCCACTCCTGTTCCTCGCATCCGATGCTTCGAGCTTCATGACCGGTCAGGTCGTGCGGCCCGATGGCGGATACACTGCGGGATAGTCTGTAACCCGAAGCAAAAGAATACAAAGAGGGGGAACCCAATTGAACTATGCCATGCTAGTTGCCGTTCTCGCCTACGAGGTCCTCCTGATCGTGGGCCTCGGCCTCTGGATTCAGCGCCGACAGGCAGCGCACGTGGAGAAGGACCAGTTTGCGCTGGCCGGTCGCAGCCTTCCCATCCCGGTTGTCGCCGTTACCCTGGCCCTGACCGTCCTGGGCACCGCCCACATCCTGGGTGTATTCGAGATGGCTTGGATCCTCGGCGCGGCGGCCGTCTGGTTCAGCCTGGCCCACGTCATCCTGCTGGTCGTGGTCTGTCTTGGCACGGGTCTCTGGGTACGCCGACTGGGTGTGACAACCGTTCCGCAACTGCTCGATACGGCGTATGGCCTGGAAACGCGGCTCTGCGTGTCGTGCGTCATGGCCGGTGTGATGTTCGGCATCCTGACAGTAGAAGCCCAGGGAATCGGAATCATCTTCGCCTCTCTCACCGATTGGGAGATCGCGACCGGCGCCATTGTCGGCGGCGTAATGGGCATTCTTTACGTGATACTCGCCGGGATGAAAGAGATCGGCTGGGTCAATGTCGTCAACGCAACCGTGATGTACATCGGGCTTGTACTCGCCACGATTTTCGTCGCCTTCAAGTTGCCCGGCGGAAGCTTCGACGGCGTCGGCGAATTCTATCAAGCACGCGGCCAGGAACACATGATTTCGATCTTCGGCAACGCCGAGATCATTCAGACTTTCGTGCTCGGCACGATTGTCGCCGTCGTATTCAGCCAAGGCACCAACCAGATGCTGATGCAGGTGGCGATGGCCGCCGAGAGCGAGAAAGTAATCCGTCGCGCGCTATGGATCGCGGCACCGGTCAATGGATTGTTCGGCGTATTCGCCGTGTCCCTCGGGCTGGCCGCAAAATCGATCCCGGAGTTCCACGCGCTTGGCCAAAAGGTTGCGGCAACGAACATGCTGGTCGCCTACCTGCCTCCCTGGCTGGGCGCCCTGCTCCTCGCGTCGTTTCTCGCTGCAATTCTTTCCACCTTTGCGATCCTCGCGCTGGCGATCGCGACGATTTTCGCAAACGACATCTTCAAGCCTCTCTACCGGCCGACATCAACGGAAGCTACCCAGACCCGCGTCATGCGGCTGACGATTGTCATCGTCGCCGGCATCGCGATCGGCGTTGCAGCCTTCCTGCCGCCGATCCTGGCGGCGATGAACTGGCTGTTTGCATGGCTCGTGCCCGTTTTCTGGGTCGTCGTGCTGGGGCTGTTCTGGAAGCGTCACCAGGGCGTCGCGATTACGGCATTGCTGCTGAGCTGGATCCTGAACAGTCTCTGGTCCTTCAGCAGCCTGCCGTCTGCCCTCGGAGTGCCCGATGCGCCCAATGCGTACGTGACGCTGGCGGCCGCTTTACTGATACTGATCCCGGGCAATTTGCTGATGACCGGCAGGCCAGGGCTACTTCGTTCCGAAAACACCGACCCGCCACTCGAGGCGCGGGCATAAGGAGGGCCGATGTTCTGGAGCATCTTTCTGCAAAGCCTGGCAGTCATCCTGGGAATTCTCCTGGTTGGCGTCGCGATCGCATACGCAATTCACCACTCTTCGAAAGGAAACTAGGCCAATGGAAGAACTGGTCGTCACTCAACTTTGGATGGGCGGCGTCGTCTTGATGATGCTTGTTTTTGGCGTACTTGCTTTCGTCGGCTATGTACTGCGCAAGTCGCGGGGGAGCCAATGAGTCGTCTTGATGGCAAGACCGCCGTAATTACCGGTGCCAGCAGCGGCATTGGCCTTTGCGTAGCGAAGGCATTTGCTCGCGAAGGCGCGACCGTCGTGATCTGTGCTCGGGGACTGGAAAAAGCTGAAATTGCCGCGGATTCCATACGGTCCAGCGGAGCGCAAGCGCTCGCGCTGCCATGCGACGTCACTAGCGACGACAGCGTCAACACCCTTTACGAAGCGGTCGCGCGGGAACTGGGGCCGGCGAATATCGTTGTTAACAGCGCCGGTTATTACGAAATCTCGCGATTCCTGGACACGTCGCTGGACGTCTACGAACGCACCATCGCTGTGAACTATCTCGGCGCTGTCCGCGTGATCCGGAAATTCCTGCCCGACATGATCGGGGCGGGGCACGGCAAGATCGTCAATATCGCATCGACGGCCGGGAAGTGGGGCTCCATGTTCCAGGCGCATTACAACGGGTCGAAGCACGCGGTCCTGGGTATCACCAAATCGCTCGCGATCGAATTTGCGAAGACGGGGGTCAACATCAACGCGATTTGCCCCGGTTGGGTCGAAACGCCGATGTTCGACGAGGGAATGGTTCAGTTCGCAAATGCGGCCGGCATGACCGTCGAGGAGACGCGAAAGGTCTGGCTGTCACGGGTGCCGATGGGCCGCTTTCTCAAGCCCGAGGAAATCGGCCCGCTCGCGGTCTACCTTGCTTCGAACGAGAGCGACGGCATGACCGGCCAGGCATTGACGATTTCCGGCGGCATGGTGCTGATATGACGTCGAGTGTCGCAGTCATCGGCGCCGGCCTGATGGGGAATGGCATTGCCCAACTAATGGCCTCTCATGGCATGAACGTCATGCTCTATGAGCCCTTCGGAGACGCCCGGCAACAGGCCAGAGACAAGATCCTGTCCATATGCAGCGCCATCGGCGATCCCGCTGACTGTGTCGATCGGATCAGTTTTACCGGCGACCTCGAGGAAGCGGTCGCATCGGTGGGTTTCGTTATCGAGGCCGTACCCGAAAAGATCGCACTGAAGCAGGAGCTGTTTGCGAAGCTCGCCAGCTTCACTCCGGCCGGTACCCTGCTGGGAAGCAATTCCTCGGTTATCCCGATATCGACAATTGCCGGGGAACTCGACGATACCCAAGCCGCGCGCGTCGTCGGTGTGCACTTCTGGAACCCCCCGTACCTGGTGCCACTCGTCGAAGTCATCCAGGGCGAGCGGACAGCGCTCGAATCGGTGGAAGCCGCCATGGAGTTGCTTCGGGCTGCAGGCAAGGACCCCGTTCATATCAGGAAGGACACCGTCGTCGGCAACCGGCTGCAGCACGCCCTCTGGCGAGAGGCTGTCGCCCTGGTGGCCAGCGGCGCGATCGACCCTGCAGGCGTTGATACCGTTATCAAGAAGAGTTTCGGCTTGCGACTTCCCGTGCTCGGTCCCCTGGAGAACGCCGATCTCGTCGGGATCGAGCTGACACAGGACGTGCATCGCGTCGTGTTTCCGGAGCTGTGCAACGACGCGGAGCCAAACCTAATCCTGCAGCAAATGCTTGATTCCGGTCGAACCGGTATGAATAGCGGCAAAGGCTTTTATGACTGGACACCCGAGTCCGCCGCCGCCAAGCGGGAACTTCTGACCACGCACCTGCTGAAAGTAACCGGCCGCACGTGATGCCTGAACCCGAGGTCCTGTGGCGCCCCGATCCCGCACGCGTCCCGGCAACGAATATCGATCGATTCCGGCGCACCGCGGAGAAATCGACTGGCCGTTCGCTGCAGACTTACGACGACCTGTACCAGTGGTCGATTCAGCAGCCGGGCGAGTTCTGGGGCGAGCTGTGGAATTTCCTGGACGTCGTCGCATCGCGGGACTGGGATCACCCGATCGTCACCGCGAGCCGAATGCGCGAAACGAAATTCTACACTGGCGCACGACTCAATTTCGCCGAGAACCTCCTGCGAAACAACGACAAGGCCGTTGCCGTCACCTATTACGACGAAACCGGGCGGCGCTTCGCGTGGTCGCCTCGCGAGCTCCGGCAACAGGTCGCGGCGACCGCGGCAGGACTCAGGGAGGCAGGTGTTATTGCCGGCGACCGGGTGGCCGGCTTCGTGCCGAATCACCCCTACGCACTGGTCGCCATGCTGGCCGCAGCCAGTATTGGAGCGATCTGGTCGTCTTGCTCTCCCGATTTCGGCAACAACGGCATCATCGATCGATTCGGCCAGGTAGAGCCGAAGATTCTCTTCACCGCCGATGGCTATCGCTACAACGGAAAGACCTTTGACTCGGTATCGAGGGTAGCGGAGTTTATCCCGCAGTTGCCTAGCATCGAACGCGTCGTTGTCTTTCCCAACCTCCGGGACGACGTTCAGGTCGGCGGTAACCCGAAGTTCGTGGCGCTATCGGATTTCCAGGTCGAGTCCGGATCGCTCGAGTTCGCTCAACTCCCGTTCGATCACCCGGTGTTCGTACTTTTCACCTCAGGAACGACCGGCGTGCCGAAGTGCATCGTGCACCATGCCGGCGGCGCACTGATTCAACTGATGAAGGACCACCAACTTCACTGCGACCTCGGGCCGGAAGACACCCTGTTCTTCTTCAGCACCTGCGGCTGGATGATGTGGAACTGGCTGGTGACCGGGCTGGCGAGCGGTTGCACGATCGTGTTGTACGACGGCTCGCCGTTACCGTCCCATGCACCTGATCTGCTCTGGCGGGTAGCGCAGGACGAAGGTGTCACGGCTTTCGGGGCCGGCGCCCGGTATTATGCCAGCCTCGAAAAGCAGGGACTCGAGCCGGCCGAAAAATTCGACCTTTCCCGGCTGCGCCTGCTGATGTCGACAGGCTCCGTGCTATCGCCCGAAAGCTACGACTTCATCTATGACAAAGTTATAGGCCCGCACGCGCTGCTCGCCTCCGTCACGGGCGGCACCGACATCCTGTCCGGATTTGCACTCGGCGTGCCACTGTTACCGCTGTATCGCGGCGAAATCCAGTGCCGCGCGCTCGGGATGGCAGTCGACGTTTACGACGAGCAGGGCCAGTCCGTCGTCGGTGAGCGTGGCGAGCTCGTGTGCAAGCGCCCGTTCCCCTCGATGCCGCTCAGGTTCTGGAATGACCCGGACAACAGGCGCTACGACGACGCGTACTTCAAAAAATTCGAAAACGTCTGGTGCCATGGTGACTTTGCCGAGATCACGGAACGAGGCGGGATGATCATTCACGGTCGGTCTGACGCTGTCCTCAACCCGGGCGGCGTGCGCATCGGAACTGCCGAGATCTACCGTCAGGTCGAACAAATTGACGGGATACTGGACGCCGTTTGTGTCGGGCAGGACTGGGATGACGATGTCCGCGTTGTATTGTTCGTGGTGCTCAAGCCCGGCCTGGAGCTCACCGACGAACTCCAGGCAGAATTGCGACGGGCGATCCGGAAGAATGCATCCCCCCGGCACGTACCGGCCAGAATCCTGGCCGTACCCGACATTCCCAGGACCCGTTCCGGAAAGATCGCCGAGATCGCGGTCAGGGATACGATCAATGGCAAGGACGTGGGAAATACCAGCGCCCTGCAGAATCCGGATGCCCTCGACCACTTTCGTGGTCGGACCGAATTGGCAACAGCATAGAAAACATACGTCCAGGAGGACTTCGCCGTGCGTGACGCCGTCATAGTTTCTACAGCACGAACCCCGATCGGCCGCGCTTACCGGGGAGCCTTCAATAACACCGATGCGCCCAGTCTCGGCGGACACGCCATCCGGCATGCCGTCGAACGTGCCGGCATCGACCCTGCAACAGTTGAAGACGCGATAATGGGCTGTGCGATGCCGCAGGGCACCCAGAGTCCGAACATCGCGCGCCTGTGCGCGCTGGCCGGCGGATTGCCTGTGACAACGCCCGGCATGACCGTGGACAGGCAGTGCTCTTCCGGGATGATGGCTATCGCGACGGCCGCCAAGTCAATCATGGCTGGCGAACTCGATATTGCCGTGGCTGGCGGACTGGAGTCGATAAGCCTGGTGCAGAACGAGCACATGAACCTGCATCGTGCGATGGACCCCAGCCTGCTCGCAATGCATGAGTATATCTACATGCCGATGATCGATACCGCGGAGGTGGTTGCCGAACGATACGGAATCACGCGAGAGGCACAGGACGAGTACGCACTGCAAAGCCAGCAGCGTACGGCCGAAGCACAGGCCTCCGGCAAATTCGCCGATGAAATTGTGCCCATGCCGTCGACGGTCGCGGTTCAGGACCGCGAGACGGGTGATGTATCGTTCGAGGAGTTCCTGCTGGAAAAAGACCAGGGCAATCGGCCGGAAACGACACTTGAAGGATTGGCGGGGCTCAGGACGGTACGTGAGGGCGGTGTCATAAGCGCCGGCAACGCGAGCCAGCTTTCTGACGGCGCCTCAGCCTCGGTCGTAATGAGCGCGGATGTCGCGAGGAAACTCAATATCGAGCCCCTCGGCATCTATCGGGGTACCGCTGTAGCGGGTTGCGAGCCCGATGAGATGGGCATCGGGCCCGTCTTTGCGGTGCCCAGGCTTCTCGAGGCGACCGGTTTGAGCGTCAGCGACATTGGGCTGTGGGAGCTCAACGAGGCTTTCGCCGTACAGGTCATCTATTGCCGTGATCGCTTAGGAATCCCCAATGACTCCTTGAACGTCAACGGCGGCGCCATTTCGATAGGGCATCCGTACGGGATGTCCGGCGCACGGATGGTTGGTCATGCGTTGATCGAAGGCCGGCGTCGCGGCGCCAGGTACGTCGTCTGCACGATGTGCATTGGCGGTGGACAAGGCGCGGCATCGCTGTTCGAGATAGCATAGTTTCAAGTACGCACACCAATTCATTAGACTACGAAGAAAATTTCCAAAAAAGGCGACCCAACTAGTAGTGAACAAGCAAAATCAGAGAAATGCTCCCGCGCACCAGCGACTCCAGGTAATTGAGCGGGCCAGTAAAGTGCTCCGGGCGCTCGAAGGGCAGAGTTCAGGCCTTAGCCTCGGCGAAATTGCCAAAGCGACTGACCTGCCTCGTTCAACGGTGCAAAGAATCGTTGGCGCCCTTGAGGCAGAACAATTCGTGATTTCAGCCACTCCGAAAGCGCGCGTCGTGCTGGGTCCGGCTCTGCTTCGGCTAGCTTCGTCTGTAAAGATCGATATCGTGCGGCTTGCGACCCCCGCCCTGCAGAAACTCTCCGCTGACACAGGCGAAACCGTGGATTTGTCAGTACTGCAAGGAACGACCGCAGTCTTTGTCTACCAGCTATCAGGGCGACACCGTTTGCGGGCAGTTTCAGCTGTCGGCGATAGTTTTCCGCTGCATTGCAGTGCTTGCGGAAAGGCATTGCTTGCCGTAGCGGGAGCAGACCTGATATCGACTATGGCTTCCAAGCCAATGCCAGCCTACACCGAGAACACGATAACCGACCTGGGAGCCTTGAAGGAAAACCTAAAGAGCTTTCAGAAGAACGCGCTCTGCTTTGACGAGGAAGAGCACACTGAAGGTATTTCTGCGATAGGAACAGCATTCATCGACCCCTTCGGGCGCGCCTACGCGATCTCCATACCTGTGCCGACCTTGAGGTTCGACAGGTTGCGCGAATCGCTGGAAAAGTCCCTCATTAGATGTCGCAGCGAAATCCTGGATGCTTTCGGATCAACATAGTTCCGCTGGTTCGGCTGACGGACCGGGCTCAACACCCCTGCCCCAGGCCTTGCCACCAATTGCCCTACTGTTCCATCTTGGGCCCAACGTCTCAAAGAGAAAGCCAGTCAACTGCCGCTGACTGGCTTTCTCTCATCAGCCGACGCCTCGGGGGGAGACAGGCACCGACGTTCTAGAAGTTGTAGCTTGCCTGCAGCCGAATCATCCGGAGCTGGCTCGGCGCCTCGGAGGTGATTCCCTGATCCCCGGGCGGGGCGCCGAAAATCGCGGCGATCGGGGCGGCAGGTGGGCCACTGAAGTCTGTCGATACTTCATCAAAAATGTTCTGTCCGATCAGCCTGATATCCCAGACACCGTCGGCGTCGCCAATACCAATCGTAAGATCAACTGTAGTAAGACTGTCGGAAGGAAAGGTCTCGTTGATTTGGCTGACCATCTTGTCGCGGTATCGCACGAATCCACTGGCTCTAAATACTCCCCAACTGCCGATTCCGCTCTCGATGACTGTACCAAGACTGCCAGTGAGTTTCGGCGCTTGAGCCAACTCTGTTTTGTCGAAGGCGTTTCGGCTGTCCGCATAGGTCAGGCCGCCCTGTAGCCGGAAATTCTCGGAGACCTGCCACACGCCATCGATTTCGACGCCTTCGGATTCGACGTCTATGTTCCTCGTCAAAAAGAATGCCTGCCCGCCCAGAACCTGGAATGACGTCTCCTGAAAATCGTCGATATCGGTCTGGAAGACCGCTAGATTCAGCGTCGCCGCACCACCCAGCAGGGTCGCTTTCGCGCCAAGTTCGATCGTCTTCGCCGTTTCGGATTTCACGCGTGACCCGCCTTCCTCAACGGGAAGCCCCGGGTCACCGCTGCCAACCTCGGCCGATTCAGCAAAGCCACCGGTCTTGGTGCCAACACCGTATGCCACGTACAGCATGGTGAAATCTGAGACATCCCATTCGAAACTCACGTTGCCGTTCAGGAAGTCGTCGTCAAACGTCAGAGGACTATCAAATGGCGGGTTAATTATCGTGTTCCATAGCGTCGCTGGCGTACCCTGGACGCGCTCGAACACGACGTCCTTGGATTCGTCGGTATAGCGAAGGCCTACTGATGCTCGCAAGCTGTCGCTCAAAGCGGCATTCACTTGCGCGAACGCGGAGATCGTCTTGGTTTCCTGCGTGAAATTGTTGGTGAACGGACCATTGAATAAATTCCCCGGATCCGGCGGAGGGAAATTGGGTGTGCTCCAGAACTGCCGCTCCGTGGATGTCCAGTCGCTTTGGAATGCGAACAGACCCACCATGTAATCGATGCTCTCTCCCGCCGGCGACGTCAGACGAAATTCCTGCGAAATCTGGTCGTAGTCTTCATCACGCTCAAAGTACGTGCTGTACAGATTAATGGTACCGGGGTCGAAGATGACATACGTCACCTCATCGAACGCGTTACCGAAATCGAAGTCGTCGAAGAACTTCAGATCATATTCCGCATAGGAAGAAACTGAGGTAAATACAAAATCGCCGATATCGTAATCGAATGTAGCGCTGAACGAAGAAACATCGGTGTCGTGATTACTTTCACCATTAGGGCATTCGGGGCAGATTGCCGTTTTCTTGTCGTCCAGCCCTGCTTCGCCGACGATCGCGAGCGCGTCAGGAGGAAAGAAGCCGCCATTGTCGACGTATTGGAAGCCATTCCCTATGCGTTCACTGTTCGTAAACTGAGCTGCGACCGTCAATGAAAGCCGGTCACTGAGCTCCGATACCAGGGTCGCCCGGACCCCAATATCCTCGTCCGCGGGAACATCGCTGCCGGTAAGCAGGTTTTCTACCCAGCCGTCCTGATCCGTATACTGCGCCGCGAGACGAACGGCAGTGTTTTCTCCAACCGGTATGTCGACCGCTCCGTCAATCGCGTAGCCGCCATTCTCGACCTCTACACTCGCTCGCACCGATCCGCCCATCTCGTCACCGGGCTTGCGCGTAATTATGCTAATTGCGCCAAGGCTGGAGTTCTTGCCAAGCAGAGTGCTTTGCGTTCCCTTGATGATTTCCATTCGCTCAACATCGAAAAACGCAGCCGAATACATGCGCCCTTTGCCGACGAACAACCCATCCTGGAACACTGCAACGGACTGATCGAATGACTGCGTTCGCGCCGGCGTTCCCAGTCCCCTGAGTGTCAAAGCGAGACCATCATCGGGTGCACGGGAGAAAACCATTCCTGGGACCAGGTTCGCGACCTCGAAGAGATCGTTGATCGCAAATTCCTCCAACGATTCGGCGGATATTGCGTTAACGGTAAGCGGAATGTCCTGGACAGACTCTTCACGCTTCTGCGCGGTTACGGTGATCTCCTCAAGCGTTTGTGCACTAACTGGCGCAGACAAACCAGCAAATACGATTAGCCGGCTGATGTATGCGAAACAACGCGTGATGATTGAAGCCCTGCCCATAGGTGTATCCCCCCTTCTCAGTCGAGATGTTCGACCTTGTTACCAGTTTCAATTCTGCTGGTAGGAGCTTATAGAGGTTTCCTATTCAATACAACTGTATCGGATATTGGTACATCTATGTGTCTGCGTGTCTGTGGGCCTCACGTTAATACTTGTTCCGGGCCTGAATTCAGGGCCGAGCGAACAATGCACTTATCTTGACCAGAGCACCCGTACGTTAAGCGCGTGCGAATCGTTCGGCCCTCTAGCCTGGGTCTCAGGGCGCGTTGGGGCGCGCATCGCCCCTAGCCCGCGCTCGGACTCACCCGGAGTGCCTCACCTCCTGACGTGAGATAACAAGTTACACGCGACGTGCCTACGTCTCAGTTAGTGTCGGACTATTGCCGGGCTCATTTGGACTCAATCGTGATAGGTGGACTTGAAATTTCTACAGACATTTCCTGTCGCTTGCTGACAAACGACTGCTTCCAAGTCTCAAACACTACAGATGGTGACTCCCACAGGGTTCGACCCTGTGACCCTTGCCTTCGGAAAAAACAGCTCAATCGTGGCCGTTTATGCGGTTCATTTAAGCGGTTCTCAAGTGAGAGTAAAACTGAGGATACTCAGAAACTCTGGTGGAATCAGTTGGTTACTTTTGGGTGAAATAACTAATTGAAATCGGCGGTCAGAAGACCACGGAAATCAAGTGGTTATGAAGTTGGTCAGCTTGACTCCGAGAATTGGGACGCTGATGTTCTACCCATCCATCAAGAAAGCGGAAATTCGAACGGCAACCATTTGATGTCGCTCTTGGGTCAGCAGCGGCCATTCAGACCGAAATTACCCGAATGGCCGATTTAGGGCGGTAAGCGGACGCTCAGGCTGGTCGATTGTCCGCTCCTTCCTGCAGATTCAAACGGTGAACTCGACACCTAGACTTTGAAGCTACAGAGAGAGGTATTGTCGATGAAGTACCGAACGAGAATTTATTACACCGGAGAGCGGACCATCGTTCGCCTGTGCCAAACAACGACTCTTGGCTCCACCTCGCGTCGTGCAACAAGAGAATTAGCGTGTTTGATCATGAAAGCAGGGTGCGACATTGGTGCGACTTGCCGACAGACTGAATTCACAACCAATTGATTCTAACCTGCAATTCCAAATTCGTCCGTCCAATCCATCATCGGCGCGACGCTGATGGGCAGGTGTTCAGGAGAATCGGGCAAGTTTCTTTCCCCACTTACAGGACATCCACTTATATAATCCAAACACAATGAACACAAAATCGAAATCAGCGGGTCGCGATCGTGTTTGATACCGCAGAACTTGGGCAGAGTATCTCCAAGGCCGAATTCAAGAAGCGCGAAATCGAGCTGCGTGCGCGCCTCCTGAAGCTGCAGTACCAGGCGCTCGAGATGGCTCGATTCCCGATCATCATCGACTTCGCGGGTGTCG
>Ga0224502_10000510_pt1 | contig 12955 bp, 13 predicted proteins | sample SF_Oct11_sed_USG_5_FD_169104 | JGI IMG/M metagenome (GOLD analysis project Ga0224502, IMG submission 169104) | Sediment microbial communities from San Francisco Bay, California, United States - SF_Oct11_sed_USGS_13 | ecosystem: Environmental > Aquatic > Marine > Sediment | place: USA... | reverse complement strand
CAGGTAAACCGCAAGGGCGACGAGGGCGATCATTGCGCCGACATAACCCCACCGGAGTATCCACGGGCCCTCGAGGAGCCTGTCCCAGACCGTCAGAGCAGTCTGGGTAAAAAACAGCAGCGCACCGATCGCGATCAGGAACACAACGGCGATCAGCAGCCCGAGTACGATGCGGATGAACCTGTCCAGTTTCACCGTGGCCTGCCAGCGCGATGGCCGAGGACGCTGCCAACTGCGCCACTCCGCGTTGCTCGTCGTTCATTCGGCATTGCCAGATCGCTCTCCTCGCGCCGCGATCGGCGCCGTTGCAATCACTACAGCGGTCTCGAGCATAGCGTCAACAGGCCCTTAGCGTCACACTGTCCGAGGTGCCTGCGCGCAGAAACTCCGGCCGGCCACCAGAGCCGGCCCCGTTCAAGCGCTGGCGCTTGTCACGGGCGCGAACGCCGTGTTCGCAACCCGAAACCCTTCCGTGGACTGATGCAGGGTCAGCGAGATCGGGTTTTCGCATCCGTGAGGCTGAAAACTTATCAGGATGGAGACCCCGTGACCGGCGCCGCCGGAATTGCCTCGCAGCCCGGTGCCGCACTGCACGTCGATTCGCTCACTGGCAAACGCGCCCATATCGATGAGGGCGCTGAGAAAGGCGAACACGCGGTTCTGAACGCGCTGCAACTGGGCTGCATCGACGGGTTCGAATACCGCCAATCGCGTCGCCTGCTCGATAGCGCTAACGATGCGCAAGCACAAACGACGCACCGCCAGGCAGGTCAGCGGGCGCTGCATATCGCTGCCCCGCGCCATCGTGGTAGAGCCCGTCACTCGTGCCCTGCCACCCTCATCGGCCCGGATGACGTTGATTCCTTCACGCGCCAGGGCCCGCGCGTCTTCTCTGTCGACCGGCACCGCCGGCACGAACTCCTGGCTCAGGCCGAGCCTGCGCTGGTCGAGATGCTGCCAGGAACCGAAATTGCGGTCGAGTCTGCACAACAGTCCGGCTATCGCGCCGCCAGCCGCACGCGGCCGCGCATCGCTGCCCTCGCGAAGCGCCAGGCGCGGGAAATAGCCCACCATGTTGGGGCTCGCGTAACCCCGCTCCCGTACTTCGCGCACCATGGCGCCCGGCGTCCGTATGTCCTCGCCCGGATCGACGATCAGCATGGCGCCGCGACTCCGGCAATAGCGCTCCGCCGCGAGGACGGCCGCAGGCCCTGGGTCGACACCCTTCCCGGGTGGCGGCAGGTACAGGATATCGAGGCGATCGACCTGGTCCAGCGCAAATATTCCGCGGAAACCACGGCGCGATCCGACCAGGTCGTAATCGGACAACTCGCGGCCGTCGGTGCCGTCCTGCACATGCCCGACGTACCCGGAACCGTGCCGGGCACCGTCGGGCGTGGTTGCCTCGGGTCTGTGCGTGGGAAACGGCTTTTCGACCCTGACCAGCGACGACGTCAGCAGCGCATCGGCGACAAAGGAGCCGGATCTCTCCTTGTAGCTGAGCTTGCGGTACATCTCCTGGTCGCTGACCAGTCGCGAATCCGGGTCGACACGTTGCAACGTCAGGTTGAAGAGTTCATCGTTGCCGGCATCGATGCCGTCATAATCGACCGCAGCCCGAACGCACTCCGTGGAACCGGGCTCGAGCGCGCGCAATACCAGCGCGGATCCGCTTGCCGGCAGGCAGATCATCGCGCCACGCGCGTCGTTCGCGACACGGACGATATAGAGATTCTTCCCCCCATTGTCGAAGAACTGCTTCACGGCCGGACCGAGACTCGAGCGCGACCAGGCGTCGCCGAATCGGCGGCGGAACTGTCCAAAGGTGTGAACGAGAACGGGCGTATTCAACGGACCGCGAAGCGCACGTCCGACAAAAGCCGCCGTGGTTTCGGGCGCTACGTCAATGGGCTGATCCATCGCCGCAATCTCTGTGACCGTGATGCCACGATCCGCCGCATCTGACACTCTGGTCTCCGTGAGTCAGATTACCGTGCCCGCATTCTAGGGTCTGCCAACACCACGAACAAGGCTGCTGCCGCAAACGATTATCATCGCCCAAGGCGGAGTGAGTTCTCGGCAGCGGGCCACACGGCCGCGCCAGCTTATGACAACGTGGCCGGCGGGGAAATCGCCGCGGTCCACCGCTGAGCGTCCAGAATTACACAACCAGGTATTGCTCGTCATTCACCCGGACGGACGGGACCGTGCTCCCCGCGCCTCGATTGGCTCGATTTCGGGCGCTACAGGGTCCCTGGTCACGGCGCAGGAATATCCCTGTCAGTGATGTTTGCTTAAGCCAGCGGTCATTGCCAATATGGGTGTGCCATCATGACTGATTACCTCGTCAACGCTTACCCGGCACTCGCGGGCAGACTTCGCAAGGTGGCGCTGGCAAACCTGCCGACTCCGGTCGGCCACGGCGAGATCCCGACCCCGTCCGGCGGGCTCGGCATCACGGTCAAGTACGACAACCTCACGAGCGCATACTACGGTGGTAACAAGCTCCGCAAGCTCGAGTATCTGCTGCAACGCGCGCTGGACAAGCGTGCGAAGCGCGTTGCGACCTTCGGCTCCGTGGCATCGAATCATGCGCTGGCTACGGCACTTTATGCCGGCCGCCTCGACCTCGGCTGCACCTGCCTGTTGTCTCACCAGCTGCAATCGCCGGCGGCGGCAAAGGTCCTCCGGCTGCTATTGCAGAGTGGCGCCGAAATCGTCCGGTACGGTGGGGACTATCACTCCAGGGTGCAGGCCATGCGGCAGCATGTCCAGGGACGCCGCACCTGGGTAATCCCGTTGGGCGGGTCGTCCTGGCTGGGCACCGTTGGCTACGTCGCCGCCGGTCTCGAACTTGCAGCCCAGGTAGAAGCCGGCGAGATCGATGCGCCCCGGCGAATCTACATCGCAACGGGCACGATGGGATCGGCCGGGGGCCTCGCGCTCGGGCTGGCGCTGGCGGGTCTGGAGAGCGAGGTGCAGGCCGTGCGCGTATCGCCGGAAGACATCATGAACAGGCGACGCCTGGACCGCCTGATGGCAAAGACGGCAAGCATGCTCAACCGGCTCGACCCGGGCATTCCCGCCGACTTACACCGCCGCACACGAATCGCGGTTCGACATGAATTCTTCGCCGGCGGCTATGCCAGGAGCGACGCGGCAACGCAGGCCGCCATCGACATCGCTGCCGACCAACTCTGCCTCGCACTCGAGCCAACCTACACGGGCAAGGCGATGGCGGCATTACTGCACGACGCAGGTCGAAAACGGCAACGCGATGCGTCGCTGATGTTCTGGAACACCTACAACTCGAGCCCCTTGCCCGAGATTCAGGCGGCGGCCGACATGGCACGGCTGCCGGCCGAGTTCCTGCGCTACTTCGACTGATCGCCTTGCGTCTCTTCCGCGTCCTGCTCGCGCCGCTTTTGCTCTTCTTCGGCTTCGCGCGCTTCGCGTTCTTTACGGGCGATCTCCTCGAGCATCACGTCAAGCCAGTCGTTCACAAATCCTTTTCCTCGTCCTCCGGCTCCTCGGCCATTGCCTCATCCATGAGTTCGCGAACTTCGGTCAGTGTCGGTGCATTCGGGTCCGCTTCGACGGTATTGCGGATCACTCTCGCGCGGGCGAGAACCTCCTGCGCATCGCGCTGGTCGACCAGGGCCGGCACACCGTCTGCGAGGCTGGCCAGGTAACTTAAGTGAGCCGCGTCCTTCTCGCCGAGGCCTTCCGCGGCTTCGCCATTCTCGAGCAGGGACTGGAGGCGTTCTTCCGCAGGGATCGTATCGTCTTCGAGGGGGGCATGCGCCTCGAAATACAGCTCCCCGTCTCGCGAGCCGAGGAGATAGGGTTCGTTGATGATGCGCACGGTTTCACCCGTTCCTACCAGTGAATACAGCGCCTCTATGTTTTCGGGATAAAGGCGCACGCATCCATGACTGACGCGCATGCCCACGCCGTAGGGCTGATTCGTGCCGTGTATCAGGTAACCGGGCATTGCCAGCTTGAGCACGCGCGATCCGAGCGGGTTGTCCGGTCCCGGCGGTACCACCGACGGCAGCTCGTTGCCCATTTCCGCGTGCTCACGGCGAACCGATGCCGGCACGTACCAGTGGGGATCCACGGCCTTCGACACGACCTCAGTCGTACCCACCGGCGTCTCCCATCCGACCCGCCCGATACCTATCGGGTACGTCAACACGGTCTGCGGCTCGCCCTCGGCGACGGGCGGGAAATAGAACAGCCGTTTCGACGCGATGTTGAGAACGATACCTTCCCGTGGCACATCCGGCAGGACGTACTGGGTGGGCAACAGCACCGGCGTCCGGTCACCCGGAAGCCAGGGATTGACGTCGGGATTGGCGGCGACGATCTCGTCGTAGCCGAGGCCATATTCCCGTGCCAGGTCGGACAGCGTGTTTTCGGCATCCGTGTATACGATCTGCGGAGTGCCAACAACGGACTGCGTCGCCGTCTCCAACACGAAATAATTCCGCGAGATGGGCTCCTCCACCGGCCGGTCTTCGAGCGGGACCGGCTCCGGGCGCTCCGCGCCGGCGGAACCGGAATAAAGATCCTCGAGGAACGTGCAGCCCGTAAGCGCGACCGGCGCGAGCAGCACGACGTAACGAAAAGCAGCTGGAAAATAGGTGTTCAAGGCCACTGACCCCCAAAGCGAAGGCGCTATTTTCGCAAAAAACGGCGGGCGAGACTAACTCAAAGCCGCACGACCTTGACCGTCAACGGCCAGCGGGCCGTTCGCGGCGCCGCGCCCCATGCCGCGCGCAACTCGTCCTCGATCCGCTCGACCGGGTCACCACCCTGTTCGCGCCGGTAGCGATGGCAGGCCGACCAGGTGCGCAGGTAACCGAGCATGTCCTCGACGTTCCACCGGGCATTCATCGCGAGACCGGGCGCCACCAGCCTGGTCCCCGGAAACTCGATGGCGGCGTAGCGTTCCTCGATCAGCCGCCGCTCGGGCGGCCAGTATGGCCCGACGATATCACTGTATAGCCGGCGGACGATGCGGTCACAGTCCGGGGACACGCGACACAATTCATAGCACCACGCGGCCAGCACGCCGCCCGGGACCAGCACGCGGGACGCCTCGGCGAAGAAACGCTCTATTTCGAACCAGTGCAGCGCCTGACCGACCGTGACGAGATCCACGGAGCCCGCGGGCAGCCCGGATTCCTCGGCGATTGCGACCCGGTAGCTCACGCGCGGGTGAGTGACGGCCGCGTCGATCTGTGCCTGGCTGGCATCCGTGGCAATGACCTCGCCGAAAACTTCGGCAAGAGCGACCGCGGCCTGCCCGGTGCCGGTCGCACAGTCCCAGGCGCGCCGCCGCCCGCTGAGCCCGGCGAGGAATTCGAACAACTTACGCGGATAACAAGGCCGGTGCCGAGCGTAGCCCGCGGATTGTGCGGAGAAATGGTCTTTGAAGGTCGGTTCCGCCGGCACTAAATGCTGCAAGACGGCGACTTCCCAGCCTGCTTGGCCTCGTTGTAGAGCTTGAGCGTCGTTCCGAACTGGCCGACGAGCTGGTCGATGCGTTTCTCGCTGGAGGGGTGCGTCGACAGGAACTCGGCGGGCGCCTCTTCGGCCTGCTGCGACATGTTCTGCCACAGCGGCACGCTGGCGCGTGGATCGAAGCCCGCTTTGGCCATGTACTCCAGCCCGATGACGTCCGCTTCGCTCTCCTGCGAACGCGAGAACGGCAGCATGATGCCGAGCGCGGCGCCGGCCTGCAGGGCCTCGTAGGCGGTATAGGTCGCCCCCTGGTGCCCGCCGCCGAGCAGCACCGCGGCAACCTGCACACCGACGTTCGAGAAAGACCCGCGGGACGCGCGCTCGTTCGCATGGCGTGCGGTAACGTGGGCGATCTCGTGACCGATGACCGCGGCCAGCTGGTCCTGGTCCTGCGCGGCTTTGAGAATTCCCGTCATGACACCGATCTTGCCTCCCGGCATCGCGAACGCATTGACGGAATCCGACTGGAAGATCGCCATCTCCCATTCGAGGTCGCGGTATTCCGGCGGCAATTCCTTGACCACGGCCTGTGCCACACAATGGATGTAATCGATCTTCGCCCGGTCCGTTTCGAGCGGCATGTTCGCTTTCATTTCCGCGAACTGGCGAGCGGCCTCGACGGCCAGCTCCTGGTCGTTCTTGAGAACCACCTGTGAGCGCCCGGTCGGCGATGTCGAGCACGCGACGCCTGCGAAGGCGACCAATGCCAGGGAAATCAGTGGTTTGAGGTGTAGCTTGGGCATGGTTACTCCTTGGTAACGACTTTGACCGCCCGCCGCTGGCTCAGTTCCAAGGGCTCCGCGGCAACCGCGACTCGAATCGCCGCCGCCAGCTGGCGGCATCCACCTTCTCCATCGCACCGTCGATGTTGTGCATGATGCGCTTCTGCAGCGGCTGCTTGATCTTGTACGTGACGTGAAAGAGGTCGCGCCCGGTCGCCCGCTGCAGCAGCAGTTCGTCACTGGTCATTATCTCGTCCGCCAGGCGGAGTTCGAGGGCACGCGTTCCGTACCAGTGCTCGCCCGTCGCGACGGTCTCGAGGTCCAGGTCCGGCCGGTACCGGCTGACCGCTTCCTTGAACAACGTGTGCACGTCTTCCAGCTCTTCCCTGAGCTTCGCGCGGTCCGCGTCCGTGTTCTTGCCGAACATCGTTACCGTGCGCTTGTACTTGCCGGCCGAGATCTGCTCGAAATCGACCCCGTGACTATCGAGCAGACGGTTAAAGTTGGGGATCTGCGCCAGCACGCCGATGGACCCGAGGATCGCAAACGGTGCCGCGTATATCTTGGACGCGACGCAGGCCATCAGGTAGCCACCGCTCGCCGCAACCTTGTCGACACAGACCACCAGCGGAATGTCCCGGTCGCGGATACGCGCAAGCTGCGAGGCTGCGAGGCCGTGCTCATGCACGATGCCGCCGTGATTTTCCAGGCGGACGATGACCTCGTCCTCCGGCGCCACAACGTCGAGCACGGCACTGACTTCTTCGCGCAGCGACGACACGGCCGTTGCTTTCAGGTCGCCCTTGAAATCGATGACGAAACTGCGCGGCCGGCTCGCGCGCTTCTTGTCCGCCTTGAGCTGCTTTTTCTCTTCCTTTGCCTGCTTTTTGCGCTCGTCCTTTTTCATGACGGCGGAACGCAGCGCGGCGGCCGCTTTCCGGTATTTCTTATTGAGATCCTCGACTTCCAGGCCGTCCTGCGTCGCCTTCCGCCCGGCCGCGGCACCCGCCGAAATGATGATCACGATTCCGGCCACGATCGTCACGACCTTCAGCAGGAACATTCCGTAATCAGCTACAAACTCCATCATCGCATTTCCCGCGGGGATCTGATTACGGGATCAGCCGGAGACCAGGCCGACGTTATTCTTCTGCAGGACCTGCTCGGCGCGGTAGCTCGAGCGTACCATCGGGCCCGCCACCACCTCGACGAAGCCGCGATCGAGCCCTTCTGCCCTGTAGACTTCGAACTCGTCCGGCGTCACGAAGCGCTCTACCGCGAGGTGGTAGGGTGTCGGGCGCAGATACTGGCCGAGCGTCAGGATGTCGACACCGGCCCTGCGCAGATCATCCATGGTCTGCATGATCTCGCTGTCGCGTTCGCCGAGGCCCAGCATCAGGCTGGTCTTCGTCAGGACCTCCGGACGGAATTGCTTTGCATGCCGCAGCACATCCAGCGTCTGCTCGTACCCGGCACGTGGGTCGCGCACCGGGTGCGTCAGGCGCTTCACGGTCTCGACGTTCTGTGCGAACACATCCAGGCCGGAATCGGCGACGACTTCGACATGCGCCTGCACGCCGTTGAAATCAGGCGTCAGCGCTTCCACCGCCGTGCCGGGATTGCGTGCCTTGATCTCCCGCACGCAGGCGGCGTAATGCGATGCGCCGCCGTCCGCAAGGTCGTCCCGGTCGACCGAGGTAATCACGACGTAGTCGAGCCCCATGAGCCTGACCGCGCGGCCCGTATTCGCGGGCTCTTCGGGATCCAGCCAGCCTTTCGGGTTGCCGGTATCGACGGCGCAAAACCGGCACGCGCGCGTGCAAACCGAGCCCAGCACCATGATCGTCGCGGTACCGGCATTCCAGCACTCGCCGATGTTCGGGCACATGGACTCTTCGCAGACGGTACTCAACCGATGCTCGTGTACGGCGTCCCGGGTCTTCGAATAGCCGATCCCGGAGGGCATCTTCGCACGCAGCCACTTCGGCTTCTGGCCACGGACGACGGGCGCGACGTCACCTCGCCGCTTCACGCCGTTCTTGATCGCCGAGAAACCTGCGTCGGTCTGGTATTTGCGGCCACTCTCGACAATCGGAATGCCGCGAAATTTGGTATCGCTGTCGCTCATGAGTTCGCTTGCCGGCCGAATTCCGGACGCGCATTTTCTCACAAATCGCGACCCGCGCCACCCGAAACCACAGAGGTCGGTGCAAATTCAGGCCTGACTCGTCGGTCCGTGGGCGTTCTTCTCAGTCATGGCTCCCTCCGGTCCGCTTTACTTCCTTCGAAGAACGCCCACGGACCGGCCTAACATACGCCGACGCAGCGCCGCAGAATCGGACAGTCACATCGCGGGCTGTCGGCGATGTTCTTTCGAGGAAGTAAAGCACAGGCGAGCGTAGCGAGCCGAGCGATGACCAGAAAAGAGCATTGCCGCAGCCCGCCGACAACAGGACGCGGACCAGCGAAACCAAATCTCGGCTTGAGGTCGGTCAAAAAAATCCCGGCCGAAGCCGGGAGAGTCAGGGGGAATCCAGAGATTCTGTGGGTGCGCCAGAAGTAACTAGTGAAGTCTTGACCAGCTCAGGAGCTTTACCGCGCTCCGGTGCAGGTCGAAATTCCGGGCCAGTGCGGCCTCGATGTCGCGCGTATCCGTGGTATGGTCCATCGGTTGGTTCAGTTCCACCACGCCGCTGAACTCATTGCCGTCACGATAGTTCGTGTCGGTCAGGATGAACTGCGTGTAATACTTCGCGGACATGGCTTCAGATTACGCCGGAGGCCTTCCGGAATCTGTGAGCTGCAGCACAGAAATCTCACCGGAAGTGCTGCCCTGTCGAAAAGATGACCTCCGTCACAACCGGGAACGCCCCCCGCACGATCCGGTCCAATACAGCGGAACTGGCTTCGGGTCTGCAATGACGGGAAGCCCGGCGCAAAATTCTGGAATTCTGGGAGAAATCAGCGAAAATCGGCGACGCGGTGCACAGTTTTGGGCCCGCAGCATATGTAACATTAATTTGCGACTGCCATTCGCTTGGGCAGTCTTCCTCACGGACATATCGGGGAACGATTCAATGATCGTAATACCAAGGTTGCCACGGAACTTGATTCTGGGCGTGTTGGCGCTCTGGGCCGCATCAGCCCTCGCTCAGGACGAACTGAGAAGCACCTTTCTGAAGGACACGGAAGCCGCCAAGGCGGCCGCCGACGCCGCCGAGGCAGAATGGCTGGCGCCCCGCAGTTACGAACGCGGAATGCGGGAATACAGGGATGCCGAGGAGGCGCTCGAGCGCGGCCGCAATATCGAGACCGTGCGTTCCAACGCCGCCGAAGCGACCAATCATTTCACCGCCGCGACAAAAGCGGCGCAGCTGGCGAAAACCGCGCTGGCACAGGCGCTCAAGAGCCGGCAGGACGCGGCCAACGCGAAGGCACCGCAGCTATCGCCCGATCTCTGGGAAGATGCACAGGACAAGTTCGGCGACGCGATCCGCTACCTCGAGGGTGGCAACCTGAAAAGCGCGAAGCGCCGCGAGGTCGAAGCGACCACGCTGTATCGCGACGCCGAACTGGTCGCGATCAAGGCACAGTACCTGGGCGAGACCCGCCAACTTCTCTCCGAGGCCGACCGCCGCCGTGTGGGCCGTTACGCCCCGATCACCCTCGGCAAGGCGAAGCAGTTGCTGGCCGACGCGGAACGCGAGCTCAACGAGAATCGTTACGACACCGACCTGCCCCGCAGCCTGGCCAAGCAGGCAAACTACGAAGCCAAGCATGCAATTTACCTGTCGGAAATCGTGCTCAAGGTGCGCGACAAGGACCTGTCTCCCGAGCAACTGGTATTACTCTGGGAAGACGAGCTCAGGGCAGTCGCCGGCGCCGCCGACGTCATCCCCGACATGCAGGACGGGCCTGATCGGCTGACGGCCGAACTCGTCGCCTACATCGAGACCATGCGTACCGAAAACCAGGCGCTCGAACAGGAAAACGCCGACAACCAGTTGCGTCTTGTCGACATGGAGGAAGAATTGCGCGTCCTGGATGAACGCCTGGGCGGGGCGACTGCCGAGCGCACCGCGCTGATCCAGCGCATCGAGGCTCAGGAGCGCATCAAGGAACAGTTTGAACAGGTCGAGCAGATGTTCAGCAACGATGAGGCACGTGTTTTCCGCCAGGGAAATACGATCATCATGCGTCTCGTCGGCCTGACCTTCGACAGCGGCTCGGCCCAGCTCAAGCCAGCGAATTTCGACCTGCTCGCAAAAGTGGAAAAAGCCATCGACGTGTTTCCCCGTAGCGAGCTGATCATCGAAGGACACACGGACTCGCACGGCGGCGACGACCTCAACCAGAAGCTGTCGCAGGACCGCGCCGAATCGGTGCAGCAGTATATGATCAATGCGATGCGTATCCCGAGCTACCGCCTTATCGCGACCGGCTATGGCGAGACGCGCCCCGTCGCGAGCAACGAGACCGCGTCGGGGCGTGAGAAAAACCGTCGCATCGACATCGTCATCAAGCCGAATCTCGAAGTGAGCTGATGCCTATGCGCACGGCTGCTGTTTTCGCCACCAGTCGGCGACCACAGCAGCCGTCACCTTGTTCGCCAGGTAACCGTACTCGGCGTGCACGTTAAGTTCGCCGTCGTGCCGATAGAAATTGAATATCTCGATGTCGTCGATGCACTCGACTAGACCGCGTTCCACCATCTCGCCGAAATCTTTTCCGAGGTAAGGATTGACCGCGGTCATGTCCCCGACGGCCGAGAGGTTGACCCAGCGGCGGATATTGTCGGGATAACGCTCGCTACCGGACCTGCCGTGGCCGAGGATCCGCCGCTGCAGGTAGCTCTGACCCAGCGGCGAGCCCATGGTCAGCAACAGATCGACCCGAAGCTCGTCCCTCTGGTCCCGACTCATCTCCCAGAGCGCGTCGTAAGCAATAACCGAGCCCATGCTGTGCGCCGCGAGCAGCACGGGCCTGCCTGACTCCCACGCCGCCCGCAGCGGCATCTTCAGCATTTCCCGAGTATGCGACGCGATGTCGTTGCGGTTGTGCACGTAACGCATCAGGTCACGCAGATGCAGCTCGATGCGTTCGTCGGCGATATGGGGGATCAGGAAGGGGAACAGGTTGCCGACCCGGTACAGCCAGCGCACAAGCCGTTTGCCGGGCGATGATGCCTCGACCATGTCCTGCTCGCTCGCATCGGGCCTGCCGAGCAGCTCGTCGATGGCTTCGGCGTCCAGCCCGAAGTCCCGGTGCTCGCGGTAGAAATCGTACGTCCAGGCGACGAGGTCGAAACTTCTCATACTTGCGACAAACTCGTCTGCCACTTCGGCATCGTGGCGCCGCAATCCCTGTGCGAGGCACCGCCTCAGGGCTTCCTTGTGGATATCAGCCTCGGGTTTCGGCAACAGGCCCGGCACATAGAGGATCAGCGGTGACGTCATTCTGTCCTGGCCGGCCCGGCGAGCATCTCGTCCAGTTCCGACAGGCTGGAGATCGTACGCTCCGGAGGCTCCAGGCTGTCCGGCCATGGGTGGCCGTTGCGATTCAGCCACACGGCTGCCAGGCCCGCCGCGCGCGCGCCGTCGACGTCGAACTCCGGATGGTCGCCAACGTGCAGCGTCTCGTGCGCGGCAGCACCGCCCGCACTGACAGCCGCATCGAAAATCGGCCGCGCCGGCTTGGCGGCGCCGGCGGAGCGGGCCGATACGACGGCGTGGAAAAGGTGGTCGATACCGATGCGCTCGAGTCTCGCATTGCCGTTCGTCACGGCCACCAGCGTATAGCGGCTCGCCAGCGACTCGAGTACCGGCCGCACCTCCGGGAACAGCTCGACCGTGTTGCGCTGGTCGTCGAACACGGCGAAAGCCTCATCGACAAAATCGTCTGTGTAGCCCGCGGCGGAGCCCATGCGCGTAAGCACCATCCGGCGAATAAAGGTCAGGTCGTGAGAACGGTCGCGGAACTCCGCAACGACCCGGGCACGCAGTTCGACGACATCCTCCGGCTGGTGCAATTCGACGATGCGGGGGTATCGTTCTGCGAGCCAGTCGCGAAGCCGGGCTTCAGCGCGGCGGATGACGGGCGTGATTTCCCACAGCGTGTCATCGAGATCGAGGGTAATCGTGCGTATTTCGTACACGTGTTGCTCGTTCTGCCACAATCAACGACCATTGTGATCCGTTTCAATTAGGCTCTGCAACCGGGATGAATCGATGAAGTATTTGCATACGATGGTGCGCATCAGCGACGTGGACGAGTCGATCGACTTTTATTGCAACAAGCTCGGACTCGTCGAACTGAAGCGTTACGAGAACGAAAAGGGTCGATTCACGCTCATCTTCCTCGCCGCCCCCGGCGACGAAGACGCGCAGGTCGAACTCACTTACAACTGGGATCCCGAAGAATACGACGAGGGACGGAACTTCGGTCACCTCGCCTACAGGGTCGACGACATCTATGCGCTGTGTCGGAAACTCATGGACGCCGGCGTGACGATCAACCGGCCGCCTCGCGACGGCCACATGGCGTTCGTGCGCTCCCCCGACAACATCTCGATCGAACTGCTGCAGAAAGGCGACGCGTTGCCGCCGCAGGAACCCTGGGCATCGATGCCAAACTCGGGTCACTGGTAACCGATTAACCCCCCGGGACGGCGAGCGCGGACTCCCGCTGCCTTGTGCTGGCCTCTA
>Ga0224502_10000507_pt1 | contig 13007 bp, 12 predicted proteins | sample SF_Oct11_sed_USG_5_FD_169104 | JGI IMG/M metagenome (GOLD analysis project Ga0224502, IMG submission 169104) | Sediment microbial communities from San Francisco Bay, California, United States - SF_Oct11_sed_USGS_13 | ecosystem: Environmental > Aquatic > Marine > Sediment | place: USA... | reverse complement strand
TTTCACTAATTCCAAATATTTAGTTTCCCTCTAAAAATTCGATACCGGCACGCAATCCCTAATTTTTACGAGGCTGAAATGTTGTATATTTGTCATGACCAATCTAAAACTCAGATCGAAAAAGGCATGACACGATATATTACGTTTTGCACCATTTGAAATCTCTTGAGTTTTGGATTTGGATATGAAACAAAAATCCTCATCATTCAGTGGACAATCGAAATTTCATGCTTTGGCCAATTAACACAATCTGTTTGTCCGTGGGTTCTTTTTTGATTTTTCGGCGGTGGTGTTGGTGAAATACTATTAATTATAGGAATACCAGCGAAGGAGATTTTTTATGTTTAATTATCCCTATATTGTCGAGTTGCTGTCACCGAAAAGGTCGACTGACGATCAAATTGAGGTCCTTCTGGATAGATTTGCCGAGCGGTATCGAAGGATTATTGATACGGGGTTCGGAGTATCCATACCCGACAATCCCATGGGACAGCCAAGGTTAGGCGCTCTGGAGAGTTTCGATCTTAGAGACCTTTCACTTGATTCCGACAAGGTCGTGATGAATTTGAACACATTCCATAAAAAGAGCGAGCTTGACGGAATGCTACAAAAAGCTGCAAAAGCAAACTTGAAATACATTCTTGTTGTCAGAGGAGATGGCGGGCCGCTGTTAAACAAGCTCGACTCCAAAAGCATCGGCGGCAATCGCAGTGTGGCCACCTCGATTGATTTGATCCGATACATAAACAAGGAATATCCCCATCAATTTGTAACTGGTGCAGCCTTCAATCCTTACAACCCGATGCCTTTTGAGTTAGATCGGATGAAGCAAAAGATAGACGCTGGCGCGAAATATGCGGTTACCCAGCCCATTATTGGAAAAGACGAAAATGCTGACAGACTAAAAGATTTCGATATTGCTGTCGTTGTTGAAGCTTGGATGTCGAATAACATCGATCTGCTTTACAAAAGTGTGGGTAAAGAAAAAGATGAAAAGGCAGATAAATACGATCCTCGGGAAAATCTGAAAGAGCTTCACGAATTTTACCCAGAGAGCTGTGTTTATTTATCAATGCTCAGTTTCAAACAGGATTGGCAAGAAATTTTACCGGGGCTTTCAGTATAGAATCCAGCGAAAAATAATCGGTTTATAATTCAAATTTTACATTAGAAAACTATTTGAACAATAATCAAAAATCTTTATTATTTGAGAAAGTTCGGCGCTAAGGACTGTCTTATGTGCGTTTAATTTTAAAAACCAGCTATGCGGACGCCATAACCTGAAGCCGAAATTCTTTGTTCCCCATATTATTAGAATATATCGATTTTATCCCGCTGATCCTACATCGCCCGTGATTTCATCTGCATAATTGCTGATCCGACCGATAATTTCTTGCTCATCCTGCTCATTGATCCCGTGATCTTGCAGGGTATCAATTAGGTGTCCGACATACAGAGCAAAATGATGTTTGGTAATGCCTCTTCCATGGTGGACATGGCTAACCTTTTGAAAAATATACCTTCCGTTCACTAATCCCAAACTTTTCGCGTGTTATTAAAGATTTGATGCAGGCACGACATCTACAATTTTCTATAGGCCAAAATTGGCTACTTTAGTTGATGACATATCTAAAATCGTTTTGCTCTCAGGATTTTAACATACTACTTATTTGACAATTGCCTCATTGTAGCTACTATAGAGTCAATATAATAAGTATGAAATAGACATGGCCAAATATTGGCAGGATTCTGTTGTTGGAGATGTCGATCTGATCATTTCGTCTCCTATTTCAATACGGATTCTGGTCGCCATGAAGGGTATCGCAATCAAACCAACGCTTCCTCTAATAATAGGACGGTCAATAGCAATACAACCTGTTTTTCCGATCGGTCACCGATGATTACAGGCGACAAGAATGTGCTTATAACTATGAACCTTTTTCATCTACTAAAACCGGCAGTGAGACGATACATGCTGCTACGGATTTTTGCGATATTTATCATCTGCGCAGCTGGTTTTTTTGAACCTGAGGCGGCGATGGCCATTGAGGAAGCCAAATACACGGTAATCAAAAAAGTGGGGGCGTTTGAGCTCAGGCAGTACGAAGCCAAAATCGTTGCTGAGACATTCGTGGAAGGTGATTTCAGCAAGGTGGGCAGCACAGCTTTCCGTCGGCTTTTTGGATACATCTCCGGGAACAACCGCACTGAGCAAAAAATAGCGATGACAGCGCCAGTGACTCAAGAGGCGGTTTCGCAAAAGATCGCTATGACCACGCCGGTTGGCCAAGAAAAGGTGGGCGACAAGTGGAGAATTACTTTTGTCATGCCAGCTCAATACAGCATGGAAACGCTTCCTAAGCCCCTCGATCCCGCGGTAACACTACGGGAGGAGCCCAGACGTTTGATGACGGCGAACAGATATTCAGGTACCTGGAGCAAATCCAGATATATGAAACGAGAGGTTCAATTGAGAAAATGGGTGGAAGCACAAGGGCTTGAGCAAATAGGAGAGCCCATCTTTGCACGGCACAATGCGCCTTACGTCCCCTGGTTTTTGCGTCGAAATGAAGTGCTCATTCCTGTAAGAAGATAATGCCAAAATCTTTTCTCGTTTCCTGCTGACTCCTTTTTGTTACGTGAGTCGTTCCATGCGGTCGAATTCTCGCTCAGGTCCGCTTATGGCAGTCACTACTCGACAGCCCGTTCTTAATTTTTTTTTCATATCGTTACCTTTGAATCTCTGAAAAATTTGTGATGCCCAAGGATATCTGTAAAATGACTAAATTATATCCTTCTATTTATAGTTATTAATAAAAAATACATGATTCTAATATTCCACCTAATCTGAATCCATTATTTATTTCCAAAATTGAAGTGTACTTATTATCTTGGTTTGTGTTTCTTTGATTAATTCTTATCCTAGTATGTTGCTTTTGGAATAACAAGAGGAGGTATGATTGATGCATGCTGAATCACAAATTGTTGATCGTGATGACCATTATATAAAATACGCGAACGGTGTAGTGTATGATTCAAAAATAGGCCTTGAATGGATAGCTGGACCCGGTAGAAACATGAGCTGGGATGAAGCCAAGGAATGGGCTAAAGGTCTCGATATAGATGGCAGTGGTTGGGGTATGCCTACACGAAAAGAGCTCGAAACACTGTATCAAGAAGGAAAAGGGAAACGCAACATGACCCGGCTGCTGGAAACTGAGGCTTGGTGGATTTGGTCAGTGGAGCCTGATGACAGCTTGTCGTCCAGTCTCTTTGATTTCAGCCATGGAACCAGAGACTGGCATTCCCGAACCCCAAGAGCCTATGCAGTGCGTGTCCGGAAATGACAGATTTAGGGCCTTTGGCCGAAAGCTTTAAAAACAGGAACTCCATTTTTTTTCATCATCTCAATCGCATCTTTTAGCTGTGCCGATGTGCAGTCGTCAACACGGTAAACTTTTTGCCCGCCATCCACAAACATTAAGATGAAATTCCCTTTATCATCGAAGTGCGCTTTGTGTATATAGTCGTCATTGAGCCGCGGCTTCAGCGACTGCATAAAATCTTTGAAACAAATTTTACCGGAAGGGATTTGACAGAACCGCCTGGGTTGGACGGCTTCCTGCACCCAGATTAAGTGCGCAGATTCACCAATTTGCTCATCACCCAACTTATTGCCGACTTGACACTAAGAATTTTAATCTATATTTTAAACCTCGTTGGGTCGAACCGTTTGAAACCATTATTAGAATTGCAGTATTTTGTAAAATTGTGATGACCACATAGCTATCAGGAGGAATGTTTTAAAATGACAAAATACATTGAAAAAGGCTTACTGCATAATATTGGTGTGCCAATCTTTGCAGGTCTTCTTTTAATTATCGCCTCCACCGCATGGGGTAGCGAAGTGATAAAAAAGAAGGAAATTCAGGTTTTCATCGAACGGCAAGTCTTGGTTGCCCTGGAGAATGGTGAGGAAATCTACAGTTTTGATATCGTTACCGGCCGTGACAAAAAGGAAACAACGGTTGGCACCTACAAAATCTTCCGAAAGCACGAGAAGTACAAGTCGAAGACATATGGCTCCGAGATGCCGTATACCATGTTCTTCACTAAAGATGGCAAGGCGATTCACGGTACAACGATGGCCACCCTCCGATCCTATCTGCACAGCTACCTGACCGAATCAGTGGGATCGCAGGGTTGTGTCGGCTTGACGGATGATGATGCAAAGGCCCTGTTTGTCTGGGCACCTGTTGGTACCCCTGTCATCGTGATATCCGAAGAAGAATGAATAGCGTCGTTTCCTATTATAAATACGTGCTCATTGCCCTGTTGTTCATACTTCAGACGACAAACGTAATGGGTGCACAAAAAGCGGATGCAGTGCTCGTTATCAAGAGCGAGAAGCGGCTTTACCTGATGCGCGAGGGAGAACCATTTGCCTCTTTCCGGGTCTCATTTGGTTCTAACCCCAGGGGGCACAAACAGGAACAGGGCGACGGGCGCACCCCGGAGGGTCGCTATATACTCGATTACAAAAACCCGGGCAGCGCATACTACAAATCGATTCACATCTCGTACCCCAATGCAAAGGACCGCAAAGAAGCTCGCAAACGCGGTGCTGACCCCGGTGGTGATATTATGATCCATGGCCAGAAAAACGGCTATGGGCGGCTTTCGTTTCTCGTTCAGAGATTCAACTGGACCAATGGATGCATTGCTCTCAGCGACAGAGACATAGATACAGTGTGGAACGCGGTTAAACCCGGTACACCGATAGAGATCAAACCATAGCACAGCCGCCGATCCTGGAACACCAATCGAAATAGGGCCATAGTCAATGGATTCACGAAAACACAGCACAACATAACAGTATCACAGGTTAACGCGCAGGTGCGATGAAGAATAGGAGGATCTGATGCCAACCAAAACGCTTTCGGAAAGGCCGTCAAAGGTTGCTCTCGCGGTAAAATTTTTTTATCTGGTAGTCGGCGCTGGAATTATTCGGGCCGTCATGACGATAATACGCCATGCTGATGTGAGATCGCCCCATTTTCTAATCTATACGAAACTTATTATCTACGCTGGCTCCTTGTACTTGATCTACCAACTCAACAAGGGCAGGAACTGGGCAAGGTGGTGGCTGCTGGTAATATTTATCATTGCCATCCCTTTAGTAATTCTACCGGCCTTTGCATCGTATTCTCACAATCCAGTTGACGCACTAATAGCGTTTATACAAACTGCATTGTATATTATCGGAATGGTGTTTCTTTTTCATCGTAGTTCATCCAATTGGTTCGGCGCGGAGAAAATATCCAAAAAGTCAGAAGGGTAATCGTCAGCTACTAAACATCCGTTCATATATCTTCTGGTAATCTTAAATATTTTCAAATCACAAAAGCACAGATAACTCCAACTAATCAAAGCTTTTTGAGACCATAAAAATGTTGTGATATATTGGGATATCTGCACTTTCTGCATTTTTCAGGTATTCTCAGCGACCGTCAAAAAACCCTAAATCTATAATTTTGATGTTTGTAAGTTATTGATTTCATTGAACGCGAAATTGCTGAAATCACCATTTTTGAACTTTTTCGACAGTCTCTCAATATATCGCAACTTGACAATCATTGAATTTCACCACATTTGCCACATCATTTAAGATATTTTTATGTTATGTTTATAAAGCTATCCATCTGAGATAGAATATACAGCAGTGCAGAATCACCTTGACAGCTAATACCACCATGTGTCAATTAGACAACAGTGCTTTTTAATTTTACCCTGAAATTGTCTTTCTTCCCGGAAACTCTCAAGCGCTGTGCGCCTCCTCCTGCTACAATAGATTCTGGTTTCCCATAAGCTTGAAATTATACTTTCTTTTAAACTCATCCAAACATTAAAGTTTGGCCAAAAACCCTCTGCGAATAATAATAAAAGGTGCAACATAAAGCCTTTTGCAGGAAAGGAGCAGGCCTATGAATGAGAAAGATTCACAGTTCCCAGATGTTAAATCGTGTGACAGGCTTGAGTGCAAAAAAATTTGGGGGGGCATACAGAATCTTGAAACAGAAGTTACTGCCGGAAAGACTATCGGGCATATTTACTCAGCCGCCAGTGAAGGAAGCAAGGGCGGAGACATCTACTACTTTGGAGTCTGCAGAGGCGGCGTCATAACCCGACTGGCAATTGCGGATGTTACCGGCCATGGGGAAGCCGTCTCGGAAGTGAGCCAGTACGTATACGACTCGCTAAATGCTCACATCTGAGAACCAGATAGTCGGGTCATCCTGGGTGAGGTTAACCAGCGAGTTAGCAGCCGCAGCTTGGATGCCATGACGACCGCGGCAGTTGTCGCGTACTACAGTCAGGAAAGTAAAGCAAAAATTTCTTATGCCGGTCACCCTCCCGTTCTATACAGACGAGAGGCTGACAAGGCGTGGTCCTTTGCCAAACCGCCGGATCGCAAAGATTCAAGCAATGGCCATCCTATTAACATACCCTTGGCCATTGAATCGGACACACTCTATGGGCAGTTAACGATTCCGATGACCACAGGAGATCATCTATTCGTATATACCGATGGAATCATTGACGCGCCCAGCCCTGAGGGTGAAAGTTTTGGATTGGCGCGTCTTAAAGATGTCCTTGATTCAAATATTAAAACCCCTCCCTCTGAACTCAAATCAGCAGTCTTAAGAGCATTACATCAACATACGAAAAAAGGACTAACTCATGACGATATTACAATGATTGCCTTGGAGATTGGGCCGAAAGCACATGCTTCAAGAAAGGAGGGACCCATGATTCCAGAAAAACAGATAAATGCCTTTAATGAGTTTTATAATTCGGCGCGGAATAACGATATTTTAGACCCCAAAACAACACTCTTGATTCATATGGCTACAGCTATGGCAGTGGCTTGTTATCCGTGAATGGAACACTACCTTGGCGTGGCCAAGGAAGAAGGAATCACCGATGACGAGTTGGGAGCAGTTCAATCTATTGTGATGGCCGTTTCAGGTGGTAGAGCTATGATGCAGTTCAAGGAGGCGTTGGCAAGAGTCAAAAAACTGGATGAACCAGTTGATCCCGATTGCAGTGGGACTTGCCCATAAAAAAGGAGACAGCCATGGAAAATAAATACTCAATTCAGATTAAGTGCTTTCAAAATATCGATGTTGACGGGATTGAAGACAAACCGGAACTTTTTGGCGATCCGATCAGTGGAGGTTTTAGGCCCACTTTATCTGTTGAAATCCAAGGTGGTTTTGCTATGGGTGGTTATAGCAAGAGCCAACTGGAAGCTCTTATTGAGCATATCCATGCTTTTGAACCTAAGTAAGTGACCTGTCCCCAGTTTCAGTGCAAATTGATAATTTAAAAAACTGGAACATATTCTCCACAGCATATATTTTGATTTCTATGTATTAAGGTAAACCTGATATATCTCCAACTAATCAAAGCTTTTTGAGGCCATAAAAATGTTGTGATATTTTTGCATATCATAACTTTCCCGTTTTAGTGATATTCTCATCTGTAATTTATAGATTATCGGCTGACCACAATATGTAGCGCATTCCATAATTTAAAAAACTCAACACTATCTATTGCAGGTTTCTCTGTTTATCTGAAATTGGTTACTGAACACCTTGTCCTAAATGTCGGCGCTTGTCAGGCTGACCTTGACTGAAGACTGTTGGCAAAATTCCCTGGTTCAGATGCCATTGAAAACAACTTCCGTGAATTATGCGCAAAATACGCATGATATGTAATGTTAGCTGCATGACACCAGGTTTTTAGTCAGCACAATCCAAATAGTGGGAGGTTAAGAATATGAAAATCAAGATCATAATGGTGATCACATTTGCGGTATTTGCGTTAGTTGCGACGACGGTTGCTGCAGAAGAACCAACGCCAGGCTACAACACCAAGATCCCAGAGTACATCATGACCCCGGACAAGGTGGAGACAAGGATCGGGACCCTTGAGTTCTTCGACGGGATCCCCACCAAGGAGACCGCTGCCCTGCTATACGACAACCTCGACTTTCTGCGCGGAGTGGAGACCTTTTTAAACGGAATACCTGCTACCTCGGTGGAGGGGATTCGGCTCGGCATGGAGCGCCTCGGCCTGAATAATTCAAACCAAGCCCTGATCTTTGACGAGCTTATGGACAGTAACCCCCTGTTCCTGACCGGTAATACGAGTACGGTTTACTGTAGCGTGATGCTTGATCTCAAAAAGGACGGCCCGACGGTGGTTGAGGTCCCACCGAAATCAGGTCCGGGAACGGTCAACGACGCCTACTTCCGCTTCGTGGTCGACATGGGCCCTCCGGGACCCGACCGCGGCAAGGGTGGCAAGTACCTGATTCTCCCGCCTGGCTACGAGGGTGAGGTCCCGGAGGGCTACTTCACCGCAAAGTCTACCAGCTGGGTGAACTGGCTCATTCTTCGCGGTTTCCTCGTGGACGGCAAGCCAGACTTCTCGAGCAATTTGTTCAGGACGGGTCTGAAAGTTTACCCCTTGGCCAAGGCGGCGAACCCACCGAAGATGGAGTTTGTCAACGGCTCAGGGAAACCCTTCAATACCATTCACGCCAACAATTATGAGTTCTACGAGGAGCTTCACACCATCATCGACCGCGAGCCGGTCGAGATGCTCGATCCCGAGTTGAGAGGACTCTTCGCGTCCATCGGCATCCAGAAGGGCAAGCCTTTCGCCCCAGACGAGCGGATGAAGAAGATCCTGATCGATGCCGTCGCGGTGGCCAACGGCACCGCACGCGCCCTCCTGTGGTACGAGCGCAACCCTTCGGAGTTCTTCCACGAGAATACGTACTGGAAGCGGGGCTTCATTGGTTACTCCTACGAGTACCTCCGGGACGAGGGCATGGGCGGACGCCACCTGGACGCGCGGACCCACTTTTACTACTTTGCGACCGTCAACACGCCGGCGATGGCGATGAAGCTCGTGGACAGGGGATCGAAGTACGCCTGGGGCTACTTGGATTCGAAGGGCAACTACCTCGACGGCGGCAAGACCTACAAGATGAACCTCCCCAAGGACCCGCCTGCCAAAAAGTTCATCTCCATTGTTCTCTATGATCCGCAGACCCGCTCCGAACTCCAAACTGGACAGCCTTATCCAAGCTACAGCAGCGCGCGCGATAAGGGCAAAGTGAGCGTAAACAGTGACGGATCAGTTGATCTCTACTTCGGCCCCAAGGCTCCGGCAGGGAAGGAGAGCAACTGGCTCCAGACCGTTCCCGGCAAAGGCTGGTTCTGCCTTCTGCGTCTCTATAGCCCGACCGAGGAGTGGTACGAAGGAAAGTGGCTGCCCGGCGAGATAGAATTGGTGAAGTGAACTCAATGCATATCAGCTAACAAGGCGGTTGCACCTGATCGCAGAGGCCTTGAGCGCGTATAAGGTTTTTTAATTTGTGCAGCTTCTTGCTACTTTGGCATTTTTATGTAAACTTCTGCGCCAGTTAACCGCAAAGTTTTGAATGGGGCACAAAATATTGGGGTGGAAGAGTCTGGAGAGAAACCTGACATATCTCCAACATATCAGCACTTTTGAATCGCTGAAAAAGTTGTGATACTCGTTTTATATCACAAGTGTAATAATCCGCTAATTCCGTCTCTTTACAAGATTGTATATTAGGTGTACCAACCCACACTTTGGCTAAATTGTAGATTCCGGCTATACATCTAACCTTCTGTAAAAATCCACCTTTCTTTCGCTAATCTCAACTTTCTTGGTTATCCTAAAAAATTCGACTTAGGCATCCAAAATTTGATATCTTGCAAAATATTGAAGATTTGCATATGCATTATACAATTGAGGATATAACTGGTTTCGATTTTTTTTGGATAATCTCAATAATCACGAGTACCGCTGAAAGTCTGAAGTCTCAGGATAGGAGATAAAATGCTATGAATGATCAGGCGAAAAATAGGAAGGGCATTTCTCTTTCCACCCAAATCCTCATTGGTTTAATGCTTGGATTTTTCGCCGGCTTATTTTTAGGAGAGAAAGCATCGGCGCTTGCTATTGTTGGCAGGGCCTACATTGGTCTGATTCAGATGTCGATCCTACCATACATGGTGGTATCATTAATGCTCGGCATCGGCTCTTTGAGCTACGAGAAGGCAGGAAAGCTTGCTATCACAGGGGGCATAGTTCTGGTGGCGTCCTGGTTTCTGGCTTTTGCTATCGTTTTCTTAATGCCCTTAGCCTTTCCCTCCATCAAGGGCGGCTCATTTTTCAGTACCAGCCTGGTTGAAGTCGCCAAGGTGGACTTTATCGACCTTTACATTCCAGTTAACCCGTTTAGCTCCATGGCTCGTACAGTAGTACCCGCGGCAGCAGTATTTAGTGTCGCCTTTGGTATCGCGCTCATCGGAGTTGAAAACAAACAGAGCCTGCTGGATATTTTGACTGCCACATCAAAAACGCTCACTCGTATTGCGATGATGGTGGTAAAGGTTACCCCCATTGGTGTTTTCGCCATCGCCGCAAATGCTGCCGGCACCATGACCATAGAAGAGTTCGGCCGGTTGCAAAGCTATATCATACCCTTTATTGTCGCGACCCTTTTATTGACTTTTTGGATTCTTCCGGGGTTGGCAGCCGCTCTCACACCGTTCAGTTACCGTGAAATTCTCAAATCTGCCCGTGATGCGCTGACCACCGGCTTCGTCACAGGCAACCTGTTCATTACGCTGCCTATGCTGGTGGAAAATGCCAGAAAGCTTTTTGAAGATCGTCGCATAAAAAGTAAAGACACCGATAACTATGTTGAGGTGCTGGTTCCGACATCCTTCAACTTTCCCAACATCGGCAAACTGCTGACGCTGCTCTTTGTCCTCTTTGCCGGCTGGTTTGTCGGCAAAAGTATTGCGCTTACAGACTATCCAGGCTTCGCAGTATTGGGACTCTTTACCCTGTTTGGCGGTGTGGATTTAGCGCTGCCTTTCCTGTTAGACCAGATGCAGATTCCTTCAGATATGTATCAGCTCTATGTTGTTACGGGAGTCGTCAACAGCTGGTTTGCGACACTTCTTGCAGTCATGAACCTGTTTGCATTCACCCTGGTGGCTGCATGCGCAGCAACTGGTGCAGTGAGAATCAATTGGTCACGTATATTCAGCTTTGCGATAATTTCGTTGGTGATTTTTGCTGCTGCCCTCCTGGGAACGCGTTTCATGCTGTCTGAAATGGTAAGTAAAGAAGACCTTCAGCGGCGCACCCTGATGCACTCGGAGATTAAAGATTTACATAAGGCTGATATCAAAGAAACCGGCTCAAAAGAGGCGATAGGTCCAAAAAACCCGCTTAAGTCCATCATCAAGCGTGGCAAGCTGCGGGTAGGCTACAATCCTGAGAACTTGCCATTTTCTTTTATTAACGACAAGGGCGATCTGGTTGGTTTCGATGTAGAGCTAATGCATGTGCTGGCACGAGGGCTGAAAGTAGAGATAGAGTTTATCGAGTGGACATACAAAACGGTACTTAAAGACCTCAATCAGGGCAAATTTGATATAGCGATCGGTGGACTGATTGTTAACCCAGAGCGGCTCGCCAGAGTCAATTTCTCAAATCCTTACATGAATATGACCACAGCCTTAGTGGTAGAAGACCATCGGCGCAATAAGTTTAAAAGTTGGCGTGCAATAGACAAAAAACTTAATGCTCGCGTAGGTGTGGTAGGGGAAAGACGAGCGAAAAATGTCAAGCGCTACTTACCGAATACGGAAATAGTTCTCCTGGAAACTTATAGCGATTTTTTTACAGACAACCCAAAAGGGGTTGACGCACTTGTTATCAGTGCGGAGGCAGGGTCAGCCTGGACGATTCTCTATCCCGCCTATTCCGTTGTTGTGCCAGAGCCTCACCTAAAAGCAAATGCTGCCTTTGCCATACCGCTGGCTACTTTGGATTTTGAAGATTTTGTTAATGACTGGCTGCAAATGAATCAGACCAGCGGAATTATCGACAAACTTTACAACAAATGGATTTTGGGGACGAAGGTGGAGCAGAAAAAGCCGCGCTGGTCCATTGGGCGGGACGTGTTTGGATTGTGGGAATAATATACCTGCAAAATTGACAAAGCTAATATATTATCAATGTATCGGTAGTTTCTTGATATTTGAGTTTCTGAAAAGGTATCACAGTCTTCCTACCTTTGTATTTTTATCAAAAGTCTACTTCACTTACTAAATTAATACTTGATTAAAAAATAGAAAAATTAATATTTTACCTTTTTTACTTTAATATATTTAGGAGGTGAAAAATATGTCTTTCAGCAAGATAGGATTTAATAAAATCCTCGGAGTTTTCCCGGCATTAGAGCGCGATGAAAGGCTCGATCTCGTCCAGCAGCTCGAGCAGGGCGCACAAGGAAACATAGACTTCATAATGATGATGGTGTTATCCACTTCCCTGGCGTCATTAGGATTACTGGCGGATTCGACCGCCGTTGTTATCGGTGCTATGCTCGTAGCACCGCTCATGGGACCGCTTGTTGCGGCAGGGCATTCGCTCGTTCAAGCGAATTTGAGCTTGTTCAGAAGGAGTCTGGGAGTTGCTGGTATCGGCCTTGGGATAGGTTTTGCAGCTTCATTAATCTTTGGGGCGCTCAACCCTGGGTTCGAACCAACGCTCGAAGTCGAAGCACGTGGGACGCCTGATTTGCTGGACCTCGGTATAGCGTTTTTTTCCGGGATGACAGCGGCTTATGCTTCGGGAAGATCCAATGTGATGACAACACTCGCAGGTGTTGCAATCGCAGCAGCACTCGTTCCTCCCCTTGCAGTTGTGGGCATTGCTCTAACGCATGGAAGCCCCTTAATCGCCGGTAATGCCGGCATCCTGCTAATCACTAACCTTGTCGCTATCATACTCGGAGCTGCACTCGTGTTCCGAATGTTAAAAGTGCACGTTTCCCGTCGCGGTGCAGGTATGCCGACTTGGGTGCGTAAGGCCACAATGCT
>Ga0224502_10000506_pt1 | contig 13012 bp, 12 predicted proteins | sample SF_Oct11_sed_USG_5_FD_169104 | JGI IMG/M metagenome (GOLD analysis project Ga0224502, IMG submission 169104) | Sediment microbial communities from San Francisco Bay, California, United States - SF_Oct11_sed_USGS_13 | ecosystem: Environmental > Aquatic > Marine > Sediment | place: USA... | reverse complement strand
GCGTGGGCCTGGCATTTCCTTACCGGACCAGATCGTATTCAGGTGTTCGGCTTCTTCATGCTTGGCCACGAGGGTCGTTACCCCTGTTGCGAGAATCAACGGGCCAGCCGTCTCGTCCGTCCCCTCGGGAAAACGCGCTTGCGCATCGACATAACCCGGCAAGACGCTCAGATCCCCCATATCGATAACGATCATGCCCGGACGGTCGGCGTGGTCTTCCACAGAAGCAATACGGCCGCCTTCGATAACGATGTCCCTGTTGGTCAGGTAGCCGCTGCCGAGACCGTCATATAATCGCGCAGCGTGAATGACGAGCTTGCCGCCAGGTTCGCCGACACGTGGCAATGTGCGGCGCACACGCTCGGCAATCGCATCCGGCTGCGACTCGATGTTCGCGCGGAAGGGAACGGTCCTGGACGACCAGGAATTGAACAATCGCTGCCGAATGACACCGCCGGCGGTGTAGTACATGCGGTGCTTGTCGAGCCAACTGACTGGCGCCGTAACGAATGCCTCACCGTTCGTATAGGGCCGAATGAGACGCGGCTGCGACAGGATGACCATGTCGAGCGATGTTTCGGCGTCACTTTCTCGCCAGAACATGATGAGACTGCCATCCGGTCGCCATGAAGGTGCTGCAAGGCGGTCTGTACCGGTCAGCAGAATCTCTTCCGGCTGTCCGTGACGGCGCAACACAAGCGACCATTGTTCGTTCTCCCGGTACACATACACGAGATCCCTGCCATCTGCGGACCACGAGGCGTCTGTTTCATCGCCGGGACGGTCGCTCAGGCGCCAGTGCAGACCGGTGGGCACGTCGGCTTCCCACAGGTCGAAGCCGGTGTTTCGGCGGTCCGATGAATAGACGATACGTTTGCCGTCCGGGTGCCAGGACGGGTCCAGGTCGAAATACGGGCCCTGGCTGATACGGCGTGTTTCGTTAGCGGCCAGGTCGTGCAGCCAGATTGCGAGTTTGCCGTGGGCCAGTGAGCTGTAGACAATGCGCGACGCGTCCGGAGACCAGCGAGGTCGCTGCACCGGCCCGACATCCTGCGCGATTCGTTGTGCCTCGCCGCCACCGAGCGGCACGATCCAGAGGTCGCCGGCAAGATCCATGGCCAGGCGCCCATCCGGGGACGCGTCGACTGCAAGATTTTCGCCACGCGTAAGCGTTTCATCCGCCATGCCGAGGGTCGACAAAGCCAGGAATAAAGTCGCTGCAAAGAAGGTGCGGCTCATCATGCGTCGGGATTGAACACGCCACCTTCGCGTCGCGGGTCCGCCGCAACGCCGAAGCCGTTTTTCTTGCCGTAAACAGCTGCGCCAACGCCACCGAAATACATCACGATTTCGGGGAACACCATGAGCGGCAAATCGACCTTAGGCAGGTCGAGCCCGGCCTCGGCTTTGAGGTTGACGACCTTGCCGCTCGTGTCGACGTGTACTCGAGGATGCGCGACGGCGTCGGCAAGCGACATACCCATTTGCAGGAAGTTGATCAGGAATTGCTGCATGGCCGTCGTAATGCGATCGGCACCCGGTGACCCGACCGCAAGCACATCGTTGCCTCTACGCGCGACACTTGGTGCCATGTTTGACGGCAGCCTGGCGCCGGGCGGTCCGGCACCCAGGCCCCGACGGTTCAGTTCGATCTCGCCGAGACAGTTATTGAGCCAGATCCCGGTACCGGCCGGCATCTCACCCGAGCCGTAACCCGACGACGCCGTTATGGCGCAGCCGTTGCTGCTGTCGTCGACTACCGACGTATGTACCGTTGACGCCGACGTCCACCGCGAGAGCAGGCGCCCGCTGCGCGCCGCATCCACAAGGCGTGCTGCCTCGGCACCGACTTTTTCGGCGAGATCGAGGTGACGTTGCCTGAAGTCCAGGCAAGCTTGCTGTGAGTGGATCAGGCGGAGCAGCGCCGCCGAGTCCCAGTGCCCGATGTCGAGATCGGCACAGGCGAGCAGCATTGCGGTCAGCATCGAGCCACCTACGGCTGGCGGAGGAGTCGTTGCCAGTTGCCATCCGCCAATATCGGTAACAAGGGGCGCACGCTCGATCGCGCGATAGCTGCTGAGATCCTCAAGGTTTAGCATGCCGCGTCCGTCGCGGCAGTGGTCGGCAATCGCATGAGCGATCTCGCCTTCGTAAAAAATGCGCGAGCCTTCGTTGGCGATCGCGTCCAGCGAGTCCGCCAGATGCGGAACGACAATGGTTTCGCCGACGTCGAAGAGCGAGTTATCCTCCCGATGCAGTGCGGTGTTGCCATCCTCGCTGCGACCAAAAATGATGTCTCCCGAGTAACCGAGGTAGTAACGGCAGGCTGCGGACAGTGGGAAACCGCTCCTGCACGCTCGTATCGTTGGTTCGAAAATCGTGCGCCATGGCACTCTGCCGTAGTTCTCCCAGGCATCCTCCATCGCCGCCAGCGTCCCCGGAACAGACACTGAGCCGGCGCCGACCAGTGTCTCGATGCCACCGCCGTAATCGAGAGATATCTCGACGGCACCGTGGCCGCGCTGGTCCTCGCTCAGCCCTTTGCCTGGTACCGCGACGTTTCCATCGACAGTTACCGGGTCCTCGCCATCTCTCCAGATAGTAATAAACGCGCTGCCAGCCAGCGCGCAGACGCCGGGTTCGGTGTTTATTGTCAGAAGTGCGGCGGCCAGCGCACAGTCGACGGCGTTACCGCCGGCGTCAGCGACTTCAAGGGCCGCGTCAGCCGCCAACTGCGACGTGGTTGCAACAGCGACTCTCGACATGACTTAGAAGTGAATCACCGAGCGGATGCTCTTGCCCTCATGCATGAGATCGAACGCGCGGTTGATGTCCTCGAGCGGCATCGTGTAGGTAATGAATTCATCGATCTTTATGCCGCCATCCATATACTGGTTGACCATGCCGGGCAATTGCGAACGACCTTTGCAGCCGCCGAAGGCGGTGCCGCGCCAGACGCGCCCGGTTACGAGCTGGAATGGCCGCGTCGAAATCTCCTGGCCTGCGCCCGCGACGCCGACGATGACGGACTCTCCCCAGCCTTTGTGGCAGCACTCGAGCGCCGACCGCATCAGATCCGTATTGCCGACGCACTCGAACGAGAAATCCACACCACCCCCGGTCAGTTCGACGATTACGTCCTGAATTGGCGCGTCGTAGTCCTTCGGGTTGACGGTATCGGTCGCGCCCATCTGTTTCGCGAGTGCAAATTTGTCCTCGTTTATATCGATTGCCACGATACGACCCGCTTTCGCCATCGTGGCGCCCTGGATAGCGCTGAGACCGACGCCGCCGAGGCCGAAAACGGCCACCGAATCGCCCGGCTGCACCTTGGCGGTATTGATTACCGCGCCGATGCCGGTCGTGATACCGCAGCCTAACAGGCAGACCTTTTCCAGCGGGGCATCCTTGCTGACTTTCGCGACGGCAATCTCCGGCAGAACGGTGTATTCGCTGAACGTGGACGTGCCCATGTAGTGGTATATCGTCTTGCCGTTGAGAGAAAAGCGCGACGTACCGTCCGGCATCAGGCCCTGTCCCTGTGTTGCTCGAATGGCCTGGCACAGATTGGTCTTGCCCGACGTGCAGAAATCGCACTCGCCGCATTCCGGCGTGTAGAGAGGAATGACATGATCGCCGACCGCGACCGACGTCACACCCGAACCGATTTCCTCAACGACCGCTCCGCCTTCATGACCGAGCACAGCCGGGAAGATGCCTTCAGGATCTTCACCCGATAATGTAAACGCGTCCGTGTGGCAAACGCCGGTTGCGATGTTTCGCACAAGAACCTCGCCCGCCTTGGGGCCTTCGAGATCAAGCAATTCGATTTCCAGAGGCTTGCCTGCCTCCCAGGCGACTGCAGCGCGTGTCTTCATCTGTCGTTCACTCCACATTCATGTTTTTTTGAAAACCAGGTGCCGCATGTTCTCACGAATTCACGCCTGGTTCATGTGCCCCCGAATAGTCTGAAGCTGCACTGGGACAAACCGGAGGACGTTATGAACAAAGTAATGACAGTAGCAGTAATTGCCGGTGGCCTCATGCTGGTTAACTCGCCCGAGGCCGCAGCACACAAGACGGTACACAACGTCTATCAGCCGCCCGCGTACCATCAGGCGTATGGGCGAATCGACGTGCGTCGACCTAATCATATGCCGAGGTGGCTGAAACGCGACAAGTCGTTCCGCCATTGGTACGCCCGCACGCCGCTCAAGCACAATCGACGGCTGGACTGGCATGAGCTCTTCAATATCTATCGCTGGGAGCGCAGCTGGCTCAGATCTCATCGTCGCAATGGCAACTACTGGGATGATTACTATGCATACCGGTACGGCGAGCGGCATCATGACCGCGATCCCGGTCATCGCGATGAACGCCGTCGCAGACATTAAAGACACGAGTTCCGTTACAGCAGGAAGGCCGGCCCGAAATCTCTCGGGCCGGCTTTCGTTGTGCTCGCGACTCCTGTAAAAGACATTTTCATGGATCTTCAGGAACTGCGAAACAATTTGTCTGCCATTGATCGGCAGCTCGTCGAACTGATTGCCGCGCGGCAACAGATCGTTGCGGATATCGGCAAAAACAAACGTACGACTGGCGTGGGCACACGCGACTATGCCCGTGAAAAGGACGTACTCGACTCGGGTCGTGCGCACGCGGAAGAGCTGGGCGTCGATCCTGATATTGTCGAAAACCTGCTGCAACTCCTGATTCGCACTTCGCTCGAAAGCCAGGAACGCGACCGCGTCGTTGCCGAAGGCAAAGGGGACGGCCGCAAGGCCCTGGTCATCGGCGGTGCCGGCAAAATGGGCCGATGGTTTGTTGATTTCTTCGTTTCGCAGGGATTTGCAACCACGGTTGCCGACGTCACGATCGAAGACGGACCTGAGCAGTACACGAATTGGACTGATGCGGGTGTCGATTACGACGTAATCGTCGTAGCGGCGCCGCTGGCCGTATCAGGCCGCATACTGGCGCAGCTTGCCGTCTTGAAGCCCAGGGGCCTCATTTTCGATATCGGCTCCCTGAAGTCACCACTCATTGACGGCCTCGAAGAGCTTCGTTCAGCCGGGTGTCGTGTCACATCGCTGCACCCGATGTACGGCCCTGACACGCGCTTGCTGTCCGGGCGTCATCTGATCTTCTGCGATGCAGGTGACCCGCAGGCAACCGCCGATGCCAAGGAGCTGTTTGCCGCCACCATGGTTGAGCAACTGGACATGGGGCTGGACGACCACGATCGCCTGATTGCGTATGTGCTCGGGCTGTCACACGCGCTGAATATTGCTTTTTTTACTGCACTCGCAGAGAGTGGCGAGGCAGCGCCGAAACTCGCCAAATTGTCGTCGACGACGTTCGATTCGCAGCTGCTCGTGTCAGCGGCGGTGGCGAAAGATAATCCGTATCTGTATTTTGAAATTCAGAATCTCAATAAGTTTGGGCTTGGACCGCTGGACGCACTTTGTGATGCTGCCCGGCGAATCCGGGAAACGGTCGCGGACGGTGACGAACGTGCTTTCGTCGAACTCATGGAAAGAGGGCGTGACTATTTTGCTTTGAGGGGTTGAGGACATGTCGTCCAGGGAAGAACTCGAGGCTCAGCTCGGCGCAACGCGCCGGCGTCTGGAGGAGCTGACGCTCGAGGTCGCCCGCAACGATGAGATCATGCAGCGTGCGCAACGCCGTGAGCTACGCCTGTTGCAGGCCGAAAGTTTCGAAGCGCTGGCGCGTGCGCGCCGCGATGGATCAAGACTGGTCTGCCTGATACTCGACATCGATCACTTCAAGCGGGTAAACGATTCCTGGGGTCATGCGGCCGGTGATGCGGTACTGCGGGAGCTTGCCCAACGCATCGATATGCAGGTGCGGGCCAGCGATGTTGCCGCCCGCTACGGTGGTGAGGAATTTGTTGTGTTGCTGCCAAATACCGACGTGAGTTTGGCATCGCTATTGGCTGAGCGAATTCGCACGGAAATCGCTGCAAGTCCCATCAAACTGCCCTGCGGCGAGTCTGTCACGATCACTGCGTCAATCGGTATAGCCGAAGTGAGTCCGGGGCCGGACGAAAAAGACCTGAAGACACTGGGCGATTCGCTGATTGCCCGAGCCGATGTCGCGCTGTACGCGGCGAAATCCAGCGGTCGTGATCGCGTCGTTGTTGAGGCAGCGTGAGGGCGCTGGCTGCACTCTTGTCTGTCGCGCTGCTCGTTGCCTGCGGCGACAAAGCGCTGCCCGGGCACGTCGTCATCTATGCGCACGAAGGTACGCGCGCGCAGCACATCGAGGAAATGCTGGCCGAGTTTACGGCGGAGACCGGCATTCTCGTGACAATAAAGTTCGGCGCCAGTTCCGAGCTGACCGATGCGGTTATCGGCAAGCAGGATGCGCCGCGGGCCGACATCCTGCTGACGGCTGACGCGGCGGATATCTGGCGCGCGGCCGACAATGGTGCGCTCAGGCCATTGCCTGAAGAGACGCTGGAACGCGTTCCGACTCCCCTGCAGGACCCCGATGGCTACTGGATCGCGGCAACGGCCATTTCCCCTGTGATCGTGGTCGCTGATGAAGCGCCGACGTTTGTGCTCGACGGAATCGGCGATCTCGGCGGAACGGAATTCAAGGGGCACTTGTGCCTGTCGTCGTCGGCGCTGCCCGGCAGTCGTGCACTGGTCGCCGCCCTGATCGAATCGAACGACAACAAGACCGTCGAGCGCATGGTCCGCAGCTTCGTTCACAACCTTGCGCTGCCGCCGTTTGAAACCGAGGCGAAGCTCGTCGATGCGGTGCGGTCCGGTGCCTGCGAGCTGGGTGTCCTGACCGGAAACACCCAACATGATTCCCTGGCCCGCTTTTGGCCGTCGGCGGAGCCCAAATCCTTCCATATCAATGGTATCGGCGTCGCTCGCCATGCAACGGACGCCGATGCTGCGCAACAACTGGTTGCGTGGATCGCGGGCAGGCAGGGTACGCGCGTCCACGAGGACGTAGAGTATATTCACGCCGGTGTGGCCGGGTGGCGCGACGAAGAGGCTCGCCTCCTTGCGGAGCGCGCGGGCTACCGGTAGCGCTCGGCCCGAATCCGGCTCATCAGGATCAGGAACAGCGGCACACCAATGGCTGCGGTCAGTGCGCCCACAGGCAATTGTCGAGGCGCCATGACAGTTCGTGCGAGCGTGTCCGCAATGACAAGCAATGCGCCTCCGGCCAGCGCGGACGCCGGCAGCACCACGCGGTGATCACTGCCGGCAACGAGCCGCACCAGGTGCGGTACGACGAGACCGATAAACCCGATCACGCCCACGGTTGTAACCGACAGCGCCGTGGCCAACGCGGCGGCGACGAAGATCAGGTAGCGAAATGTCCGCACGGGCAGGCCGACGATAGCGGCCTGCAATTCGCCGCGCGACAGGACATTCAGGTGCCGGGCGCTGAGCGTGCCCGCGATCACGAGGATGGCCAGCAGAACGAGACTGCGGTTCGGGTCATAGGCAAAGCTCAGATCACCCATTAGCCAGAACAGCATGCCGCGCAGGTTCTGGTCAGGACTCAGCGCGAGCAGGAGCGTCGTCGCAGCGCTGAAGCCGGCTGCCAGGACAACACCGGTAAGGAGCAATCGGGTTGGCGTCCAGCTGCCCGTGCCCTGGGCAATCGCAAAGACCAGCAGTGTCGCCGCCATTGCACCGCCGAATGCCGAGATATCGACCACGACGCTGCCCATGCCGAGGCTCATGGCAAGCAGTGCGGCGACAGCAGCGCCACCGGAGCTACCGAGGATGTAGGGCTCCGCCAGCGGGTTGCGCAGCAATACCTGCATGAGAACCCCGGCCACCGCAAGCAGGCCGCCAACGGCAAATGCCGTCAATGCGCGCGGAAGTCGGAGATCGTTTACGAGCGACAGCACTTTTTCCGGGGCGTTGCCGCGCAATGCCCCTATAGCTTCGGCAAGACTGATGTCCGCACTGCCCGAAGCCACCGCCAGCACGAATGCGGCAACTACGATCAGCAGCAGTACGGTGAACAAGGCTCCATTACGGCCAGCGAGCGATGACAATCTCCCAATCTCCCGGGGCGAGCGGCGACAGATAGTGTAAAGTAATCGGCAGTTAGAGTTTTAGTGCGGTTGCAATGAGCAACGATTGGATTGACGCCGAGGGCTTTCGGGCAAACGTCGGCATCATCCTCGTGAACGCCGATGACAAATTGATGCTGGGCGGTCGCGTGGGTGCCAAAGGCTGGCAGTTTCCGCAAGGTGGGATGCTGCAAGGCGAAGAGCCCGAACAAGCGATGTTTCGTGAGCTCCACGAGGAAGTAGGGCTCGCGCCCGATGATGTGCGTGTCCTTGGCGCGACCAGGGACTGGTTACGGTACCGGCTTCCCGACAAGTTCGTGCGCAAGCGCAGCAAGCCGGTGTGCATCGGTCAAAAACAGCTTTGGTACATTCTCAGGCTTGTTTCTGATGAAGACCGGGTGCGTTTCGATTGCGGTGACAAGCCCGAGTTTGACCGCATCCGGTGGGTGCCTTTCTGGCGCCCGGTTAACGAGGTTATTTATTTCAAGCGGCGTGTGTATGCCCGGGCGCTGCATGAACTCGGGCCGTATGTGCACCCAGAGGGACTACCGCAACAGCCTCGCTGGTGGCCCAAACGCTGGCGGGCGGTTTTCGAAAAGGATCTCGTCCGGGCCCAAAAAGCCGCTTCTGAAGGCATAAATCCGTGACCTGGCGCACTTCTGTTGCCGGTGGGCACCGCGTAACATAATGTTTTTACTTAATAGCGAATAAAACGAGTGGCAGGGAGATCCAATCCTCAAATGCATGGCGCGGGCCGAACCTGGCTGGTCCGGTTGTTTCTCGCGCTGCTCGTCGTATTTACGGGATACCTGGTATTCGAATACGGGCGTATCACTGCAGGCTATGACGTAGTTGATGCGGCCAACGAACGCGGTGAGCTCCAAGCACATATCAAGAGCCTCGATCGTCAAATAGAGGAGCTCAAGCAGGAAATTGCACTGCTGGAGACCCATCGCGAAATTGATCGCGAGGCCTACAAAGAAGTTGAGAGCAGTCTGATTAAACTGCAGGCGAAGATTCAGGAACAGCGGGATGCCATCGCTTTCTACCGCGGTATCGTATCGCCGGCTGATGGCAATTCCGGACTCCGCGTGCAGGATTTAAAGCTGACTCGGGGCGCCAGCGAGCGGGAATTCAACCTGCGCCTCGTGCTCGTGCAGGTGATGAAGCATGATCGCAAGGTGTCGGGCGACGTCGCAGTGAGCATCGAAGGCAACGAGGACGGTGAGGGCAAAATCTATGCGCTGACGGACCTGCTGCCCGCCGACGCCGACAAAGCCTGGCCGTTTTCATTCCGCTACTTCCAGGATTTTGACCGGCAACTCGTACTGCCGGACGGCTTTGAACCGGAGCGTGTTCACGTCGAAGTACGCTCCAAGACCCGCTCGATCTCGAGCATAGAAGAGAGCTTTGCCTGGGCAATGAGCCAGGGTTGATTGGAGAACACGATGTTCGGTAAGAAACAACGTAGGCACGCGGTCGTTGAGACGCTGATAGGATCCAACAGTAAGGTTAACGGTGACCTGCATTTTAAGGGCGCCTGCCACGTCGATGGCACGGTAAATGGCAATGTCACGGCAGATCCGGACACCGAGTCCGCGCTGAGTATCAGCGATATCGGCACCATCGATGGCGGGGTTACCGTGCCTTATGTCGTGCTCAATGGTATTGTGCGTGGCGATGTGTTTGCCAGCCAGCGCGTGGAACTTGGGCCGACAGCGCGGGTCATTGGCAATGTGTATTACAATTTGATCGAAATGGCGATCGGCGCCGAGATCAATGGCAAACTCGTACATCAGCCCGAAGGGCAGGTACCATTGCTCGAACAGACCCATCGAATTGACGAGGCAGCCGCGGCTGCAAACGACTAAAAAACGGATCACTATGACAACAGCAACAGAAATCGCACCACAGGCACCGAACGGCATCGTGTTCACGAATGCGGCCGCCAGCAAGGTTGGTGAACTTATCGCGGAAGAGGACAACCCAAACCTCAAGCTGCGCGTCTTTATCTCCGGCGGTGGATGCTCGGGATTCCAGTATGGCTTTACGTTTGACGAGGACATCGAGGAAGGCGACAGCCAGGTCGAGAACGGGGGCGTAACGCTGCTGGTTGACCCGATGAGTGTTCAGTACCTGATTGGCGCAGAGATCGATTACAAGGAAGATCTGCAGGGAGCGCAGTTCGTCATACGGAACCCGAATGCACAAACCACCTGCGGATGCGGACAGTCATTCACCGCCTGAGGTAGCTCAGCCGGAGATAATCGCGGCCGTCGACCTCGGCTCCAACAGCTTCCACATGATTGTCGGCGAGTTGCGCCACGGCCAACTCGCGGTGCTCGATCGTATTCGCGAAACCGTGCGACTGGCCGAGGGCCTCTCCGCCGGGGGCGATATTTCACCCGATGCTCGCCAGCGGGCGCTCGATTGCCTGTCGCGGTTTGGCGAGCGCTTGCGTGAGATCAAGGCAGGCAGTGTGCGAGCTGCCGGCACGAGCACTATTCGTAGGGCGCGTGAAGACTCGTCGTTCATGGCGGAGGCCGAAGAGGCGCTTGGTCACCCGATCGAGATCATTTCCGGGATCGAGGAAGCGCGCCTGATATACAACGGTGTCCAGCACAGCCTGCCGCCGACGGACGGTTTCCGCCTTGTTATGGATATTGGTGGCGGCAGCACCGAACTGATTCTCGGCAAGGCGGGGCAGCCAAAAGCACTCGAGAGCCTGCACATGGGCTGTGTTTCGATGACGGAGCGCTTTTTTCCGGGAGGCGAAATTTCCCGCGCAGGATTCAACAAGGCCCGCCTGGCCGCCCAACTCCAACTGAGGCCTGTGAAGGCTTTTTTTCGTGGCGCAACAGATGTCCAGGCGATTGGCACGTCCGGCACGATACTGGCGACTGAAGCCGTGGCTCGCGAGCTTGGCCTGTCGGATGAGGGGCTGACGCTCGACATCGTTGAACAACTCATCGATAAGGTCCTGGAGTTTGAATCAGTCTCCGATGTCTCCCTGAACGGCCTGTCCGAAAGGCGTGCACAGGTCTGGCCGGGTGGCCTGTCGATAGTCGCGGAGCTGATTCACGTGCTTAATATCGAGCACTTGAAGATTTCCGACGGAGCGATGCGCGAAGGGCTCTTGTATGACTTGCTGGGACGCCTGCAGCATGAGGATGCGCGCGAGCGAACCGTGCATGCCATGGAGGCGCGTTATCAAGTCGACCTTGGTCAGGCGCAGCGAGTAGCGGATATGGCGGCCAGGCTGCATGCGCAATGCGCGGAGACATGGCAGCTCGAGTCGGAGCTGGCTGGACTCGCGCTGGGGTGGGCGGCGCGCCTGCATGAAATTGGGCTCGACATCTCCCACGACGGGTTTCACCGCCACGGCGCATATGTCGCCGAGTGGGCCGACATGCCGGGGTTTCCGCGTGCCGAGCAGCGCTTGATGGCATTTCTGATTGGCAGCCAGCGCAATGCGATCGATACGGCCAGGTTAAAGGCATTACCACGTGCCTGGCGCGATTCCGCGCTGCGCCTCGCGATTCTGCTGCGCCTGGCAGTACTGCTCAATCGCAGCCGCAAGGAGTCGAATCATCCCCCTGTCACGATTCACGTGCACGAAAACAGTATCCGGATCAGTTTTGATGCCGAGTGGCTGGCCAGAAATCCACTGACGATTGCGGACTTGGAGGGAGAGCAGGGGTACCTGGACAGCGTTGGGTACACGCTGGAATTGCTTTAGTGCGCAGGCTCGGCGTTGACCTGCACCTATGACGAGCATCGTAGAGCGCACTTCGACGAATGTGTCGAGAAGCCTTGACGTATCTAACGCCAGAACAGAGGCGGTTCCCGCCAATACGGGATTCATCATGCTCGACGCGCCCATTCCAATTGCGAGCCTGGTCGACCGCGACGTTCAAAGATAGCTGGCGAGATTCAGGCCGGAGAGCCGCCTAGACTGATGTGGTGAGCTGTTTCAGGAACGTGTCCTGAGCGGATATTCGCTCTTCGTTGCCGGGCTGCAGTCGTTCGTAACTACCATCATCTTTCAGTTCCCATGCCTGGCAATTGTCGGCCAGGAATAGTTCGAGATGCTGGCGAATTTTTTCCTTTATGGCTTTCTGGCGAATTTCGAAACAGGATTCATTGCGGCGGAACATGTTGCGTTCCATCCAGTCGGCGCTTGAGCAGTAGAATTCCTCGTCACCGTCGTTGAGGAAATAATAAACACGTGAGTGCTCGAGGAACCGCCCGACAATCGAACGCACGTGGATATTCTCCGAGAGGCCCTTGATGCCCGGTCGCAGCGAGCAGATGCCGCGGATGATCAGGTCGATCTTAACGCCTGCCTGTGATGCCTCATACAACGCATCGATCAATTGCAGTTCGTTGAGAGAATTGATCTTGACAATAATGCGCGCGTCTTTACCTGCTTTGGCATTCTTCGTTTCCCGCTTGATCTTTTCAATGAGGGCCGGGAACAAGCTGAAAGGCGAGGCAAGCATGCGCGTCATGCCGACGGCCTCGGTCAGGCTCGTCAATTGCAGGAACAGTTTATGCACGTCTTCGCCGAGACGCTGACTACTCGAAAGGTAGCCATAGTCGGTGTATACGTTGGTTGTGGCGTGATGATAGTTGCCCGTGCCGAGATGCACGTAGCGGATCAGTTTGCCGTCCTCGCGGCGCACCACCAGCAACATTTTCGCGTGGGTCTTGAAACCGACCAACCCGTAGACGACGTGCGCCCCAGCTTCCTGCAGCCGATTCGCGAGGGCAATATTGGCGGCTTCGTCGAAGCGAGCCATCAATTCGATGACAACCGTGACCTCCTTGCCCGAGCGTGCCGCAGTAACGAGATGGTCGACGATCGGTGAATCTGCGCCCGTCCGATACAGGGTCTGCTTGATTGCGAGGACATCCGGGTCCGTCGCGGCCAGCGCGATG
>Ga0224502_10000505_pt1 | contig 13014 bp, 11 predicted proteins | sample SF_Oct11_sed_USG_5_FD_169104 | JGI IMG/M metagenome (GOLD analysis project Ga0224502, IMG submission 169104) | Sediment microbial communities from San Francisco Bay, California, United States - SF_Oct11_sed_USGS_13 | ecosystem: Environmental > Aquatic > Marine > Sediment | place: USA... | reverse complement strand
TGGCTCATCACGCGGAACAGTTCCGACTGCAGTTCGGGCATGTGCCGCGCCATGCTGGAAACGGCATCGAAGGTCAGGCCGCAGACCGCGCTGGTATCGAGCGCGATTACGTTGGCCACGTGCTTGTAGGAGTGAATGGCGTCAAGGCCTATGATTTCGCCGGGCAGGTGAAAACCGAGCACCTGCTCCTGACCCTCGTGGTCGATGACATAGCTTTTGAAACAGCCGGTGCGAACCGACGCCACCGAGCGGAACTCGTCACCGGCGCGGAACAGGTGTTCACCAGGCTGGATCGGGCGGGAGCGATGGACGATCTGTTCGAACCGTTCCGTTTCGTCCGCCGTCAGGCCACGCGGCAGGCACAGCTCACCGAGAGCGCAGCGGCTGCAGGCGACCTGGGAGCGAGAAGGTTCGCGGCGATAATCGCGAATATTGGCAACCCTTAGGGAACTTTCCATGATGCACTCTCCAAATAAGATTCTTTTGAGCGCATTATATGGATCCACGGCAAGACCCGCATGCGTATAACTACGTATGCGGGGTGTTTCAAACGCATCGAGCCGACGTCTCCAGCGGCTTTCAGCCAACCGGTTCAGCCGCTCCAAGCATCAGATAACACGAGAGAATTTTGGTTCGCTCTGCGCAGCCTGCAGGTATTCATCGAACACCATGGCGATGGCGCGCAGCAGCAGCCTGCCCTCGGGTGTGGCGCGGAACTCGTCGTTGCCCATTTCGATAAGGCCGTCTTTCTCGAGCTGCTCCAGCTGGCTCAGCTCGAGTGCAAAGTGATCATGGAAATCGATTGCGAAATTCGACTCGTAGGTTTCGAACTTCACTTCGCCATGGCACATGATCGACTCGATCACGCTGCGGCGCAGGCGATCCTCGGTGGTCAGGCTGATACCGCGCCAGATTGGCAGCTTGCCCTCGGCTACTACCGACTGCCAGGTCGGGATATCCTTGAGGTTCTGCGCATAGCAGTCGCCGACCTTGCCGATCGCACTGACGCCCAGCCCCACGAGGTCACACTCGCGGCGCGTCGAATAACCCTGGAAGTTGCGTTGCAGGCCGCCTTCGCGCTGGGCGAGGGTAAGTTCGTCGTCGGGCAGCGCGAAGTGATCCATGCCGATGTAGACATAGCCAAGACTGGTCAGCTTGTCGATGGTCAATTCCATCAGCTGGAGCTTGGTTTCCGGCGATGGAATGTCTTTTGCGTCGATCATGCGCTGTGCGCGGAAAATGTGTGGAAGGTGCGCATAGTTGTAGACCGCCAGCCGATCCGGCCGCGCCGCCACCACGGTGTCGATGGTACGGCTGAAGCTCTCGACCGTCTGCAGGGGCAGCCCGTAAATCAGGTCGATGGACACGGAATTGAAGCCGAGTCCGCGGGAGTCTTCCACCATTTTCAACGTCGACTCCGGATCCTGGATCCGGTTGACTGCTTCCTGCACGCGCGGTTCGATGTCCTGTACGCCCAGCGAGATCCGGTTGAAGCCCATCTCTGCCAGGTTGGCGAGCCGCTCATGCGCGATGGTGCGCGGATCGACCTCGATCGAGAATTCGCGGCTGTCGTCTTCACTCAGCGAGAAGTGCCGGCCCAGGATGGACATCAGATTCTTCAGCTGTTCGTCGTCGTGATAAGTCGGCGTACCGCCGCCGAAGTGCAGCTGGATGACTTCGCGATCGTGGTCGAACAGTTCGCCCTGCATGGCTACTTCGCGCAACAGCAGGTCGAGATAGCGTTGGCCTTGCTGCTCGTGCCGCGTGACCTTTTTCATGCAGCCGCAGTAGTAACAGAGTGAGTGGCAGAAGGGCAGGTGCACGTACAACGAAAGGGGCTTGGGGATCAATTCGTTGTTGCTGCCGGTCGTGAAACGCGCGTACGCATCGGCGTCGAACCCTTCCATGAACTGAACAGCAGTTGGGTACGACGTGTAGCGCGGACCGGCCACGTCGTAGCGCTTGATCAGTTCGGTATTGAACTTGACGAGTTGTTCCATCACCAGACTCTTTAGTGTTTATAAGATCGGAAGTACTGTTCTCTTGCAAGGCAAGCCTAAACGATGCCCCGGGGTCTAAACTTGATCGGTGTCAAACGCCGGCCGTTTGCCAGCGCCGCCTATGCAAATAATTCCACATCTGGCAGCAATTTTATACATGACACAGATCAATTACCGCGTCCTACGGTCCCCGTAGACTACAACCATCGACAGAACAGGACATTTGCTTTGTCGACGGAACACGATTGTGTGAAGACTCTCCAAGTCTCAAGAATTAGGCCAGACGCCCGTCTGGCCTTTTTTTTGACCACGCAGAACCGAATTCATTCGGCACCCTAGTTTCCCTTGCCGCCGCAATAGTCGCCCAAATGCATTCAGTTATTGGCGGGGCCGGTATAGATGCAGCCGGCGTTGCAGGTTTCCTGCACCATGATCTTGCTCAACGAGGGCAGTCGTGGCAGCAGCCGGTCCCAGATCCAGCGTGCCAGGTTCTCGCTGGTAGGGTTCTCCAGCCCCTCGATGTCGTTGAGGCAGTGGTGGTCGAGCTGTTCGAACAGCGGTTGGAAAGCCTCTCGCAGGTCGGCGAAGTCCATAACCCAGCCGCTTTCCCAGCCGACCGGGCCGCTGACGTGCACCTGAATACGGAACGAGTGGCCATGCATGCGCGCGCACTTGTGCCCCTCGGGCACATTGGGCAGGCGGTGTGCGGCCTCTATCTGGAATACCCGAAAGACGTCCATGGGCAGATTGTGCCGCCCGTTACCAGGTGGCGCAACCGCTCGCTCAGCCGAACCGGCTGGTTCAGCCGCTCTTGCTCTTGAAACCGACGCGCTCGTGCGAGCCGTCGCAGAACGGTTTACTCGCCGAATGCCCGCAACGGCATAGCGAGCCGCGCATCTTCACGCATTCCTGACCGAATTCATTGTGTAGCCGCAAGCGTCCACGAAACGTGAGGGGGCCATCCTTGATGCAGGAGATGGTGATCTTGCTCGGCCGCGACGAAGCCGCTATTTCCGATGCCTCGCAAATCCTGCCCGGATTCAGGAACTCGCGCTCAAGGTGCTGGCCGTCACAGGTCGGTTTGGAATTGGAACTGCCGCAGCGGCACAGCGTCAGGTGGTTTGCATATTGCACGGTGCCGTCTTCGCGCACCAGGGTGAGGTTGCCGGTGAGCTGCAGCGGGCCGCCGTTGGTGACCAGCGACTCGTTCGGAACGTCCAGCAGACGGGGTGCCCCCTGGCTCTTTTGGCGCTCCTTGAACCAGCGGTCGAGCGCTCGCGCCGACGTGGTGAGGTTTTCCTGGCGTGCAGACTCTTGCGGCCCCGCCTGCCCGGCGGGCTCATTCATATAGGCAACGAATGCATCGCCGCTAACACGCTTGGTGGTATCCGCTTCCGGATCGGAACGGGCTGCGGCAGCTGCCGCAAACTTGGTAGCGTCATCCATGACTATGTCTCCTGGGAATCCTTTCCCACGTATACTGTAGCACCCCTTTATTTCAAGCGCGAGTAAAAATATGCAAAGCCTCCATCGGCATCTCGCTGTTCTGGCAATGCTTTTGACGATGCAGCTGGCCTGGGCCGCGCCGGAGCAGGTACCCGACAGGAAGCGGGGCGAAGGCCCATTCAACCGGCTGATCTTGCGGGGAGTCACTGTCATCAACGGTGAGGGCGCACCGCCGGCGGGCCCGATGGATGTGGTAGTGGAGGGCAACCGCATCGCTTCCATCGTCAATGTCGGCTTTCCCGGCGTGCCCATCGCAGACTCCGGCCGGCCCGAGGCGCAGGATGGTGACCGGGTGCTGGAACTGAACGGTCATTACCTGCTGCCCGGCTTCGTCGACCTGCACGCGCATTTCGGCGGTGACGACCAGGGTGTGCCGGCGGAATACGTGGCCAAGCTGTGGCTGGCCCACGGGATCACCACCATCCGGGAGCCCGGCAGCTTCAACGGCCTGGACTGGGTTTTCGCACACCAGCTGCGCAGCGAGCGCAACCAGATCGCCGCGCCCCGCATCGTGCCCTATGTCGGCTTTGGGGTCGGTGCCAAAAAGCCCTTCCTGGAACCCGGCGAAGTGCGCGCCTGGGTGCGCGACATGGCCCGTCGTGGCGCCAGCGGCATCAAGTTCTTCGGCGCACCGCCGGCGCTCATGCAGGCCGCGCTCGACGAAGCCCGCAAGCAGGGGCTCGGTAGTGCCATGCACCATGCCCAGCTGGACGTGGCGCATTGGAACGTGCTCGATTCGGCGCGCAACGGCCTGACCACGATGGAGCACTGGTATGGCCTGCCCGAGGCCATGTTCGAGGACCGTACCATCCAGGACTATCCCCCGGGCTACAACTACAGCGACGAGCAGCACCGGTTCGCCGAGGCCGGCCGCCTGTGGCGGCAGGCGGCGGCTCCCGGTTCGAAAAAGTGGAACGCGGTTCGCGATGAGCTGATTGACCTCGGCTTCACGCTCAATCCGACGCTGACCATCTACGAAGCCAGCCGCGACCTGATGCGGGAAATGAATGCCGATTGGCATGCGGATTATGCACACCCCGCGCTGTGGGAGTTCTTTCAACCTTCACGCCGCGCCCATGGCTCGTACTGGTTTGACTGGACCACTGCGGACGAAATTGCCTGGAAAGAGAATTTCCGCTTGTGGATGCAATTTCTCGACGACTACAAGGACCACGGAGGCCGGGTAACACTGGGTTCCGACGCTGGCTACATCTGGAAGCTGTATGGCTTCGCCTACATCCGCGAGATGGAGTTGCTGCAGGAGGCGGGGTTCCACCCGCTGGAGGTCGTGCGCGCAGCCACCATTCATGGCGCACAGGCGTTGAAGATGGAAGGCCGCATCGGCTCCATCCGCCCGGGTAAACTGGCTGACCTGGTGGTGACAGGCCACAATCCGCTGGAAAATTTCAAGGTGCTGTACGGGACCGGGCACTTCCGGCTGGACGCGGACAACCAACCGGCGCGGCTGGGCGGGATCCGTTATACGATCAAGGACGGCATCGTCTACGACGCGCGTGAATTGCTCAGCGACGTCCGTGCGATCGTCTCAAAGGCCCGGGCTGAAGCGGGCCAGGGCCCGCATCCGCGGCGCCTGCCATACCTGCCCGACTAGGCTCTTCAGCGGCCCTGTCCCCGGCAATTGCGCCGGAGCCGCACGCGCCAATGCCGGGTTAGCCCTTGCTCAGGGCCTCGAGGTCGGCCAGCACTTCCTGGGTGTGGTTTTCCGGGTCGACGTCCTCGTAGTGCTTGACGATGACGCCGTCGGGGTTGACCAGGAACGACTGCCGCGATGCGATTTTTGTCACTTTCCAGTCCCTGAGTACTCCGTATGACTCGGCCGTGGAACCAGTGTGGTCGGCCAGGATGACGAACGGCAGCTTGTACTTGTCCGAGAATTCGCGGTGTGAGTCGACGTCGTCGACGCTGATACCGACCACTGACGCCCCGATGGCTTTGAACGCATAGATATTGTCGCGGAAGTTACAGGCTTCCTTGGTGCAGCCGGGCGTGTCGTCCTTTGGGTAGAAATATACCGCCAGCCAGCTGCCGCGGTAGTCCTTCAGATCGTGCCATTCGCCGTTCTGGTCCTGCAGGCGGAAGCCGGGTGCGGCACCGCCGACGGCAGGTACTTCCCCGGCCATGAGTGGGGCGTGGGTCAGTGCAAGCGCCAGCACCGCCAGGGTCAAGAAGGTTCTGATCGTGTTCATCCGGCATTCTCCAGTGTTGCCGACGCAGCACACCGGCGTCGGGGTCGGGGCATGACATTGTCGCCCCGCGCCGATTACGGCTCAAGAGCCGCCGAAGATCAGGCGCGGGCGGTTATAGAGCGTCGCCGCCAGCACCGCCAACGCCAGGCCGATCAACAGGGTGCTGGCGATGGACATGGTGTACCAGGACAGCGCAACGGCCTCTCCGCGAATGATTTCGCCGATCAGGATATTCTGCGAAAACAGTGGCACCGACATCATCCAGGCTTCCGCCCTGATCGGGTTGGCCATGAAGATCAGGCTGGGAATCATCGGGATCAGGATCACCACGCCCATGTAACTCTGGGCCTCGCGGTAAGACTTGGCGAAGGACGCGAGCAGAGTCAGTAGCGCGGCCGCCAGGATCGCGACCGGTGAAATCACCAGCAGGATTTTCAGCAGGGTGGTGAGTCCCAAAGTCAGGTCCATGCCGAAAGCGCCCACCGGCATGTACGGCAGCACGATTCGGAACGAGACCAGGGTCAGAGCCAGGGAGGCCATGGCGAACACGGTCGTCGTCAGCATCTTGCCGGTCATGATCTGCCAGCGTGGCACCGGGTTGATCAGCAGCGGCTCCAGCGACTTGCGCTCTTTTTCCCCGGCCGTCGTGTCCATGGCAAGGTGGGTGGCGCCGGTGAAGGCTGTGATCATCAGCACGTAAGGCAGGAAGATCACGGCCAGGATGGCGCGGCTCTTTGGCGTGGAGAGGTCCACGTCCTTGAGCATGATGGGCGAGGCAAGCTGTGGAGAAACACCGCGCATCTGCAGGCGCAGGCTGCCGATGCGCTGGCCATAGCCCAGCAGCAGTGTCTTGGCTCGGCGGATCGCGGTACTCGATTCCTGCCGTGAGGGGTCTATGATCACTTCCACCGGCGCCGGCAGCCCACTGGCCCAGCGTTCGGGGTATTCGGGCAGGATGCGCAGGACCACCGGCGTTTCCTGGTTGCGCACCATGGCTTCGGGATCCTCCGGCTCCGGCTGGATCTCTACGCCCTGTTGCTCGAGGTAGCGCATCAGGCTGGGTGCATGCTCGGCGCCAATCACCGGTAACTCCAGTGGCTGCTCGGCGCGCTCCTGCTCTGCGCTCGAAATCAACCACATCATGCCGACGAACAGCAGCGGAAACAGCAAGGGGCCAAGCAGGAGCGAGTTGAACAAGGCACGCCGGTCACGCACGTTCTCCCGCACCTCTTTGCGGAATACGGTGCCCAGCCCCCTCACGCCAGCAAGCCCTCGTCGCTGCCGATCAGTTTCACGAACGCATCCTCCAGTGACTCGCAGCCGGTCCGATGCAGCAACTCGGCCGCGGTTCCGTCCGCCGCCACCTCGCCCTTGGCGATGATGACGATGCGGTCACACAGCGCGGCGACCTCCTGCATGATGTGGGTGGAAAGCACCACCGAACGCCCGGCGCTGCGCAGACCACGCACATAGTCGCGCAGGGCGCGGGTGCTCATGACATCGAGGCCGTTGCTGGGTTCGTCCAGCAGCACCGTTTGTGGCTCATGCACCATGGCGCGTGCGATTGCGACCTTGACCCGCTGGCCCTGCGAGAACCCCTCGGTGCGCCGATCGATGAAATCCGCCATATCGAGTGTTTCGACCAGCCGCTCGATGCGCTGCGCGATCTGCTGCCTGCTCATCCGATGCAGTTCGCCGTAGTACGAAATGTTCTCGCGGGCGGTGAGCCGCCCATACAACCCGCGGTGGTCTGGCACGACGCCGAGCGTGCGCTTAATCTCCATGGCGTCGCGGCCGGGATCGAGTCCGTCGATAAGGATCTCGCCGTCGTCCGGCGGCAGCAGCGAGTAGAGCATACGCAGGGTAGTGGTCTTGCCGGCGCCGTTGGGGCCGAGGAGGCCGGTGATCTCGCCGTCCCTGGCCTCGAAAGACACACCGTTTACGGCCTTGACTTCGCCGAACGACTTGCGCAGGTTCCTGACGACGATCACGGTTTTGGCCCCGTCAAGGAAAGGAAATAAGGTGCATGGCCCAGTCGGTCCATGCAGCCGGTATCGAGCTCCGCGGAATTGCCGGCAATAATGAACTCGGAAACCACGTCGCCCATGCAGCCGCGGGTAGTCACTATGTGGCCCTGGCCGCGCGCCACCAGGTGCATGGCATCCGGAAAATGAGCGGCAACGCGGTCACCGTATTCCGGCGGGGTGACGGGGTCGAGTTCGCCCGACAACAGCAGCACCGGCACGTCGACCGTTACCGGGTCGTGAAATCCGTCTGGCACCTCGCCGCGCGGCCAGATGCCGCACTGAATTTCCGCGGCCCGCGTCAGCAGATCGCCCATCAGGAAATCACCTTCCACCGCACTCTGCCCATACCGCGGGAAATCCTCGGCGCACATCACCGACAATTCCATGCCCTGGGAAATGCTCTGCTGCAGCCCGGCCGTCGCGATCAGCATCTGGCTGGCGAGGCGATCGAAGCGGTTTTCCTGCGCGGCTTCGTGGATCAGCAGCGGCAGCATGGCCTGGGTGTCCGACGAATAAGCCAGGAAACGCAGCGACGAGGAAAGGACGTCGCGGTCGAAAGTGAGGGAAAGTGGCTGTCCGGTCGTCGGGTGCTCGATGGTTACCTCGGCGGGGCTTTGGCCCAATGTCCGGGCCAATGACATCAGCTTTTTACCGGTCGCCGGAAACGCTTCGCTGCAGGCCGGGTCGGCGTCACAGCCATCGAGCACTCGGTACAGCGACTGGTCCAGCTTGGCGGCGTGTTCCGTGCCCACTGCCAGCGACTGCGGCACCACGCTGTCCAGCACCACTGTGCGCACGCGGTCCGGGAACAGGCGCAAATAGACCTGCGCGGCGCGCGTGCCGTAAGAACCGCCATACAGGTTAACCCTGTCGTAGCCGAGCGCAGCCCGCGCGGCATCGATGTCCTGCATGGCGATGGTCGTCGTGTAGTAGCGCGGGTCGCCGTCGAGGCTGGCCAGGCATTCACGCGTGGAGCCGGCCAGTTCGTCCCAGTCCGCGGCCAGGGCCTCCTCGATTTCGATTTCGGGGCATTTCAGGGGGTTCGACTGACCGGTGCCGCGCTGGTCCACCAGCAGGATGTCGCGCCCGTGGTTGACCTTGCGCAGGGCGTGGGCAACCAGGGGCCAGGTCTCGGTGGCCGCCTGGCCAGGCCCGCCGGCAAAAAAGACCAGTGGGTCGGGTTCCGCCACGCGGTCGCGCGCCGGAATGCGGGCAACGCGGATACGGATCTGCCGGCCGTCGGGTTTCGCGGGGTTCTCGGCGACTTCCAGCCAGCCGCACTGGCCGATGCTGGAAAGCGGGGTTCCCGGGACGACCAGCTCACAGGTTTCCAGCCCAAGTTCCGTCTCACCCGCTGGTGGCCCGGATTGGGCACAAACATTGGCGTGTGCGGTCATACACAGGGTCGCAGCTAATGCGCCAACGATCAGCGGCTTGCGTCTGCTGTGCATCGGGTCTCCGGAAAAAAAAGGACAGCGGCCAAGAGTAGGGCTTCGACCCGGCGGTGTCCATAGGGCAGTGGTCATTGAAATAGCCGGGCGGGTGCTCCACATCTTCGAGATGCACGCGCTGGAAATCACCGACCTCCGTAAAACCTACCGCAACGGCGTCGAAGCCCTCAAGGGCGTTTCGCTGAGCGTCGAGGAGGGCGATTTTTTCGCCCTGTTGGGGCCAAATGGCGCTGGCAAGTCGACCCTGATTGGCATCCTTTCGTCGCTGGTCAATGCCAGCAGCGGCGAGGCCCGTGTGTTTGGCACCAGCGTTCGGAGTGACCGGACCCGCGCCATGTCGTATATAGGCCTGGTTCCGCAGGAGCTCAATTTCAACCAGTTCGAAAGGCCGCTTGAAATTGTCGTCAACCAGGCCGGTTACTACGGCATACCACGAGACATAGCGCTGGAACGGGCCGAAAAGTATCTCAAGCAGCTGAGCCTGTGGGACAAGGCCGGCAAGCCTTCGAGGACCCTGTCCGGGGGCATGAAAAGGCGGCTGATGATCGCGCGGGCCATGGTCAACGAACCGCGCCTGCTGATCCTCGACGAGCCGACCGCGGGCGTCGATATCGAAATCCGGCGCTCGATGTGGGATTTCATCAAAGACATCAACGCGCGCGGCACGACGGTGATCCTCACCACGCACTATCTGGAGGAAGCCGAGAGCCTGTGCCGCAACATTGCGATCATCGATCACGGGGAGATCATCAAGAACACTGATATGAAGTCGCTGCTGGCGACCCTGGATGTCGAGACGTTCGTGCTGGACCTGCGCGAGGCGGTCACCGACTGCCCCCGCGTGGAAGGCATGGAGATCGTAATGACCGATGACCAGACGCTGGAGGCATCGCTGCCCAAACAGAGATCACTGAACACCCTGTTCGCGGAACTCGACCGGCGCGGCATGCACGTGCTCAGTATGCGCAACAAGGCCAACCGCCTCGAAGAACTGTTCATGCGACTGGTAGACAGCGGCCAGGCCGGGCGGCGGGGCGCGACATGAACGCAAGCCTCAACTGGGTCGGGTTCAAAACCATCGTGCGCAAGGAGGTTACCCGCATCCTGCGCATCTGGGGCCAGACCATCGTGCCGCCGGCCATCACCATGACGCTGTATTTCATCATCTTCGGCGAACTGATCGGCCGCCGCATCGGTGAGATGGGCGGGTTTAGCTACATGCAGTACATCGTGCCGGGTCTGGTCATCATGTCCGTGATCACGAACAGCTATGGCAACATGGTGTCCTCGTTTTTCGGCGCCAAGTTCGGCAAGCACATCGAGGAACTGCTCATTTCACCGCTGCCAAACTGGATCATTCTGCTGGGTTATGTTTGCGGCGCCTTGTTGCGCGGGCTGATGGTCGGTGCCGTCGTCATGGCCGTATCTCTGTTTTTCACGCCGATCGAGGTGCAGCATCCGCTGATCCTGCTGACGGTTTTGCTGCTGACCGCTGTAGTGTTCGCCCTGGCAGGCATGGTGAATGCCATTTTCGCGCAGAAATTCGATGACATCGCCATCATTCCGACCTTTGTGCTGGCGCCCCTGACATACCTGGGGGGCGTGTTCTACTCGATCTCGCTGTTGCCCGAATTCTGGCAGAACGTCTCGGTGTTCAATCCGATCCTGTACATGGTCAATGGCTTCCGATACGGCATGCTGGGTGTCTCGGACGTCAGCCTGGCCATGACCTACGGGGTCATCCTGACGGCCGGGCTTATCCTGTTCGTCTGCTGCCTGTACCTGCTGCATCGCGGCACCGGCCTGAGGACCTAGCGTTCAGCAGGCCGACTGGCCCGGGCCCGCGAACTTCGCACACCGACAAGCGGGCGGGCCGGAATATGGTTAAAATGAACGGATTACTCCAATATCTTTTTGGGCTTTACAACGGAAACATTAATGTCTGAATCTGTACGTCAAGCGGACGCGCGGGTTGCCCCCATCAACTGGGCGGTCACCGCGGTCCTAGGCCTTACCTTTCTTGCCGCTGTCACGGTCGTGCCCTGGTACGGCATCGTCCACGGTTACAACGGCTCAAGCTGGCTGTTTTTCGGTATTTTCCTGGTGTTGAACGGCATCGGTATCGGCAGCGGCTATCATCGCCTGTGGTCCCACCGGACCTACGAGGCACATCCCTTGCTGCGCTGGTTTCTGGCCGTCATGGGTGGGATGGCGCTGCAGAACAGCATCATCGTGTGGTCGGCGCGTCACCGCGTTCACCACCGCGACGTGGATGATGACGACAAGGATCCGTATTCAATCGGACGCGGTTTCTGGTTTGCGCACATTGGCTGGATGTTGAAGGACTATCCCAGCGGGGAAGTCGACTACAGCCTGGTCCGCGACCTGGAGAAAGATCCGGTCGCGGCCTGGCAGCATCGCTGGTACTGGACCCTGGTCTGGGTAACCAACGTCGCCGTGCCCCTGCTGCTGGGCTGGTTGACCGGCGACGTGCTGGGCATGTTTCTGCTGGCCGGCGTGCTGCGCCTGGTGATGAGCCACCATGTCACGTTTTTCATCAACTCGCTGGCCCACATGTGGGGCCGTCAGCCTTACACCGACGAAAACTCGGCCCGCGACCAGCATTTCCTGGCGCTGATCACCTACGGTGAGGGTTACCACAACTACCACCACATGTTCCAGAGCGATTACCGCTGTGGCATCCGCTGGTGGCATCTCGACATCAACAAGTGGTTCATCTCCACCTGCGCCCTGCTGGGCCTGGTGAAGAACCGCAAGCGCGCGCCCATGATCAAGGTACTGCGGGCCCGAGTGAACATGGACTTCAAGCGGGCGCGCCAGAAACTGGAGTCGAGTCCGGCCGCCGCCAACTGGAAGGAGCTGCTGGAGGCGGAATACGCCCAGTTCATGGAAACGATCCGCCAGTGGCAGCAGCTGCAGATGGAGCGGGTGCAGCAGCGCCGGCAATTGCTGGCGGACCGCATCGGGGCCGAAACCGCTTCGCTGACGGCGCGTTACCGCGAGCTCGAGACAAGCCTGAAACTGCAGCACAAGCGCCTCGCCCTGCTGACTGCCCAAGTGATGTAAAGGCGGGGGTTTGAGCCCGCTACCGAACCTGAATCAGGCCTTTGGGGCCGGGATGCGGAAAAAGCGGCGGGCGTTGGCCGTCGTCTGCTCGGCGGTATCGCTTGGGTGCTCGCCCCGTGCGGCAGCCAGGGTCCCGACGATCCAGCCCAGCCATTGCGGTTCATTGCGGTGCGTCTTGACCCGCGGCCGCAGATTTCTCGGTTTCAGGTAAGGTGCGTCGGTTTCGACCAGCAGTCGTTCCCGGGGTATGTCGGCCAGGAATTCCTTCATGTGCGTGCCGCGGCGCTCATCGCAAATCCAGCCGGTGATGCCGATGTGGCAGTCGAGATCCAGGTAATCGCGCAACTCTTCGCGGCTGCCGGTGAAGCAATGCACGACCGCGTCGCTGACGCGGTCGCGTACCTCGCGCAGAATGGCCAGAAAATCGGAATGCGCATCGCGCATGTGCAGGAACAGCGGCAATCCGCTGTCGGCACCGATTTCCAATTGCCGGAGGAACACGTCGCGCTGCACGTCGCGGGGTGAAAAGTCGCGAAAGTAGTCGAGGCCCGTCTCACCCACGGCGACCACCTCGGGCTGGCTGCTCAGCTCACGCAGCAGGGCTTCACTGGCGTCGCTGAACTCTTTGGCATGGTGCGGGTGCACGCCGGCCGTTGCGAACAGCGAGCCAGGGTGCTCTTGCGCCAGTTGCTGCGCGTCGCGACTGCCGTCCTCGCTGGCGCCAGTGACGATGATC
>Ga0224502_10000502_pt1 | contig 13045 bp, 8 predicted proteins | sample SF_Oct11_sed_USG_5_FD_169104 | JGI IMG/M metagenome (GOLD analysis project Ga0224502, IMG submission 169104) | Sediment microbial communities from San Francisco Bay, California, United States - SF_Oct11_sed_USGS_13 | ecosystem: Environmental > Aquatic > Marine > Sediment | place: USA: California... | reverse complement strand
CTCAAGCGCCTTTTTAGCGGACCTTGATTCTGCCCCAGTAGCCAGAGGCATCGCCTGGGTCTGGCATTGCAGCGCCGCATCGTATTCCCCCCTGAGGGCGTGGACCTCTGCGAGCAAAGCCACATAATCGTATTTGGGCTCGGGACTGTTTTCGACGGACTTCCGGGCGCAGCTGAGGGCGAGGTCGAGGTCACGATGATGCGGGGGAGTGTGCTCGTAATTGCTGACAATACGTGTCGCGAGGACGAAAAGCGGGTACGGATCTTCTCCCTGCGGGCTCGAGAGAAGATGGTCGGCGATCTCTTCAGCCTTCTGGGGATCTTCGAGTCGGAGAAGCGCGATTTCGTACTGCCAACCACGGTAGGCCGAGAAACGGTCGGGGTCGACCGCGATGGCCTGATCAATGAATTCGATAGCCGTGAGGAAATCCCCGCTCCGTTCGGCCTTTGAGGCCTTGCCGATGAATACCTCGGACCGGTGGCGGATGAGGTCGGCCCGCCGCGCGCCTTCTATGTCGTATTCTCCGGCGACCACTGCTTCGAGCGCTTCCTCGAAACCGTCACTCGGTGCACCGACCCACGCCAGTCGGCCCTGCCGGTCGATGATCATCGTGTTTGGGAGCCCGCTGGAACGGGAGGGATTCATCAAGGCGTCTGCTGTGGCGGTCTCGTTGTCGATCGCGAGTGAGTAGCTGAGTTCGGGGAACCGGGCCAGCACGTCTTCAGGCGGTTGCGATCCCGGGGTCGGCCAGATCGCGACGGCAACGAAATGAACCCGGTCGGGTGCAAATCGCTCGTGGAGAGTCTGCAGGCGATTCAAACCCTTGATGCAGGGTGGGCACCACGTTGCCCAGAAGTCGACGACGTACAAATGACCTGGATTCCAGGTTCCGATTTTCTCACCCCGGACCCACGTGACTTCCTCAATCGGAGGGGCGGGATCGCCGACGACCAACGGCCTGAAATCCTCTTCGGCTGAGGCGACCACCGGGAGAGCCATGAAGATCAATAAAACGATAAGCGGTCTTCGCATTTTCCCTCCCTCGGTGAGGTGATACGTGAGACTCGCCGCAGAGTTTGAACGTTCATTAGCTCCGTAACCGCCGAGGCGTGAATTGGAAATAGAACTTGATCATGAGAATGACGACTTTTCTTTCGCGATTTCTGACGGCTGTGATGGTCATCGCGATACCCGTGGGCGTGGCATGGCCAGGGGAGAACGATAACCGGACGTCGAAGCCCCCTGAAGAGCGCAACCTGTGGCGGCTGGAATGGGACAACGACGCGTTCGTCCGCGTGGACAACGGCTTTACCAACGGGTGGAGCCTGCAACGGCATTCACATCAGCACGACGCTTGGCACGAGATGGGGCCGTCGAAATTCTCGGCCTGGATCAGTCGGACGATCCCGGGGCTTGACGACGAAGGTGGCCGGATCGTCAAACGAGGCACTGGTCTTTCACAGATCATGATGACTCCCGAGGACCTCGAGAACCCGAACCCTCAGCCGGAAGATGTCCCGTGGGCAGGCTCGCTGGGATGGGCCGAGTCCTGGTATGCCTTCGATAACCAGACCCTCAACGCCTTCCAGATCTACTTTGGCATCCTCGGCCCGTACTCTCTGGCCGAGTCTCTGCAGGTCCAACTCCACGATTTGATCAATGCCGACGAGCCGTTGGGGTGGGACAACCAGCTCCCAACGGAGCCATTGCTCAACCTCAATTACACCTTCAAGCGCAAGCTCGTCTCGGCCGGTGAGTACGCGACAAAGGGCTTTACCGGGGATTTTGCGATCGGCCTCGAGGGGGCGCTGGGCAATCTCGTGACCTCCGCAGGCCTGACCCTCGAAGGACGGTTCGGGTGGGGGCTGCCGAAGGGTTTCGTTCAGCTGCCGGATCCCGCCGGATTCGGGATCATGCTCGACCCGGAAAAAGGAGTGCCGGGGAAGTTCCACGTCTATTTTTCGGTCGTGTTTCGTGCTGTGGCGACCGGCCACTCCGTGTTTTTTGACGGCAACATGCTCAGAGACAGCCCCCATCCCGGCCTCGAGTACGAACCCATCTCTCACGCGACGGTCTTCGGGTTTCACGCCGATCACGGTCGTTATGCGATTCACTTCAATTTCTACAAATACAATGACCTCCCGTTCGAGTCGGTGAATCCTCTCACTGGCCTGACGTGGGGAAACATCACATTCGAGTATCGGTTTTGACCCGTGTTGGTAGCCAGCCACCTGAATCTCAACTAGGATTCCTGAGTACTCCGCGACAGTAGTGCCACCGCCACTCGCTGTGGCCTCGGTTTTGAAAAGGGGGAGTCATGAGTCTCGAAAAGTTGGGTTTTGGGCTCGTCGCCGATCTCTTCAGGTTCAACTGGATTCGCCGAAGGGCTTTTGTAACTGTGGTCGCTCTTCTGATCGCGGCGTCTATCGTGGCGCCGGCAATCGCGGCAGAGACGGTAGCGATCGTGGCCGCACATCTGATCGACGGCAAGAGCGATCAGGCGCGTCACGATCTGGCAGTCCTGATCGAGGGCGACCGGATCGTTGCGATAGGAGATGTCGAGATCATCCCAGCTGATACGCGAGTCATCGACCTCGGCTCGGCCACCATCCTCCCGGGTCTGATCGACACCCACGTCCACCCGTTGATCCGGGAGGACGACTACCAGACCGATCACCTCAGAGAATCATCCGCCGCGAAGGCGTTGCGAGGTCTCAAGGCGGTGCAGGACAGCCTTCACGCGGGTTGGACTTCCCTTCGAATCGTTGGCGATACGGATGTGTTCTATGCCCCGGTGGAGATTCGGCGGGCCATCGACCGGGGTCTCTTCGTAGGGCCGCGGCTGGCGGTGGCGCCCCACTATCTGTCGATCACCGGCGGCGGCGGCGACATCAATTTCTTTTCGCCCGAGCAGCATCTGATTGCCGACGGCCTGATCGTCGATGGTGCTGACGAGGTCCGTCGGGCGGTTCGTGAGGAGATCAAGTACGGCGGCGACTGGATCAAGCTGCTGGTGACCGGCGCCTTCATGTCGGCGGGTGACAACCCCAAAGATGTCCACTTCAGCCCCGAGGAGCTCGAGGTCGCGGTGGCCGAGGCGACTCGCCTCGGGGTGCCGGTCATGGCCCACGCTCACTCCGCCGAGGGCATCAAGCAAGCGGTCAGGGCCGGGGTGCGGTCGATCGAGCACGGCACCTTCCTCGACGCCGAAGGTGTCCGGTTGATGGTGGAGCATGGCACCTACCTCGTACCGACCATCTACATCGGTGATTTCTACATCTATGAAAGGCCGGACGCCGAGGCCCAGCAGAAGATGGTCGAGCTGTCGATGAAATACCGGGACGAGTTTCTCGCGAATATCGGTGCAGCAATCCGCGCCGGCGTGAAGGTTGCGGTCGGCTCCGACTTCGGCGGCTATGATCCTCTCATCAATGCACGCGAATTTGCCTCCCTGGTCGAGGCCGGAATGACGCCGATGCAGGCCATCCAGGCGGGGACCAGTGTGGCTGCTGAGCTCCTTGAATGGGATGACCGGGTCGGGACCATCGAGGCAGGGAAGCTCGCTGACATCATTGCCGTCTCCGGGGATCCTCTCGAGGACCTCTCCGAGCTCGAGCGGGTGATTTTCGTCATGAAGGCGGGAGAGGTCGTCAAGGCCCCGTGAGGCCGGACTCCGTTCCAGGTGAATGCTACGCCGTCGGAAGAAGCCGGATCGTTTTCGGCAGGGGCAGGTCCCTGCTAGGCTAACGCCATGAAAAGCCCGTCTCAATTGCCGTTCGTTTCCGATTCATCATCCAGGTTTGCCTCGGTGCTGCTCGCCGTCATGGTTGGGCTGGCCGCTCTCCCGTCGGCCTCGGCCGAAAGCGGAGATCTGGACACCCCCGAACCCGGTTCGATCGAGGCGATTGCGGCCGCCACCACCGAGGAGCGTTTTTCGAGCCCCTGGGTGAGATATGTTCCGGAGTCGGCCACGGTGCCTTCGCCGACCGACTATCTGGGCCACATCGTGGGCGTCCCGGGCGAGCTCAGCGACACGAAGCAGATCTACGGCTACTTGAGGGCGCTGGCCGAAGCCTCGCCACGGGTGCGGGTGGAGACCATCGGCACCACCGAGGAGGGGCGCGACATCATCGTGGCGATCGTTGCCGACGAGCCCGGATTGGACCAGATCGACCGGCTCCGTGAGGCCACGGCCCTGCTCGCCGACCCCAGGCGCTGCGACGAAGCCTGTCTCGAAGACACCCTGAGTTATGCGCGACCGATCTACTACCTCAACGGCGCTATCCACGCCACCGAAACCGGCAGCCCGGAGATGCTCATGGAGCTGACCTATCGGCTGGCGGTGTCCGAGCGACCTGAGATCGCTGAGATCCGGGAAAAGCTCGTGGTGCTGATCAACCCGGTTTTGGAGCCAGACGGCCGCGACCGCATGGCCGATTGGTTTTACCGGTACCTCAAAGGCAAAACGGACTACGACCGGCTCCCCGAATCCTCGCCACCATACTGGGGTCATTACGTCTTCCACGACAATAACCGCGACACCCATCAGCGGATGCTGGCGCTGACCCAGGCGGTTGAGGATCTCTTCCTCCGCTGGCACCCCCAGGTGATGCACGATCTGCACGAGTCAATCCCGCTGCTTCAGGTGTGGACGGGCACCGGCCCTTACAATCTTCAGATGGACCCCATTCTGGTGGGTGAGATCCAACAGATGGCGTTCCAAGAGGTTCGAGCCCTGTCATCGCTCGGCATGCCCGGGGTGTGGACGTGGGCCTTTGGAGAGGGCTGGGCCCATGTGTATCTCGATTCGATCGCGACCAACCACAACGCCATCGGCCGCGGCTACGAGACCTTTGGCATTACCAGCTCCGAGATCATGGATGTGCGGCTCGATCTGCGCTGGGAACAGTATGTCGGCAAACCGGTCACGACCCGCGAGTGGTACCGCCCGTGGCCGCCGCCGCGAACCTTCAGGTGGTCACTGCGCAACAACATCAACTACCAGCAGACCGGTGTGCTGTCCATCCTCCAGTTCACATCGCAACATGCTGAGGATGTGCTGCGTGATTTCTGGCGCAAGGGCCAACGCGCGATTGATCTCGGGAGCTCCGAACCACCGTATGCCGTGGCAATCCCCGAGAAGCAGACCGACCGCGACCGGCTGGCCGCCCTCGTCAATTTATTGCGTGCTCACGGCATCGAGGTTTCGAGGTCCATAGAGGCATTCGAGGCCGGCGACAAGGCATTGCCCGCGGGGACCTTTGTGGTGCGGATGGATCAGCCCTACCGGGGCTACGCCGTCGACCTCCTGCTGCCGCAGAAGTACCCGATCGACGAGGCGGAGCACCGACCGTATGACGATGTCACCTTCTCGCTTTCCTCTTCCTTTGGGGTCGACGTCGTCGCGGTCAAGGACCCGTCAGCGCGAGAGGTTGCCACGGAGCTCGTGACGTCGGACGTGTCCTATACCGGCACGGTGTCGGGCCGGGGACCTGTGTTCGTCCTTCGAGACACCGGCCAGGAGAAGCTGCTGGCCGCCCGCCATCGCCTTGCCGGCTTCGAGATCGAGGTGGCGGAGACCTCGTTCACCCACGACGGCGCGGATTATCCGGCCGGGTCGTGGATCCTCGGTCCACAGGACGGCCTCGGGGCGGTCCTGGAAGAAGTGGCCTCCGAGCTGCCCCTCGACTTCGTTTCGGCTTCGTCCAAACCCGATGTGGCGCGCCACGGCCTCGATCTTCCCAGGCTGGCGATCATGGACACGTGGAACGACACCGAAAACTCCGGCTGGCTGCGTCTGTGGCTCGATCAAACCGGGATTCCCTACGCCTATATCGGCGACGATCGAATCAAGGTCGGTGAGATCGAGAAGGACTTCGATGTCATCGTGTATCCGCACAGCTACGAGTCGCTCAAATCGGTCATTCAGGGGATCGACCCGTCGCATGGCCCCATGCCCTACACGCAGACCGATGAGTTTCCAAGCCACGGTTCCCCCCGGTCGTCACCAGATATCACCGGTGGTTTTGGGTACCGAGGGGTTGCCAATCTCCGGCAGTTTGTCGAACGGGGTGGGGTCCTGGTCACGCTGGGTGGGGCGAGCACGGTGCCGCTCGACGGCGGTTTTGTCCGCAACGTGCGTCGCGCCCGCGTCAAGAATCTGAGCACTCCCGGGTCGGAGATTCGCACGAAGTTCGTCCGCCCGGACCACCCGCTGGCCTACGGTTACCCCGAGGTCACATCGGTGCACCGTGAGCGGCTGCCGCTTTATGAAACCCGAGAGGCCTTTCTCGACTGGGTGGTCATGCAGTGGGGCACCAAGGCGCCGAAGTTCGACGATGAACGAGCGCACAACGATGGTCCCTGGGGGGTCGGTCCGGAGAGCGAAAAGACAGACGATCAAAAGGAGAACAAGGCCGACAAGAAGGACACCGCGCTGGTCATTTCCGGAGGAATCAAGGGTGGGAGCGAGCTCGAAGGCAAGCCTGCGATCCTCGATATCCCGGTCGGAGAGGGCCGGGTCGTCGCTTTCAACTTCGACCCGATCCACCGCACGCTCACCCGCTCCGACTTCCGCATGGTGTGGAACGCGATTCTGAACTGGAACGATTTTCCGCCACCGCCGTCCAAACTCGCGGAAGGCGCCCCTTAAATCCGGAACCTCGCAGCCCGAGGCGAGAAAATACCGCTGGGTGAGGTGCATCGCCGGCTGCAGCAGATAGCTGGTGAGATAGACGGGCGAGAACACCGCCTCGACAGGGCTACAATGACGGACGAGGGCAGCGCTCAGCCTCTGGGAAGGAAGTGTGGGCCAATGATGACGGAGAACCAGCGCGATTCCATGTCCTTCGGCTCGCAACTGTTTGATGACTCCCAGCTCGCCGAGATTCACGACGCGTCGCTGAAGATTCTTTGCGACACCGGGGTGCGCGTCCGCCTGGACGATGCGCTCGAACTCTTGCGCGCCGCGGGATGTCAGATCAGCGATGGCGACCTTGTGAAGATCCCGGCAGCGTTAGTTGACGAGGCGCTGGGATCAGCGCCGTCCAACATCGTTCTGTACGGTCGCGACGGCGAGCCTCGGGTCTGTCTGGAGGGAGGGCAGACCTTTTTCGGCACCGGTTCGGACCTGCCTCACACCCTCGATCTCGAGACCGGTGAGCGGCGGCTGTCATGCCTGTCCGATGTGGCGGACACCGCCCGTCTCGCAGACTCCCTTGCCAACATCGACTTCGTGATGTCGATGGCCCTGCCGTCGGATGTGGCGTCGGCAACCTCGGATCGCCATTCCTTCCTGACGATGATCGAGAACACATCCAAACCGGTGGTCTTCACCGCCTGGGACGAGACCGGGCTGGCCGATATTATCGCCATGGCGGAAGCGGTTGCCGGCGGTCCTGAACGGCTGAGCCTCAACCCGTTCCTGGTGGCGTACCTCGAGCCCTCCTCGCCGTTACAGCACTCGGAGACGGTGCTCCGCAAGATGATGATGATGGCCGACAAGCGGCTGCCGTTCGTCTATGCGCCGGGGCCGGTCGAGGGCGCGTCGGCGCCAGTGACGTCGGCCGGCAGCCTGGCGATGGCCAACGCCGAGGTTCTGAGCGGCATCACCATCGCCCAGCTGCGCCAGGCGGGTACGCCCATTGTCTACGGATCCGGGAGCGGTCCTCTCGACATGCGGACCACCGTCGCCACCTACTCGAGCCCCGAGTTCATGTTGCACTGTCGGGCCGTCGCCGAACTCGGACAGCGCCTCTACCACTTGCCGACATGGGGTTTTTCGGGCTGCACGGACTCCAAGGTGCCGGACGTTCAGGCCGGTGCCGACAGCGGCCTGTGGATATTGTGGACGGCCCTGAGCGGCAACAACCTTGTACACGACATCGGCTATGTCGAATCGGGCATGACCTGCTCGTACGAAATGATCGTCCTGTGCGACGAAATCATCGGTTTCGTCCGCCGCCTGATGGGTGGCATCGAGCTTGGTCCCGAGACCCTGGCCCTGGAAACAATCGATGAGGTCGGCCCGGGCGGTGATTACCTCACGACCGAGCACACCCTTCGTCACTATAAGGAGTGCTGGTACCCGCAGCTCTTCGACCGGCTGTCACACCCGGCCTGGGTCGAGGCGGGGAGCCCCTCGATCGTCGAGAAGGCGCGAGCCGCCGCCCGGAAGGCGGTTTCCGAGCACGTACCCGATCCGCTTCCGGTGGCAATCCTCGAGACATTGCGGGCACTGGTCGCGGCGGCTGACGAGCGCGCCGGGATCGAGTGATCTCTGCCGATGCCGGACACTGGCCCAGCCTCATCTGATCCTCAACGCACCCATGTTCGATGGGTGATTCTCGCGCTCCTGTTCGCGGCGAGCTTCGTGGCCTATGTGCTGCGAACAAATATGTCCATCGCCGGCGAAAACATCATGGACGATCTCGGTCTGTCCAAGATCCAGTTGGGTATGGTTTTTTCGGCCTTTGCCTGGGGATACGCGATTTTCCAGTTTCCGGGAGGCGTTTTCGGGGACATCGTGGGGTCCCGTAGGGCCCTCAGTTTTATCGCCGTGTTGTGGGGGATCCTGACATTGGCCACGGGCCTGGTACCCGGGACGGCCTTTGCGTCCACGACCTTCATCCTCGCCACACTCATCGGCCTGCGGTTCTTGATTGGCGTCGCGCAAGCACCATTGTTTCCGGTCTTCGGTGGTGGAACGATCGGAAAATGGTTCCCGGTGTCGGGGTGGGCGTTCCCGAATGGGTTGACGAGCACGGGGCTGACCCTGGGCGCCGCCGTGACCGCACCGCTGGTTGCCTGGCTGATGGAAAAACTGGGGTGGCGTGAGTCCTTTCTCGTAACGGCACCTCTGGCATTTCTGATCGCCGGGGTCTGGTGGTGGTACGCGAGGGACGACCCGGCCGATCACCCACGGGTCGGCAGGTACGAGCTGGACCTGATCAACTCCGGCCGGCCGGCACCGGAACAGGCTCTCGAAGACAAGAACGCCTGGAAACGGGTGCTCAAAAACCGCGACATCCTGCTGCTGACCGCGAGCTATTTTTGCATGAATTACGTCTTTTTCATTTTCTTCAACTGGTTCTTCATCTACCTCATCGACGTTCGAAAGTTCGAGATCCTGGAAGGGGGCTTCTACGCTGCGGCTCCCTGGATTGTCGGTGCAGTCGCTGCAAGCGCCGGTGGGCTGTGGTGTGATCGTCTCTGCAAACGCATCGGTCCCCGCTGGGGATATAGAATTCCCGGCATCGTCGGTCTCAGCCTCGTTGCCGTTCTCCTTATCCTCGGTGCCACCGCCAAGGATCCTCTGCTGGCCGTCGTGTTGCTGTCGTTGAGCTTCGGATGTACCCAGCTCACCGAGGGAGCCTACTGGGCGGCGACGATCTCCGTGGCGGGCAAACACGCGTCAGCCGCCGCGGGAGTCCTGAACACGGGTGGAAATGTCGTGGGCGGTATCGGGGCCCTTCTCGTTCCGATCATGGCCGAAACCTTTGGCTGGGTTCCGGCGCTCGCGACCGGATCGGTGTTTGCGATGCTCGGTGTCGGGTTGTGGCTGTTGATTCGCGCCGATAGGTGCATGAGCACCTGAGGAGGGATATGCCGTGAAAATCGAGACCTTCGAGATGGAACGCATGCAATCGACCTGGGAAAACGTGGTCGAGTTCGATATGAGCGAAAGCGGGGTGCTACCGGTATCCCTGCGCGAGCTGTCGGAAATGGGGTTTGACCTGGAGTGGGCCCTCGATACCCCATTGACCTACAGCCAATCGAATGGAACCCCCGAGCTGAGGGAGGCTCTGGCCCGACTATATCCCGGCTCGACGCCCGAGAACTTCGAGGTCACGAACGGGACCTCGGAGGCCAACTACCTGGTCCCTCTCGTTCTCCTGCGAGAGGGAGATGAAATGGCGCTGGAAGTGCCGAACTACATGCAGCTCTGGGGCGTGCCGAGAAGCATGGGCGCCAAGATCAACACCTTCCGATTGCGGCAGGAGGAGAATTGGGAGCCGGACTGGGAGGAGTTCGAGCGGGCCGTCAACGAGAGGACGCGCCTCGTCTACGTGTCCAATCCCAACAATCCCACTGGATCGATTCTCTCGACCGATGCCATGGAGCGCATCGTGCGGCGTTGCGAGGATGTGGGCGCCTATCTCCTTGCCGACGAGGTCTATCTGGGGGCCGAAATCGACTGCCCGCGCACCCGGAGCTTCTGGGGCATGAGTGATCGGGTCATCGTCACCAGCGGCCTGTCGAAGGCCTACGGTATTCCGGGCGTTCGCATCGGTTGGATTGTCGGACCAAAGGAACTGGCATACGAATGCTGGACACAGCATGACTCCTTGACGATCTGCCCGAACAAGCTATCCGATGCCGTCGCGCGGGTTGCGGTCCAGGAGAAGAACCGGGATCAACTCTACGAGCGGGGTCGCGCTCTTCTGCAACGGAATCGACAGATCTTCAGCGAGTGGTTGACCGAATTGGGCGAAGGATTTTCCTACGTACCCCCCGAAGCAGGTGCCATGGCATTCGTGAAATACTCCTCGCCAACACCAAGCCTCGAACTGGTCGAGCGTATCCGGCGCAACCAGAGCACTCTCATCGTTCCCGGGATCCACCTGGGCCTTGAGGGCTACCTTCGCATCTGGATTGGAGGTCAACAGGACTACCTCGAGGAGGGACTGCGCAGGATCGCCGAGGAGCTCTCCCGAGCTGAATCGAATGCTTGACCCGGATATGTCTGCTGGCGCTGAAGATCCGAAAGGAGCGATGGATCATGGCTGGGGTTGAAGGGCGTGGAGCTCTCGTCACGGGCGCGGGCCGAGGAATAGGGCGTGCAACTGCAGAGCTCCTGGCGTCACGTGGCGCCAACGTGATGTGCGTCGCTCGAAGCGAACAGGAACTGGCGGATGTCGGGCTCGAGTTTTCGGTTGCGGATCTCGGAAGTCCGGAGGGCTGCGCGCACGCGGTGTCGGAAGCCGAGCGACGACTGGGGCCGATCGACATCCTCGTCTGCAACCACGGCCTCGGCTCGGCGCACGAGCGGGTTGTCTGGGAACAGCAACCGGACGTGTGGAGCGAGACGATGCGGGTCAATCTGGATGGTCCTTTCCATCTCTCGCGCCTCGTGTTGCCGGGCATGGTCGAGCGCCAATTCGGTCGCATTGTCTTTACGAGCTCGACGGCCGGTTTGATCGCCGAACCGGCCGGGTGCGCCTACAACAGCTCAAAACACGGGCTGCTGGGGCTCATGCGCTCGGTCGCGGTGGACGGCGGAGCGTACGGCATCACCTCGAACGCTGTCTTGCCCGGATGGGTTCGGACGGAGATGGCCGAGCGCTCGGCTCTCCAAGAGGCACAGGACCGGGATATCACGACCGATCAGGTGTGGGAGGAACGGGCGGCATTGTATCCGCCGGGCCGGGTTGCCACGCCCCAGGAAGTCGCTGAGATGATCGCCTTCCTGGCCTCCGAGGAATCCAGCGGCGTCAGTGGAGAGACGATCAGGGTTGCCCTCGGCAGCGTGTGGTAGCGCGAATATGCCTTTCCCTCAGGCGATCGACGGTCCGCGCACGGAGAACTAAAAAATGACTCATGAAACCCAACCACGATTGGATGTGCCTCGACTGGTGCTGGAGGCGCACGAGAGATGTCAGGACCATCTTTCACCGACACCTCTCGAGTACTCGCTATATTTGAGCAGGCAGATCGATGGCGAGGTCTGGCTCAAGTTGGATTCGATGCAGAGAACCGCCTCCTTCAAGTTTCGCGGCGCACTCAACAAGATCCTGTCGCTCACCGAAGAAGAACTGGAACAAGGGGTGGTCACAGCCTCTACCGGAAACTACGCTCTTGCGATAGCCGAGGCGGTTCGTATTCGAAAACACCGGGCCACAATCTATGTGGCGGAGAATCTCGATGACTCGCGCTTGGAGTTGTTGAGGGCCCATGGTCTGGACCTGGTCATTTATGGCGAGGGCGCCTGGGATGCGGAGAAGGAGGCGCGCCGCGTGGCCGGGGAAGAAGACAAAATCTATGTGTCGCCGTACAACGATCCCATCGTGGTTGGCGGCCAGGGAACCTGCGGGTACGAGATCTCAAAACAACTCCCCGATCTGGACGCGGCATTCTTCGCGTGCGGAGGGGGCGGATTGCTGGGCGGCTCAGCGGGGTGGCTGAAATTCCACAACCCCGATGTGGAAGCCTTTGGCGTCTCGCCGGAGAACTCCCCGGTGATGTATGAATCCATGCGAATGGGAAAGATCGTCGAGATGGAAACCTCTCCGACGCTGGCGGACACCTGCGCCGGCTGTATGGATCTGAACAGCATTACGCTGGAACCATGTCGGCGATATGCAGAGGAGATCATGTTGCTCACCGAGAACGAGATCGAAGCATCCATCCGTCTTTTGTTCGAGCAACACCGCCTGGTGGTCGAGGGGTCTGCAGCCCTGGGTGTGGGGGGACTCCTCAAGCGAAAAGACCGGTTCAAGGGCAAGAAGGTCGTTGCCGTCATTTGTGGACGCAATATTGATCTGGAAGTGTTCAAACGCATCATCGCGTAGATGCAGATCAGCAGACTGCCAAAATAACGCGTGGCGCCAACACGATAGGGTATAGTCCGAACTCGGGGCCGATGTTCCCACATCAATGCTGGAGGGTTCGATGCAATCTCGAATCGTGACAGGTCTTGCGATCACCCTGATTCTTGCAGTTTTGACCGTGCCCTGTACCGCCGATCAAAAAAAGGACAAGTTGACCTACGTCGAAATGACGAAATACCCCGTCATCGAAGAGATGAAGGAGCACAACGAAGCGCTCCGTGAGGCCGCCGAGGCCAAGAGCGACGAAATCCTCGCCCGGGTCAAAGAAGAGGCCGAGGCCCGCGATGAAGCGAAGCGCGAGCTCCGGTTCGACATTTCGAATATCGAGCGACCCACAGGCCCGGAGGCCTTCGAAACTCAGTCGTGGCACTTTCCACCCACTCCGCAATACCGCACCGGCACCTGCTGGAGTTTTTCGTCGACCTCATTTATTGAAT
>Ga0224502_10000499_pt1 | contig 13105 bp, 9 predicted proteins | sample SF_Oct11_sed_USG_5_FD_169104 | JGI IMG/M metagenome (GOLD analysis project Ga0224502, IMG submission 169104) | Sediment microbial communities from San Francisco Bay, California, United States - SF_Oct11_sed_USGS_13 | ecosystem: Environmental > Aquatic > Marine > Sediment | place: USA: California... | reverse complement strand
CTGGCCGTCGTATTTCTCGATGGTCTGTTCCAGGATCTCCTCGGCCTGGTGGCCCGCGGCGGCCATGATGGTGTCGTCGTAATCGAGCGAAATCATCGACAGCACGACGTCGCCAGCCAGCGGGTTGCCGGAACGGATAAACGACTCGGTGCAGCAGGTACACTCGAGGCCGTGCAACCACACGACCGGTGTCCTCGGCTTGGTCTCGAGGGCGTGTGCGATCTTGCCGGCGAACTCGGGTCCAAGACCCAGGCCCGCGGCCGTCAGGCTACAGAACTTGAGGAAACTCCGGCGGGTGACGCCATGACGGCGCATCACCTCATAGAAGGTCTCGTGGGCGGGCATAACAACTCTCCCCTGATGCGTGGATGCGTTCGGGCTGGTTGCCTGCCGGCTGACTTTATTCTTGTTACGTCCGTGTACGCTTATCCTCTGCGCGCCGACCAGGCAGCACAGCAAGCCCGATCATCTCCGCTGGGCTCCGGCATCGACATAGTGGTTGTTACTTACTATAGCCTTTAGTCGAATGCCTTCAGAACGTCAGGGTAAACGTCGTACCTGCACCGCCGTTGCGGCCGAGGCGGATAAAACCGCCATGCGCGATCATCACCTGCCGGGCGAGAGCCAGGCCGACACCGGAACCGCCCTCGCGCGTGGTGAAAAACGGCACGAAGATCTTCGTCGCGATCTCCTCCGGCACGCCATGGCCGTTGTCCTTGATCTCGATCACCGTGTTGCCGCGCCGGTTGAGGCGTCCCCGCAGCTCGATCCCGGGATTCTCCACGTCCCTGGTCGCCTGCCAGGCGTTGCGCAACAGGTTCAGGAGCACGGGTTCCAGCAGGTCGCGGTCGGCATAGATATAGAGGCCCGAGGGTTCGACGCTCGACGAAAGCGCCACGCGCGGATCATTCCACTCCGCCTTTGCGAGGCTGGTCGCTGTCTCGAAGAGATCGGCTAGCGCTACACGCTTCTTCTCGGGCGGCGCGAGGCGGGAAATCTGCCGGTAGCCGTCGATGAACTGCATCAGGCTGTCGGAGCGCCGCGCCACCGTCGCAACCGCGCTCTGCACGTCCTCGAGCTCTTCGGCGATCGGCGACTCGGAGCCGGTCTGGCGAACGACGTCATCGACGAGTTCGGCTGCGGTCTGCGCCAGCGAAGTCACGGGCGTAATCGAATTCATGATTTCGTGCGTCAGCACCCGCACCAGGTCCTGCCATGCCTCCGCCTGCGTGGCATCTATCTCCGACTGTATGTCCTGCAGCGAGATCAGCCGCTCCCGGTCACCGGCGATGATGATCTCGGTCGCGGCGAGGGTCAGCCGGTACTCGGCGCCTTCGACCGTGAAGGTCACGAGTTCCCGGTCGCCGGGAATCGCCTCGTCGACTGCGCGGGCGAAACCTGCCCCGAACTGCCTGAGATCGTTGACGCGCGTCACGTGCGCCGCACCGAACAGCCTGCGCGCCGCATTGTTCTGCAAGGTAATCGCGTCGTCGGCATGCACGGTCATCAACGGCACGGGTATGTGCTCGACCAGCGCTTTCAGATGGCGCACCTGGGATTCCTGGTCGCTGCGGCGCTCCCGCATCTCGTTGATGATGGCCGTGAATGTCCGGCCGAGACTCGCGAAACCAGAGCCGGCCTTTTCGAAATCGAAGCGCTGCGAGTAGTCGGCGAAGCGCACCGCATCGAGGAATCGCGCCACTTCCCGGTTCGTGCGGCTCACGTACCGCCAGAGTTCGATGATCAGCACCGCGAGCACGATGGCGGACAGGAGTGTCGCGCTGTGGTAGCCCGGCTCGAGCGCGAGCCAGATGACCAGCGCCATGGCGGCTCCGACCAGCAGGAGGCGCAGGATCAAGGCGGTGACGAAGAACCTAAATACCATGCTTTTCCATGCGCCGGTAAAGCGAAGCGCGGGTCAGGCCGAGTTCCGCCGCGGCTCGCGAAATATTGAAACCGTGCTTCCTGAGCGCCCGCTCGATCGTGGCCTTTTCCATCTTGTCGAGGTTCAGGATCGTGGGGATCGCCGTCGGCACGGCCGGCGTCGCAGCCGCGCCGGGATAATCGAGCTGCAGGTCGCCAGGTTCGATCCTGTCACCCCCGGTCAGTATGACGGCACGTTCGACCGCGTGGCGCAGCGCACGCACGTTGCCTGGCCAGTCGTACTCGAGGAGCGCCGTCTCCGCAGGCGGCGAGAAACTCCGCGCCGCCTTGCCGTACTTTTTCGCGTAGATCGCGGCATAGTGGCGGGCGATCGGCAGGATGTCGTCCCTGCGTTCACGCAGCGGCGGTATCGTTATCTCCACCGTGTTCAGCCGGAACAGCAGGTCCGGGCGGAACAGGTCGGCGTCGCGGAGGTGCTCGATCGGGGTATTGGTTGCGGCAATTACGCGGATGTCGAAAGGCTGCGGGCGGTCCGCTCCCACCGGCGTCACCGAGCGCTGTTCCAGCGCACTCAGCAGCTTGGCCTGCAGGTGCAGCGGCAGGTTGCCGATCTCGTCGAGGAACAAGGTGCCGCCGTCGGCTGCCTGGAAACGGCCGAGCCGGTCCTCGTTGGCGCCGGTGAATGCGCCCTTCTGGTGACCGAACAGTTCGGACTCGAACAGGCTCTCGCTGATCGCGCCCATGTCGACGGCGAGGAATACCTGTTGCGCCCGCGACGACAGTGCATGCAGCCGCCGCGCAATGAGCTCCTTGCCGGTGCCGTTCTCGCCGAGTATAAGCACGTTGGCATCGGTCGGCGCCGCACGCTCGACGATCGAGAAGACCTCCTGCATCGCCGCCGATTCCGAGACGATGTTCGGGGTTGTTGCGCCCGACGCGGCGCGCAACGCCTCGTTGGCCCGCTTGAGCGTCGCGGTCTCGCCGCGGCTGCGGCGCAGCTCGACGCCTGTGGACACGGTCGCAACGACCTTCTCGTTTTGCCACGGCTTGGTCACGAAGTCGGTGGCGCCGAGCTTCATCGCTTCAACAGCGGTATCGACGCTGCCGTGCGCGGTAATCATGATCACGACGACTTCGGGGTCGATCCCCACGATGCGCTCCAGCCATTCCAGGCCCTGCTTCCCGGACGACTCGCCGGGGCCGAAGTTCATGTCCAGCAGCACGACGTCGACGGCGTGCCTTGCCATCAGGTCCGGGATGCGTTCGGGACGCCGGCAGGTCACTACCTCGGCAAAACGGCGCCTGAGCAGCAGGCGGGCCGCCGTCAGGATGTCGTCGTCGTCGTCGATGACGAGGATGGTGCCGATCTTGCTCAATCGCGTGCCCCGGAAACTGTCCGGAATCGTACACTCGCTGTTCGCAGGCGTACAGTTCGGCGGCGCCTCAATAGTTTTTTAATCCTTAATAACAAGCACTTAAGAAGTTGGCACGGGGATTGCTACATACAGGGCAAACAGCATTCGCGAACACGGCAGGAGCGACAGTGACCAAGATCTCCAGCATCAGGCAGACACAGCAGGACGGCGGCGGATCGATCTCCGGCCAGGGCATGGACCGGCGCGTGGAGAAGAAGACACCGTTAGGCCGCAAGTTGATGTACGGAGTCGCCGGGCTACTCGTGCTGTTGTTCGCGGGCTGGTTCGTCAGCACGTTGCTCGCGGGCCGCAGCCTCAGCGTCAATTCCGAGCGCATCGCCATCTCAGAGGTAACTGTCGGCACCTTCGAGGACTTCATTCCTCTGCGTGGCAGGCTGGTCCCGCGCAGCACCGTGTATCTCGACGCCGTCGAAGGCGGGCGGGTCGAGGAAGTCCTTGTCGAGGATGGCGCCATCGTCGATGCGGGCGACCCGATCGTACGGCTGTCCAATACCAACCTGCAGCTCGAGGTTCTCGGCCGCGAAGCGGCGGTCACGGAACAGCTCAACTTCATGCGCACGCTCGAACTGCAGCTGGAACAGAACCGGCTGGCACACAGGCGCAACCTGGTCGAGATCGACTACCAGATCACGCGCCTTAATCGCAGCATCGAGCGCCAGCGAGACCTCGCGGCGAAGGAACTCGTGTCGCAATCCACGCTGGACGAGCTGCAGGACGAGCTGACTTATTACGAGAATCGGCGCGCGGTAACGCTCGAGAGCCAGGCGACCGACGCGCGCCTGCAGGAAGAACAGCTCCGGCAGCTGCGCTCGGCCGCCACCCAGCTCGAAACGAGCATTTCGCTCGCGCGCAGGAATCTCGATGACCTGAACGTACGCGCGCCGGTTGCCGGCAAGCTGTCCGGCTTCGACGTCGAGATCGGCGAGTCCATCGAGCGTGGCGGGCGGCTGGGCCAGATCGACGATCCCAACGGCTACAAGCTCAATGCAAGGATCGACGAGTTCTACCTCGGCCGCGTCGACATCGGCCAGGTGGCAACCGTGACCCACAACAATCGTGAACTGCGCCTGCAGGTCGCCAAAATCTACCCACAGGTGAACGAGGGGCAGTTCGAGGTCGACATGACCTTCGACGACGAGCCCGAGCGGCTGCGCCGCGGCCAGACCCTGCAATTGCGCCTTACGCTCGGCGACAACTCGGATGCGATCCTGATACCGAACGGCTCCTTCTACCAGGAGACTGGCGGCAACTGGGTGTTCGTCGTTACGCCGGACGGCACCGAAGCCATCAGGCGCACAGTACGCCTCGGCCGGCGTAACACCGACTACATCGAGGTCCTCGACGGCCTGGAGCCCGGCGAGAAAGTGATCACGTCACCGTACACGAGTTTCACCGGCATGGACCGGCTCGTACTCGATGCCGATTAAGCAATTCGATCCAACCTTCCTGACAAGGGGAACAACATGCTCAAGCTGCACAATCTTTACAAGGTCTACCAGACAGACGAAATCGAGACCGTCGCTTTGAACGGCGTCAACCTGGAGATCGAGCAGGAGGAATTCGTCGCGATCATGGGGCCCTCCGGCTGCGGCAAGTCGACGCTGCTCAATATCATCGGCTTGCTCGACAACCCGTCCGAGGGCGACTACTTCTTCTTCGACGAGAACGTCGCGCCCTATTCCGAGGCGAAACGCAGCGACATCCGCAAGATGAACATCGGCTTCATCTTCCAGAGCTTCAACCTGATCGACGAGCTAACCGTTGCCGAGAACATCGAGCTGGCGCTCCTCTATCACAACATGCCGGCATCGAAGCGTAAGCAGCGCGTGGACGAAGTCATGGACCGCATGGGCATTGCGCACCGTGCGAAGCACATGCCGGGACAGCTCTCCGGCGGGCAGCAGCAGCGCGTCGCCGTCGCGCGCGCCGTCGTCGGCGACCAGCCGCTGATACTCGCGGACGAGCCCACCGGCAACCTCGACTCCGTGCACGGCCAGGAGGTCATGGAGCTGCTCCGCTCGCTGAACAAGGAGGGCACCACTATCGTCATGGTGACGCACTCCCCGGCGCACGCCGACTACGCGCATCGCACCGTCAACCTGTTCGACGGCCACATCATCACCGACAACACGCGCGCCGCCTGATCCGGCCGGCATTGCGAGGCATCCAATGTTCTGGAACAACGTCAAGATAGCGCTGCGAAACCTGAAGAAACACAAGGGATTCGCGGCAATCAACATCCTGGGACTCGCCATTGGTTTGACGGTCTACGTCTTCGGCGGCCTGATCGTGAAATACGAACGCACCCACGACCTGTTCTACAAGAACGCCGAACGCATCTACACGATCGGCGCAACGGCCGCGCCCGAGCTGAATGTGGGCATCACGACATTCAATGCGGTGCAGTCGAAAGTCGGGCCTTCGATCGAGGCAAACATCCCCGACGTGGAGGCTGTCGCCAGGACCATCATCTCAGAGTACCTCATCGGGATCGGGTCCGACAGGTTCTACGAGCCCATCCGTTTTGCCGATCCGGCCCTCCTGGAGATATTCGACTTCGAGTATCTCCACGGCGACAGCAGCGCGCTCGATGACCCGACGGCACTGATCATTTCCGAAGCCTCGGCCATCAAGTATTTCGGCAAGACGGACGCGGTCGGCGAAGTCGTAACCTTCGATAACGAATTTGATTTCCACGTCGCCGCGGTCATCGCGGACCTGCCTTTGAACACGCATTTTGTCTCGAGCCCCGTGGTCGAAGCGGGCCTGCAGTTCATCGCACCCATCCAGGCACTTGCGCGATTGCAGGACTTCGATGTCGCGGGGGACTGGAACAACCTGTCCATCGGCAACATGACCTATGTGATGCTGCCGCCGAACCTCGACGGCGCCTGGCTGCAGGACCAGATGGACGCCCTGTACGAGCAGATCATGGACGAGGACCGGCGCAGGCTCCTGTCGTCGTTCAACGTTTCCCCGCTGAGCCATGCTAATACGGCGATCTGGGATTTGATCGGCCTGCCCGTCATTGCCGTGGTTTCGCTGCTGAGTTTCCTGGTTCTGGTCGTCGCTTGCGTCAACTACACCAACCTCGCCACGGCCCAATCGCTGGGACGCAGCCGCGAGGTCGGCATGCGCAAGACCATGGGTGCGGGGCAACGGCAGTTGCTGACCCAGTTCCTCGTCGAAAGCCTGGTCATTGCGACAATCGCGATGGTGATCGCGATCGCGGCGCTGGAAGTGATCATTCCGCTGCTGAACAACGCGGCAAACAAGGCACTAACGATAGACTACCTGCGGACCTTGCCGTGGCTGGTTGCAACGACCGTGCTTGTCGGCCTGCTTGCCGGCCTGTACCCCGCGTGGCTCATCACGCGCGCAAGCCCGATCGACGCGCTGCGCGATACCGCGAGAAAGGGCAGGAAAGGATCGCGGGTCCGATCCGTGATGATCGGTGCGCAATTCGCCATCTCGGCTTTCATGCTGGCGCTGGTCGCAATCGTTTTCATGCAGAACGAGCAGGTCAAGGAGTCGAGCTACGTCTTCCCTCGCTCCGAGATCTACACGCTCGACAGGCTGAGTGTCGAGAGCATTCGCGACAGGCTCGACACGCTGCGGCACGAACTCGAAGCATTGCCCAACGTAGACAGCGTCGCTTATTCGAGCCAGGTCCCCTACGAGCAGAACAACGCATCGTGGACCGTTTCGATCGAGCCGGGTGACGAGGCCGGAAAATTCAGCCTGCAGTACATGAGCATGTCTCCCGAGTTCTTCGACGCGTACGACATAAGCATGCTGTCGGGACGATCGCTCGACCGCGACATGGCCAACGATACGAACCTCGACGAATCCGAGATCGTGAACGTCGTCGTCAACGAAATGGCGCTCGAGAAGCTCGGCATCTCCACGCCTGCCGAGGCCATCAATCAACGCTTCTACAGTCTCACCGAAGAAGACGGCGCGGTTCCGGAGTTCGTCATCGTCGGCGTCGCGCCGACGCAGAACATCACGGGCCTATTCAACGCCGATAAACCGTGGATGTATACCTACCGCCCTGACGTCATACGCATCGGTTCCGTCCGCATCACGGGCGGAAACATCATGGACGTGGTCGAGCAGATCGAGGACGTCTGGGATCGGGTCATACCCGACTACCCGATGCAGGGTCGCTTCCTCGACGACACCTTCAACGACGTCTATGACATTCTCAAGTTCATGAACATGGCGCTCGCGGGATTCGCGTTCGTCGCCTTCACGCTGGCCCTGATCGGCCTGTTCGGGCTTGCCGCTTTCATGGCGACACAGCGCACCAAGGAAATCGGCGTGCGCAAGGTGCTGGGCGCAAATTCGTTCCAGATTGCGCGCCTGCTCGTGTGGCAATTCTCGAGACCCGTGCTCTGGGCCCTGGCGATTGCGCTGCCGGGCGCCTACTTCGCATCCAGTATCTACCTGAACTTCTTCGCCGACCGCATTCACTCGACGATACCCATCCTGCTGGCCGCCGGCATCGTCGCGACGCTGCTGGCGTGGGGCACGGTTGCCGGCCACGCCATCCGCATCGCGCGCGCGAACCCGGTGCTGGCGCTGAGATACGAGTAGCGCGCCACGCAAGCGCACATATGTCCGCTGTTCGGCGCTATCATACGGTCCCGCACAGCGGACATGGACCGTGGACGATAACGAAATCAAATGGCTGATCGCGTTGCTCGTTGCCGCCGCCGCGGTAGCCGCAGCCTGGTTCTTCTGGGACGGCACCAGCCCGCCGCCGGCAGAGCCCGTGCCCGTGCAGCGGGACGCTCCGATCGCGGACAGGGAACCGGCGGAGCCACTGCACCCGGTGGAACCGCTAAGCGTGGAGCCCGGCGAGGGCGAGCTGGTCGAACTGCCGCCACTCGAGGAAAGCGACCGCTACTTTGCGCTCGAGCTGATCGATCTCTTCGGCCCCGGCCTGGAGGCGATGCTCGCCGACGAAGCATTGATCGACAAGTCGGTAGCAACGCTCGACAACCTGACGCGCAGCCGGGTTGCGGAGAAGATCAGGCCGGTCGGCAGGCTGTCCGGGAGCTTTGTCGTTTCGACTGCCGGCGACAACGGCCCCGTTTACCTCAGCACGGATAATTACGACCGGTACACGGCACTGGTAGACATGGTGACCGAAGCCGACCTCGAAGAAGTCGTTGCGGCCTACCTGCGTTTTTATCCGCTTCTGCAGGAAGCGTACGCGCAGCTCGGCTACCCGGACGGTTATTTCAACGACCGCGCCGTGGAAGTCATCGACCAGCTGCTGGCCACGCCGGAGCCCGAAGAGCCGATCCGTCTCGTGCAGCCACATGTCCTGTACGAATTCGAGGATCCGGACCTCGAAGCATTGTCGAGCGGCCAGAAGCTCCTGATTCGCATGGGTCCCGAGCATGCGGCGCGAATCAAGGCATTCCTGACGGAACTGAGAGCACGCATCGCGCAGCCGGCCTCGTAGCAGCGGTTCCTGACGCCCGATCTGTCGCAGGAGCCGTTCCTGAACCGCGTTCGCGGGCCTAGGCCCGCTCCTACAGGAGGCGTTGATCGAACCCGGAGGCCCGTTCCTGCAGGGGGGTCGATCGAATCTGCGGGAGCGGCTTTCGAACCACGATCTGTCGCGCAATTGGGCTCACGGTCCCAGAATTGCGCGATACGCCCAGGATGCGCATCGCTCAAGCGCCAAGTTAACGATCAAACCCGCCGCCTTCAATTCGGGAATCCCGGTATTGATCTTTTGTATATTCGAGTTTTAGAATATACGAATTAACACACACATCAGACCTGATCGAATACCGAGCTAACGCCGATGAAACCAGCGACACAATACCTGGCAGTTGCCTCACTGCTGTTCCTACCCGCCGTAGCCGAAGCCGAGAACCTGCAACAGGCCTGGTCGGACGCTATCGCCTCGCATAACCAGCTCGCCGCAGCCGCGGCGCGACGTGACGCAGCCGGGTTGAACCTCGAGAGCGCACAGGCGGAACGCTGGCCGCAACTGGGCGTCACGAGTTCGTTCACCCAACTCGACCGGGCGCCCCGCTTCGATTTCGGCGGTGGCACGACTTCCCAGCCGCTGTTCGACAACGACAACCTCATGCAGGCCGGCGTGCAGGTCAGCCTGCCGCTGTACGCCGGGGGCGCGATATCCGCGGGCGTCGATGCCGCGGAATATGCGGCCGAGGCATCCCGGGAACAATACGAGGCCGTGCTCCAGGACATCAGGCTCGGAACAGGAGAGCGCTACATCCAGGTCCTGAGAGCCGAGAGTGGCCTCGCGGTCGCCGAGTCGAACGTCAAGACCTTGCAGGCGCAGACGCAACTCGCGAAGCAGCAATTCGAACTCGGCGCCGTGCCGAAGAATGACTTCCTCGCGGCAAGTGTCGCGCTCGCCGACGCAGAGCAACGCAGGCTGCAGGCCGAAAACGAACTCGATTTTGCGCGTGCCGCCTACAACCGTTACCTCGATCGCCCGCTTGACCAGCCGGTCGCGCTGGACCCGGAGCTCGGCATCGACGACCTGGTTCCCGCGGGCGAAAGCCTCGAGTCCCTGATCCTGACCGCGACGGAGCAGCGCGACGAACTCGCAGTGCTGAAAGCGGAGGCGAACTCCTTGCGCGAGAACTCCACCGCTGTACGTGCGCAGTCGCGCCCGCAGCTTGCGCTCACCGGCGGCTACATGTACCTGGAAAACGCGTTCCTCGACGCCGAAGATTTCTGGATGGCCGGTGTCTCCTTCCGGTGGAACCTGTTCAATGCCGGACGCAACCGCGACCGCGCCGCTGCCCTGGAACGGCAGGCGCTCGCCGTAAGCCACACGCGCAGCGACCTGGCGTCGTCGATAGCGCTGCAGGTGCGCCGCGCATGGAATGACCGCCAGGAAGCCGAAGCTCGGACGCGAGTCGCCGAGTCCGCCGTCGACCAGGCCGTCGAAAACCTTCGCGTCGTGCAGAATCGCTACGAGGCAGGCTCCAGCGCGAACATCGAAGTGCTCGATGCCGAGACCCTGCGCCAGCAAGCGCTCAATAACCGGGACAACGCGCGCTACGGACTCGCGCTCGCGAAACTGCGGCTGGCGCGTGCCGTCGGAGCGCTGTGATGAAAATCAGCCCGGACGCCATGAAGAAACAGGCCGACAAGGCACACCAGCTGCTTGCCGCGATGGCGAACGAAAAACGGCTGCTGATCCTCTGCCAACTTATCGACGGCGAGCGCTCGGTCAATGAAATTGCCGAACTGCTCGAGACACGGCAATCGACCGTCTCGCAACACCTCGCGCTGCTGCGGAAGGACGGTTACGTGCAGGCCCGCCGCCAGGGTCAGACCCAGTTGTATTCACTGAAGGGCGAAGATGCGCGTGCCGTTATAGAGACCCTGCACGCGCTTTATTGTGTCCCCGCTTCCAGGAAGAAATAACATGACGAATCGATTCCATTTTGACCGCTGGCCGGCACTGGCTGCCGCCGTTCTGGCGTTCGCGCATGTGCAGGCAGCCGAGGACTTGCCGTTCGAAACCACGGCCGCCGAGATGGCGCGTGCGCCGCTCGAGCGCATCTATGACGGCACGGTCGAGGCCGTAAACCAGGCCACGATGTCGGCGCAGACGTCAGGACGGATTGCCGAGGTCTTCTACGACGTCGACGATTACGTGGAACCGGGCCAGCCGATCGTCCGCTTCACGGACGTCGAGCAGCAGTCCGCCCTGCGGCAGGCGCAAGCGGCACTCGAGGAGGCGATTGCACGCGAGACGCAGGCGGCCGCCGAATTCCGCCGTGCCGAGGGCCTGTTCGAGTCGGGCTCGAGTTCCAAGCGCGAGTACGACCAGGCGCTGGCCGCGAGGGACACGGCCGTAGCGCGCGCGGCCGCAGCCCGTTCCGCCGTGCAAACTGCCGAGCAACAGCTGGAATACACGCTCGTACGTGCCCCGTACGCGGGCATCGTCACCGAGCGTCACGTCGAGGTCGGTGAGGCCGTGTCGGTTGGCCAGCCGCTGATGAGCGGACTGTCGCTCGAGGCCCTGCGAGTCGTGGTGAACCTCCCGCAGGAAGCCGCGGCGAAAGTGCGCGAGCACCAGGCGGCCTTCATCCTTACCGACGAGGGCCGTGTCGAAGCGAAGAAGATCACGATCTTCCCCTTCGCGCACAGCGCCAGCAACACATTCACCGTGCGTATCGAGTTGCCCCAGGGCCAGTTCGCGCTGTATCCCGGCATGTTCGTGAAAGTCGCTTTCGTCATCGGCGATGCCGAGCGCCTGCTCGTGCCGACGCGCGCGTTGCTCCGGCGCAGCGAGGTCACCGGCGTCTACGTGGTCTCGGAGGAAGGCGATGTTCGCCTGCGGCAGGTCCGGGCAGGCAACACGTTCGACGATCGCACCGAGATCCTGGCCGGGCTCGGCGAAGGAGAGCGCGTCGCGCTGGATACGGTGCGAGCCGGCATTTACGTCAAGTCGCAGATGGTAACGAGCGATGAAGAGTAAGCTCGGCATCTCGGGTGGCCTCGCCGCCCGGTTCCAGGACAACGCCCTGACACCGCTGCTCGCGCTCGCGGCGATGCTTCTTGGCGTATTTGCAGTCATCGTGACGCCGCGCGAGGAAGAGCCGCAGATCGACGTGACCTTCGCCAACGTGTTCGTCGGCTTCCCGGGCGCAAGCACGACCGAGGTTGAAAATCTCGTCGCCCTGCCGATGGAGCAGGTGCTCGCGGAGATCGACGGAGTCAAACACGTTTACTCCGTATCCCGGCCGGGCATGGGCGTGCTCACGGTGCAGTTCAAGGTCGGCGAGCCGCGCACTGAAGCGCTCGTCAGGCTGTACAACGCCATATTCTCGAACCAGGACTGGCAACCGCAGAATCTCGGCATCCTGCCGCCGATCGTGAAGCCCAAGGGCATCGACGACGTGCCGATCGTATCCGCGACGCTGTGGACCGAGGATACGGACCGTGCAACCCAGGAGTTACTGAAAGTCGCCTACGCGCTGGAAGCGGAAATCAAGCGCGTGCCGGGCACCCGCGACGTATACACCATCGGCGGCTCGCAGGAGATCGTCCACGTAGAGTTGGATCCGCAGCGCGTGGCCGGCTTCGGCATGACGCTCGACGACCTGCGCCAGGCCCTGACGGTCAGCAACGCGGTCGCCCACGCGGGCGCACTCGTATACGACAATTCCGAAGTGCCCGTGCAGGCCGGGACCTTCCTCAGCAACCGGGAAGACGTCGCCCGGCTCGTCGTCGGGATGTTCGACGGCCGGCCCGTCTATCTCGAGGACATTGCGACGGTACGCGCCCACGCGGAGCAGCCCGACACGTACACCTGGTTTGCGACCGGGCCGGCGGCGGATCACATCGGTGTCGATCCCGTCGCCTATGCACCCTCCGTAACGATCGCCGTTGCGAAGAAACCGGGCACCAACGCGACCCACATCGCGGACGCCGTTGTCGAACGCCTGGCGCAGCTCGAAGCGACGCTCATCCCGGAGGGCGTCAACGTCACGATAACGCGCAACTACGGCAAGACAGCGGACGACAAGGCGTCGAAACTCATCCAGAAGCTCTCGTTTGCAACCCTGTCGGTCATCCTGCTGACCTGGTTCGCGCTGGGCTGGCGCGAAGCCATTGTCGTGGGTGCGGCAGTCATTGTGACGCTGGCCGCGACCTTGTTCGCGTCCTGGGCCTGGGGATTCACGATCAACCGGGTTTCGCTGTTCGCGCTGATCTTCGCGATCGGCATACTGGTGGACGACGCCATCGTCGTCGTCGAGAACATACACCGG
>Ga0224502_10000498_pt1 | contig 13122 bp, 9 predicted proteins | sample SF_Oct11_sed_USG_5_FD_169104 | JGI IMG/M metagenome (GOLD analysis project Ga0224502, IMG submission 169104) | Sediment microbial communities from San Francisco Bay, California, United States - SF_Oct11_sed_USGS_13 | ecosystem: Environmental > Aquatic > Marine > Sediment | place: USA: California... | reverse complement strand
AATGGCCTTAATTTCAATTTTTCGAAAATCTGGATTCCTTTTAGAATAAATTCCTCCGCCTTCTCAACTTCATTTATATCTGTTTTAACCATTGCTCTTCCTAATATAAGATTAGACCATGCTTCCATATGCGGTTGTTTGAATTTTTGTGCAAAATTCAAAGCCTTTTTAGCTAAATCTATAGCTTTTTTAGAATCTCCGGTTGCATAATGTATCTCGCTCAAAAGCAAATGATTCATTGGCAAGCCAAAAGGCAGGCCCGCATCAGCATCAATTTTCATTGCCTTCTCTGTATGGTTACAAGCTGTATTGTAGTCTCCCAGCAAAAAATATCCCCAACCTAACAGCGCTGTGGAGAAACCTAAAATTAGAAAATATTGTATTTGTTCCAACAACTTGATGGCTTCTTGTTGATGATATACGGCTTGCGCGCCATCACCCAAAAAAATAAAAAACGCGCCATATTCGTATTCAGTAATCGCTAAAGCAAATGGATCATTTATTTCACGAGAGAAACGCAACGATTTGTCCAGCAGATCCTCTCCTTCTTTAAACCTCCCAAGCGCTGCGAGAGCTACCCCGGCAGCAGCATGGAAATTAGCATATGGATTTCGAGGCTGGCCAAAAAAATCTTTTTCTCTGTGCGCCGTTTCGATGAAAGAAATAGCTTTATAAGCAACTTCAGGAACTCTGTAAAACTCACCCGGGTAACTGTATGTTGAACATAACTCTAACGAAATAGGAACCACCAAATCAAGATCATTTACCTGTTCTGCTTCATAAAGAGCATTCTCTTGATAATTTTTTGCCAGCGGTGGGTCTCCTTTAAACGAATAGCAGCTACCCAGGTAATTCGAAATCAGCGCACAGCTCCCTTTATCGCCAATTTTTTTTGAAAGCTGCTCTCCCTCTTGGAGAATTTGGAGGGATTCCTCGGGAAAACCCAACAATCTCATGGGTCCATATATTAATAGACTCATCTCTAAGAGTTCTGTTTCCTTTTCTTTCGTTTCCGGTGATCTTTTCAGAATGGTGATTGCGGCCTTATAAAACCGAAATGATTCCCAAAGAGAATAACGTTGCATGGCCTTTTTACCGCTTAGCTTCAAATAGTGGAAAGCTTTCTTTAAATCATCGCTTTTAGAATAATGATAAGATAGCATCTCATAGAACTCTTCTAACCTATCCGCATAGATATCCTCTACGGCCTTTCCTATTTTTTCGTGGATCTCTCTTCGTCTCTTGAAAAGCAAACTGTTATAGGCCACTTCCTGGGTAAGGGCATGCTTAAAAATATATTCGAGTTCAGGAAAGAGCTGCTTTTCATAGATGAACTCCAATCCCTGAAGATTGTGCAAATTAACCTTGAGTTCTGCCTTCATTTCGGTAATGGCACCCAGAATACGATAGGCAAATTCTCTTCCGATCACCGATGCCACCTGCATGATTTTTTTTAGACTGTCTTCCAATCGATCTATCCGGGCAGAAATAATCCCCTGAATGGTGTCCGGGACCTGAATGTCTGAGGGAGTGCTGCTTAATACATACTGGTTATCCCTTTTCTGAATGGAACCATTTTCGAGCAAGGTCCGCGTAAGCTCTTCCACAAAAAGGGGGTTTCCTGATGTTCGTGAAAGAATGAGTTCTTTCAGCTCAGGCGCCAACTCTCCCTCATCTAAGATCGACCTTACCAAATCGGTGCTGGTATCTATGGAAAGTTGATCCACACCGATTTTGAAGTAATATGACTTGCTTCCCCAGGGGTGGGTGTATTCAGGACGGTAAAGAAGAATCAGAAAAACCCTGGCTTTGGCCAGACACCCGATGAGATAATCAAAAAAGTCCTCCGTCGTTTTGTCGATCCAGTGAAGATCTTCAATGGCAAGAATCAAAGGTCTTTCCTGGGCAGCTCGAATCACCAGATCTCTTATGGCCTCAAAGATCTTCTCCCTTTTTTGCTTCGGCTCAAGTTTTATATAGCCTTCATCCTCGACCTTGAGGGATAACATCTCCTGCAAGGGGGGAATTATGGATTTCAAATTTTTATCCAGCCCCAGAATTTTCTCCTGCATTTTTGCTTTAATGATCGGCTCTTGCTCCCCTTCTTTGATTCCAATGTAGGAACGTAAAGCATACAGTATAGGCAAGTAGGGCATTGATGCTCCGTAATGGAGACAGTGGCCTTCGAGGTATGTGTATTCGGATTTGGCAAGCACCTTTTTAAGTTCAAGCAGAAGCCTTGATTTACCAACTCCCGCTTCCCCCACAATTCCAACGACCTGGCTTTTTCCTGATCGTGCCTTTTCAAAGGCCTCCTGAAGGGCCTCGATCTCTTTCTTGCGGCCAACAAACTTTGAAAGCCCTTTCGCCACGGCAGCACTGATCCGGGTTTCAATTTCAGTAGTTTTAATTAGTTGCCATGCTTCCTGAGGCTGCTTTTTGCCTTTAATCTGGACGCTGCCTGCAGATTCAAATTCAAAATAGTCCCTGGCCAATCTGTATGTTTGCTCTGATATTAAAATACCACCGGGCTTGGCGTTGCTCTGCATTCTGGCGGCCAAATTGGTTGTATCCCCAATAGCTGTATAATCCATGCGCAGATCATCACCGATAGATCCTACAATGACCGGTCCTGAGTTGAGTCCAATCCTCATTTTAAAGTCTATTCCACGCTCATTTGTGAGTTGCTCTTCATATTCGCCTAAGCCTTTTTGTATTGCCAATGCTGCATAACAGGCATGCTGCGCATGGTCCTCATGGGCAAGCGGTGCACCAAAAAGCGCCATGACGCCGTCACCGGTAAACTGGTTAATGGTGCCTTCATACCGGTGAATCTCATCCATCAGGATTTTAAAACACCCATCCATCATCTGGTGAACTTCTTCCGGGTCAATTTTCTCTGAAATAGACGTATAATTGGCCACATCAGCGAAAAGAACGGTGACCAGCTTGCGCTCGCCTTCTATGGAACTGCGGGTCGTCAGGATCTTGTCCGCTAAAAATCTGGGGGTGTAGGATTGAGGTTCAGAGTAGTGAACTGGAGGGGCTATTGTGGGTTTACTTAAATCGTATCCGCATTCATCACAAAATTTGCCGTCGGGTGTAATAAACGCATCGCATTTCGGGCAGGCAAGCTCTAATTTCGCGCCGCATTCCTTACAAAACTTGGCCCCTTCACGATTTTCAAACTGGCATTCTGGGCACTTTATCATTGCGCCCTCCATTTATAATGTTAGCTGTTTGAATCATTATGAAGGAATTTCTGAATATCGTAATCTGATATCATAAATGTTGCGGTTAGGTCAATTCTGCGTAAATGTTGCAGAAATCGATAATTTCGAAAGAAAATTAAAGCAGGGCCTTAGATGGCCCTGCTTCGATAGGTTATAGCTAACCGGCAATACACCTGGCTAACCTTGAATGATGGCCTCCTCACAGAAATCATCTTCGCCTGATCGAAATTTCCGAAGTTGATAGCTGAGATTGGGATTAAGTTCCTTGGTTATTGTGTCCATGAGTCTGGCAGCACCACTGCGGCACATTGTTTCTATGGTGTTGTTATCCAATCCGAGCATTTGTCCGGCTGAATATAGCGGACAACGACCCGTCTTAAACACAATCTCATTTGGGCTTTCCTTAATTACCTCAGCGCCGATGCCAATTCCCTCAGGAACCGTTTTAACTATGGACCACGCTGCTACGGCGTCTAACTCTTCAGCACCAGCCTTTTCTTTGAGCATTTTGCCTTGCATCGCGCCCATCGACTCACACATCTTGGTAAGCAGACTGACCGCCCGGTCCATACCGATTTCTTCGGCCACCGTTTTTATATAAGCATTCATGAAGGTCATAGCTGATGTGGCGCCACTATAAGTATCCTCAATTGTCAATTTAATCCCCTCCTTTCAATGACTATTTCTGGGGCCGACGACCGTTTAATTCAGCCCCAATCGATACGTTTGTAGCTCCTAACAGAAAAGCGACTGTCAGGAGCGACATCTGCACAATTTGCGAGGTCTTTTCATCTTTTTCCGAAACAATAGGCTAAAATTTGAGTGAAACAAAAGTCTATTTCAGCAGGAACGGCGAACTGAATGTTGAGGAGTCGCTCAATAGGCGAAAATAAGTCTGAGGGAAAAGAGATTAATCTGAGGCGTAAAATTGAGCTTCAACATGCATGCAATTGAAATTCTCATATTTGAAAATGGCGATAAATGTCAAGAAAAATACATTTTGGAACCAATTTAAATCGATGTTTCCTCTGCCGTGGAATACCCTGGATGGCATATACCCATGTCAGATGATGTTTTTCTGGCCCAGGTACTGGCTGGCCGCTTCGTCCGGCGGGCGGTAAACGAGCCGAAATTATTCGGACCCGTCCAGGGTGCCGATCTGCTTGACCTGGCCGTCGGCCTCGACCAGCCATTGGGCCTTAGATGGGGTTTTAAAATCACTTCTAGGCAAAATCTGCACTGTAATTCCAGATAATCGTACCGAATCTAAATTTAACCATCTGAAATTAATACGAAATTAATTTGGCACACAATCTGCAGATACGATGCAAGCGTTTAATAAAACAGGAGGAATACCGCGTGCTGCAAAAATTTATTCTGCTTATCGGCATCGTTCTCTTTATGGTCCTTTCCGGAAATGCCATCGAAAACACTTCCATTATGTTAAATTTGAAAAGCGCCCTGCTGGTTATGGCCGGCTCGCTTTTGAGCGCCTTTATCGCATTTCCGATGAAAACGTTTCGCGATCTTTTTAAAAGCCTGCTTTCCGTTTACCGACAGGAGGCGACCGATAATGAGCCTTTGGTTCAAGAAATGGAAAAGCTGGCCGTCATCTGGCGCCGGCATGGAATTATCGCGCTCGAGAATGCCAAAAATACGATCGAAAACGTTTTCCTGAACAAGGGAATCGAGCTGGTTATTGACGGTTATAATCGATTTGACATTCGAAATATTATGGAAAAGGACTATGAACTGTACTTTTCCAGAAAAGAGTCACAGGTCAATGTCTTAAATACCCTTGCAAAGCTGGCCCCGGTTTTCGGCTTCGTCGGCACCATAATGGGTTTGATAAAGGTGCTGAACAATGTGGAAGATCCCGCCCTGATCGGAAAAGGCATGGCTCTGGCGCTCCTGACGACATTGTATGGTATTTTGCTCGCCAATTTTCTTTTCTTTCCGCTTGCAAAAAAACTTTCCGAGCATGCAAAGACCGAAGCCACCGTTTTAAACATCATATTAGAAGGGGTAATGGATATTGCGGATCAGAAAACATCGAAATCCATTTCCCATCGGCTGAATTCCTATATCGGCATCAATCATCTCAGTCAGCTGAATAAGAAAAGAAAATTCCTGCAGGGGGGGCAGCCGACCCCGCAAACACAATCACCGTAACTCAAGCCAAAAGCGAGGATAGTTCATGGAAAGGCTGGAAGGAGAAGAGCTTAAGAAACGGCTTGAGTTCTCCGAACATAAAAGAGTGCTTCTGCAAAAGCGTTTGTCGAAGGGCAGTATCGAAGAGGATTCGACGCTGTGGAGCTTTGTCGATCTGATGACACTGCTTTTGATCCTGTTTATTCTTTTTTATTCGCATGCCATGACCCATAAGGGCCCAGCAAAGCACATGGCAAGTACTCAGCCCCGGACTGCTGAGGCGCAATCCTTGGAGGTTCATAAAACCTCAAGGGCAACTGAGCCGGCAGCTTATGATCCGGATCAGCCGGAACCGGATGTAATCGAAACGGAAGCGGAAGACGCGGACGAGACTTTAGCGCAATTCGAACAGCAGGTACTGCAAACCGTCTCTGAGAAAGTCAAAAACGACTTTTCAATCCAATGGAATCAAAAGCGGCTGGTACTGGTGCTGGGCGAAAGGATTGCGTTCAATGTGGGGGAAGCGGACCTGCTGCCTGATTTTCAGCCGACCTTAACACAGATCGCCGAATTCATTTCATCGCAGAAAGGCTATAACGTCACCGTCGCCGGCCACACCGACGACACACCCATCAACACCACCCAATTCCCCTCCAATTGGGAGCTGTCGGCCATCCGCGCCGTGAATGTGGCTAAATTCATGATCTTAAATGGCGTCAATCCCCATCAAATCTCAACCGAGGGATATTCAGCCTATCGTCCCCTACAGCCAAATACAACCGATCACAACAGACACACCAATCGTCGCGTAGAGATAACGTTGATCAAAGCGCAAGAAAATGAAAAATCAGCTGAAGAGAAGGTAGCTATCTCTGAGCTTGACGCATCCCAGAAATCCACCCAGGCTGCCAACCTTCCCACCTATCTCAAAAAAAGAAACCATCCTGTCCGGGACTTTCCTTTTTAAAAATAGTCTAGTGTGGTCGCTGCTACCTGGAAATTGCAGATATGCGTGGATACCACAACTTTTTCAGTGATTCAAAAGTAACGATAAGTTGGAGTTATCACCATAGTAACACTAAAGACTTATGCCAGTAAGCTTCAACATTTCTTGATATGATACAAACACAACACCTGGTGTGCAACAATGACAGATGACATGTTGACTTCTGCCGTCAGTACTCAGCCTTTGATCGTTTTGGCAATCTAAACAATGATGTCGCTACTCTTTAACCACTTATCTTCATTCTTTAAAAAATAAAGGGAATAAGCATTTTTGTATTGGCGGCATAGCATATGTATTCATTACCATATTTATCCTTGAGATAATTTTCCTTCAAGGGGATTATAATAATAATAAAGAAAGATGCCATTGCAAAGGGTATAATTAGAAGTTGAATCTGATGGGCGACTGTTGCCAGCCCAGCGAAAAGTACGATATCTCCGAAATAGTTAGTGTGACGAGTGTATTTGAATAACCCGCCCGTGTATAAATGGCCGGCGTTTTCTTTCTTTTGTTTCCACGAAAAGCGAAAATATTCAGAAGCTGTATTTAAAAATGATCCTGTGAGAAACAGTATAATACCAATAAGTTCCATCCATCCTATTGTGCCAGTATAATCTCCGCTTTTATACGCAATATAAGGAAAAATCCATGGCATGATGTTCGCAATGACAAATGCCTCGCCCCAATACAGTTTGCGCTGAAAGAAAACAAATAAGGTAAATAACAAGCGCAAGAAATAGATGCTCATGCAAGATAGGATGAGGATATTCCTTACAGGATCTCCGTTTACTTTGTAAGGCTTGAATAATGGCAATATATTGTCGGCGCTGGTAAACATCAGATAGCCAGAAACATATATAGATCCGAGGATTGCTGCCGCAATAAACATTTTAGGCAAGTAGGATTTTTCGTGTATGTTTTTGAATATCATACAGTCGCACCATGGTCATTACTTATGCCAGAAAGCATGAGTTTTCTATAGAATCATGCCATACTACATACTGTGGTGTGATGAAATAATGCGGAACTGAAGACTTCGCTAATAAGTCTTCATTCTACAAATACCGATATGAGAATATCACCAAAACGTGAAACTTGTGATATGCCCAATATCACAACATTTTTATGGCCATCATTTTTGCCGATATGGTGGAGATATCTTGATTAGCGCCCAAGTTCAGTTGCGTGGGCGGACCAACACCAACCACACGGGGCATTTATTTCTTCTTTTCTTTTTTCAATTTTCGTTTTTCCTTTGGACTAAGCTGGGTCTTTTTCTGTTGTTCCCTTTTGCCTTTGTCTTTTTTCCCCTTATCACCCATATCTGTTTCTACTTGTTTGAAAGTGAATTGTGCCGGTGTTGATATCCTTTCCTATTTACGCTTATTGGCCATAATCATAGGCTAAGGTCAGGTTTTGATTGAGATAAACACAACTATCGCAATTTTACAGATATGCCAGAATATCACAACTTCTGGAAGCCGGTCAATTTTGCCGATATATAAGTAATCTGCAATTTTGGAAGGTCGCATTTATTATCGATAAATTGCGGATAAATAAACGTCTCTATTAAAATTATGTGCAACCCATCAGCTGCTCTCATCTTATTCTTTCTTCGCTCTACATCTTGTTGCTTCGGCACCTATTGGCAAGCATCCATTACAAGAAATACACTCTGCCGTATTCTTGCCAGAACCTGAAAGCCATAAATTTGGAAGATCAGGCTGTCGAATTAACGGGCGTGACAGTGATATAAAATCAGCATTTTTTGATTTGAGAATTTCCTCAATTTTGTCAAACGACTTGAGTCCACCAACTAAAATGATTGGATTATTAATTTCATCTTTCAATGCTGTTGCACCGGGCAAGAAGTAACCTTCTTGATCTTTAGATCTTATTTCTGTGCGAGACTCGGGGAGTATGACCGGAGTCCAACCCATCTGTTCTTGACCTTGGGTCAAAGCCTCCCACATTCCTCCGCTGGTTTCTATCGCGCCAAATCCTATTTTGGATAAAATTTTGCCCACTTTTGTGGCTTCAACAATATCAATTCCATCTGGTAAAAAGTCCATTGTATTAAACTTGATAATGATAGGAAAATTTTCTCCAACTTTCTTTCTCGCTCGCTCATAAATTTCAGCAATAATTCGAGTTCGATTCTCAGTCGAACCACCATATTGGTCATCCCTTATATTTGTGTGAGGTGATAAAAATGAACTCAGCAAATAGCCATGTGCGGCGTGAAGTTGTACCCCATCGAACCCAGCTTCTTGGACTCTATGGATCCCCTCTACGTATGCATCAATGATTTCATTAATTTCCTTTATTTCTAATCCCCGGGGAGTGCGATCGAATAGATTATCAAATACAGGCGATGGTGCAGTTGGCTCTACAAGCTTTGTTGGTTGATCTTGAGATTGTAATGCTTCTGGATGCTGTTCGATGTAAGACATGTACACTTTGGGCAGATATGGCAAAATTTTCATTAAATCTTCAGGATGTATTACCTGTCTCCCCGGGTGATGAAGTTGGACCATAATTTTACACTCACCATCAGAGTCATGAACAGCCTGAGATATTTTCTTTAATTCCGGTAGAAACGAGTCGTCATAGTTGCCAAGAATTAAATGAGGAGTAATTGCCTTCTTATATATTCCCACGATTCCCGTTATTATAAGCCCTATGCCTCCCTTGGCTAATGTCCGATAAATTTCAATCATTTTTTCTGTAACCCTGCCCTCCGGAGTAGCTGCATTATCATACGTTGCAGATCTCACTAATCTATTTTTAAGTTCAATATTACCAATATGACCAGGGCTAAATACTATTGAATCTTTTCGCTGAATCATAACTGCCTCCTAAAAAATCTTTAAGCTGCTACAGATTTATTGAGAATACATGCAGTTTGCCAATTTTGCAGATACGAAATGGATATCTGCAGCCTATCGCTCCTTTAAATATGGTGTCAAACCACAGGCCCTAAAAATGCGGCTTTGAGGCAATAAAAAGGGCAAATCCATAGGCTTGGATTCACCCCGCTGAGTTGTGATATTTATCGAATATTCAAACAATTTTCAGATTTGATATCTACTGAATTATTGGAGATGTCTGCAATATTGAAATCTAAAACCATCTGAGCATATTTATACTTAAACCAGACTTATTCAAAACAGCGGCTCTTGCTTCAAAATCTGCCATTTTTGGTTTTTCCGAACTAATGGCAAAGTGGAATTCATCATTCCCTCACTAAGTGCTGCTGTGAGGTTCACAATTGCCTTATCTGCGTCAATTTTAATCTTGGGATCATAAAAATCATACCATTTGGAACCGCTCCAATCGCTAACATGGGTTTCGATCATTTCGTTTTTTTAAAGTATTTAAAATGCTTACCCATGTATATCGAATTTTCGTGAAAGCAGGATAAAATTTTTTATGCATGCTGTCCTTTTTTCGGTTAAATGGGCATTTATATTCGCCACATCTTAGAGATGAAGCACTATTAGCGATAAAGTGTGAAAAGAATAGATTTTGTTTTAGCACCGGTTACCGCCAGGCTTCGATGAACTCAAAATGATAAAAGACAAGTTTCCATTGGCCATTTGTTTTTACCCAGGTGGAAGACCATCGTTTTTTAGCAGACACCCACGGGTACTCTTTGTGTTTCCTTGAGACCTTGTAATTTCCGCAGGCTATGCCAGTGTTGCCAATCACATCTGCTTGCGAGGTCACTACATTGATATCGTAGTATTCATACTGAGATATCAATTCTTTCAACTGCTGTTTCCAGAGTTCCTTATCTAAAATTTTATGATTGGTGATGTATTCATCTTTGAAGGTAAATCCGATAGCTTCTGCTTCAATGTCGGCAATAATGTCGGCATCCCAATGAATCAAAGAATCATTATATCTTCTAACGGCTGCTTTAAATTCCTCTAAATCGTCGGCGTAGGTAATAGGAGTGTTTATGGCCAAAGATAGCATCAACAAAAGAATAAACGGTATAAAAGCATTTCGTTTCATAATTTCCTCCTTTCGTTTTGTTTATAAAATGCTAAACTCTGACATGGTTATCTTTCGTTACCATTTCAGCGCAGAAGGAAAATTTTAAGCTGTGGGGATTCAAACCAACTGATAGCAATAAGCAGAGAGATTCTGATATCCGAATGAAATACAGGTGTGAGATTGCGCCATAGATGATTTCCTCTCACATAAATAAAGATTCACAAAAATGTCAAGAAAATACATTTGGGAGGCTGTTATTTGAACTCGATAAAATGCATACGAGAATATTACAGTTTGGTCATTTTACCGATATGAAACGGATATCTGCAGCCTATCGCATTTTTAAATCTGGTGTCAAACCGTAGGCCCGGAAAATGAGGCTTTGAGGCAATAAAAAGGGCAAATCCATAGGCTCGGATTCACCCCTCTGAGTTGTGATATTTATCGAATATCCAAACAATTTTCGAAACTGATATCTACCGATTTGTTGGCGGTATATAGATTCGCGATAAGGGTGCGAATCATCCTGGAGTTCACGAGTCAGTTGAATTTGAATGATTAGGAGGACCATGCAAATTTATTATCTTCGACGGTAGCCACTTATACGGTATAAGCATAGAAACGCTCTTCTGATAGGTCAGGTATCTTTCTCCAAATCCCCCTGTAAGTTTTTTTTCTTCGAGGTAAGTTCCTATAATCAAATAGGATGTCAGTATTACATTTACAAGAATCGCTGAGACGTCCAATTGACGGGCCCAAATAAATAAAATAGTTGCAAGATACCAAGGATGCCGAGTTAAGCCCAGGATACCTGAAGTGTCGAACTCACCCGTATCGGTTATGACCTTGTTCGAGGTTCCTTCTCTTATCTGTTTAATTCCCAACCCCTGACGTGCATCATAGTGACGTCCACCAAGGAAGAATAACAAAACAGCAATCCCAACACTGTGTAAGACGCACCATGCTATAACGAGTAACGAAAGGATTAGGAATTTAGTGTTATCTATTGGTTCCATAGCAGCGAATTATCGGGTAAACGCTAACAAATCTCCAAAGCAATCAGGGTGAGGTCATCATGAGTTAGTTCTTTTTGAGCATATTGGTTCAATGTTTTGAGGACTGCCGATTTAAGTTTGGACAGAGGGATTGCCGCATTTGCATCAAGTACATCTTTAAGGCGCGTTAATCCAAAGCTTTCACCCTCGGGGCTGGGTGTGTCAATTATGCCATCGGTATAAACAAAGAGCCGGTCTCCGGGAATCATCGAAATCGTAAGCTGACCGTAGAGTGTATCCAAATCGACCGCAAGGGGAATGTTTAGTGGAAAACCGTCACTTTGACCTTTACCACCGGGCGGTCTTGCATAGGACCAGGCCTTGTCTTTGGCTCGCATATACAGAACAGGGGGGTGTCCGGCATATGAGATTCTCGCTTTATTCTCCTGACTGTAGTACGCGACAACTGCCGCGGTAGTCATGGCATCCAGGCTTCGGCTGCTAATTCGTTGGTTAACTTCGCCCAGAATGACCCGACTGTCCTGCGCTCACATATGCGCTTTTAAAGCGTCATAGACGAACTGGCTGATTTCCGAGACCGCTTTGCCGTGACCGGTAACATCTGCGATAGCCAGACGCGTAATGGTGTCGCCTTTGCAGACGCCAAAATAGTAGATGTCTCCACCCTTACCGCCCTCACAGCAGGGTTCAGAATAGATAGAACCGATGACTTTTCCAGCAGAGACCTCTATATCACGATTACGGATGCCCCCCCACAGGTCCTTACACTCAAGCCTACCTTGTGAGTCAGCAATTGGGAACGGTGAACCCTTCTCATGCATTTGTATCCTCCTTTCCCCAAATATGGTCGCTAAAGCATATTAGGAAGTTTCCAAAATATCCAATAAAACAAAATTCGGGATACCACCATCTTTCCTGCCATTATCCCAGCATGAGGTCAAGTGGTGATGTGAATATCACAACCACCATAAATTATTAAACCAAAACGTTCTGGATGCAGAATAGTCTTTGACAGCTCATGTTTTAAAACGACAATTCATGGCTCCAGGAGGACGATTCATGGCAGAAAACGACGGCTCATGGGGGAAATGGCTCCTTTTGCTGTTAATAAATTAATGATGAAAGGTGCTGAAGTGGCCCGCAGGATGAGTGTTTCACCTTCTGCAACAACTAAATCGGTAGCCCGAGGGCGTGATGATAACTTAGTAAAGGAAATTCAAAAAACTTGCTTTAAAGTTTGAGTTGTCAACAAGAGTTTACTTGATTACTAGAATGTCAATATTTCACGAGCGTCCCCTCAGACCCCGCTGTTACATCCCGTGTGGTTAATTCGCCTTGTTAGGTGTACTTCAGGGGCAACAGATGAGTCCTTCCGGATCATTTATTCTGCTCGGAATCAGGCTCGATAGCAACGTATTCTGGACCTGGTGTCTCAACGACCTGCTGATACGGAGTTTGATTTATCCGCAGCTGAAAAAGGTCGGGGCGCGAATAGTGTCCGGCTACATCGCAAGCTGATTTGGCTGCAAAGATGTGCTCCATGGAACCGTCTGCAATGAGGATAGTCTCACCCTCGGCCGGGCCGGCAATGATCTCCCCCCTGGGATCAATGATGCAGCTATCTCCCATGGCCGGGTACGCCCACTCCCGGTAGGCCTCTGGAACATGTTCGGAAGAACAAATACCGCCTGCGAGGATGACGTAGGCGGCAGCC
>Ga0224502_10000496_pt1 | contig 13127 bp, 13 predicted proteins | sample SF_Oct11_sed_USG_5_FD_169104 | JGI IMG/M metagenome (GOLD analysis project Ga0224502, IMG submission 169104) | Sediment microbial communities from San Francisco Bay, California, United States - SF_Oct11_sed_USGS_13 | ecosystem: Environmental > Aquatic > Marine > Sediment | place: USA... | reverse complement strand
GCCAGTTTCGAAATCCGAATCGGAACGACGCTCGAAGTCTCCCATCGCGGCGTTGGTCTCGCTCGTCGCCTCGGTAAGCACCAGGTCGGGTTCCGAGGCCTCGGCGTCGAGCATCACGTCAGGCTCAGACTCCTCGTCGCTCAATACAACGTCCACCTCGGATTCGGACTCGGTCAGCTCGAGATCGAGGTCGGATTGAACGCTGGTCTCGCCTTGGGCGGTCAGCTCGAAGTCGATCTCGTCGGCACGACCTTCAAGGTCGTGCACATCGTTATCGGCGTCGGGCGTTGTCGGAGTTTCCCCGGCTGCCACGCCGGGCGCTTCGTCCATAGCGCCGGCCGTCTCCCGCGACGACAATTGCGTATGAATCGCTGCCAGTTCCTCCTCCACTTCCAGCAGATCCGGATCCGGGTCCCTGAATTCGTCGAGAAGATCCGTCCAGTCCTCGGGATCACTCAGCGCCAGGTCGGCCTCGCCGGAGTCAAGCTCGTTGCCTTGCCGAGCGTCGAATTCGCTGTGCCGCCTGGGTGCGGGCGGATCGAATTCTTGCTTTGCCTCGACGACAAAATCATCCGGTAACCGTGTGTTGTCATCGAAGCGCAAGTCACCTTGCTGGGCTTCGTTCGCCAGTTCCTCGTCCGCATCCAGCACGCGCCACTCGACGCCGGTGTCCTCGATGCGAACATCCGATGTGCCAGCGAGTTCGTTGAGTGTCTCTAGCAGGCGGCGGTTGGTTTCCGCGAAGTGGTCAGGATCGGGTCTTTTGCCGGGCGGTGGCAGTTCCTCCGACAGGAAGGAGAGCGCGTTGAAAGGAAGGTTGCAGTTGCCGCAACGGACCTTGCCATGCGCCTGCTGCAGGATCTTCGCGGTTACGCGAAAGACAACGTGGCATTCGGGGCATTTCGTATACACGCTTGCTTATCGCTCTTTCCTGGTACCGGACAGTCTCACCCAGTCACCCCTGGCCACCGGCGGGTCGAATTCGACGCGATCGGCGAATTCGCGGATGACATCGTCGCTCTGGTCGGTCAGCAGGCCGGCCAGCACGATCTGGCCGCCGCTCCTGGCCCAGTCCGTAATCAATGCGGCATTCTCTATCAGCGTACCTGCCAGGATATTGGCAAGGACCACATCGTATTGCCGCGATGCGGGTGGTAGCTCCGTGCTGACGTTCAGGGCCTCCAGGACTCCGTTCCTGCCGGCATTTTGCCGGGTCGCCGTTACTGCCTGCAAATCGATATCCATGGCATCGACGGATACGGCGCCCAGCTTCAGCGCCGCAATGCCCAGAATGCCCGAACCGCAGCCGAAGTCGAAGACACTGGATCCCGGAAGGTTTGCCGTGTCGAGCCACTCCAGGCAGAGTGCCGTCGTTTCGTGAGTGCCCGTACCAAATGCAAGCCCGGGATCAAGCCGCACGATCACGGCCTCAGGATCGGGTGCCGGCCCTTCCCCCGGCACGATCCAGAGTCGCCGCCCGAAGCGCATCGGTCCGAATCGATCCATCCATTCGCGCTCCCAGGCGCGATCTGCCAGCGCTTCGACGCTGTAGGAGGGTGTCCGCTCCAGGCCCAGGTTGCGCCGAATATCGATCGCCACCTGCTCGAAGTCGGTATCGGGCGAAAACAGGGCCGTAACCCGCGTATCAGGCCACAGTGGCGTTTCACCGGGCCCGGGTTCAAGGACCGGGGCGTCACCAGCGTCGGTCAGTGTGATGGATTGGGCGCCGCTTTCCAGCAGCACGCCCTCTAGTCGATCCGGATCAATCGATTCCAGGTTCATCACGAATTGGCGCCACTCCATCGCGTGGCCTCATAGGCCGAGTCTTTTCTCTAGGTAGTGGATGTCGGTGCCGCCCGCCTGAAACGCGGCATGCTGGAATATCTCTCTGTGGAGGGCCACGTTGGTCTTGATCCCCTCGACAACAATCTCTGACAGCGCGTTGCGCATGCGCGCGATGGCATTCGAGCGGCTGGTGCCATGAGCGATCAGCTTGCCGATCATCGAGTCGTAATACGGCGGAACCTTGTAGCCGCTGTACACGTGGCTGTCGACCCGGATTCCCGGACCGCCTGGCGGATGCCACAGCGTCACCATCCCGGGTGATGGCATGAATGTCTTCGGATCCTCGGCATTGATTCGACACTCGATGGCGTGCCCGCGAATTTCCACGTCCTCCTGGCGAATGGTCAGTGATTCGCCCGCGGCGATCCGCAGCTGTTCGCGAACGATGTCCACGCCGGTGACCATCTCGGTGACCGGGTGCTCGACCTGCAACCGGGTATTCATCTCGATGAAGAAGAATTCGCCGTTCTCGTAAAGAAATTCGAAGGTGCCAGCGCTGCGGTATCCCATTTCGAGACAGGCCTGCACACAACGCTGGCCAATGGTCTGGCGTTGTTCTTCGGTGATGCCCGGGGCCGGGGCTTCCTCGACGACCTTCTGGTGGCGGCGTTGCATTGAACAGTCGCGCTCACCCAGATGGATGGCATTCCCCTTCCCGTCGGCCAGGACCTGGATCTCGATGTGACGGGGTTTTTCCAGGAACTTCTCCATGTAGACCGTTTCATTGCCGAATGCCGCCCGGGCTTCGGCCTGCGTCACGGTAATGGCATTGGTCAACGACGCTTCCGCGTGCACGACACGCATGCCGCGCCCGCCACCGCCACCGGCGGCCTTGATAATCACCGGGTAGCCGATCTTTCGAGCCAGCCGCAGGTTTTCTTCCGGGCTATCGCCCAGGGGGCCGTCCGAGCCGGGCACGGTCGGCACACCGGCGGCCTTCATCGCTCGGATCGCCTCGACCTTGTCGCCCATCGTACGAATGGCACTTGCAGGCGGACCAATGAAAATAAAGCCGGAGGTTTCCACGCGCTCGGCGAAATCCGCGTTCTCCGACAGGAAGCCATAGCCAGGGTGAATGGCAACCGAATCGGTAACTTCGGCAGCACTGATGATGGCGGGCATGTTGAGATAGCTTTCCGCTGACGCCGGCGGGCCGATGCATACCGTCTCGTCAGCCAGTAACACATGCTTCAAGTTGTTGTCCGCGCTGGAGTGCACGGCGACGGTCTTGATGCCCATCTCCTTGCACGCCCGCATGATCCTGAGGGCGATCTCGCCCCGGTTGGCGATTACGACTTTGTCGAGCGTCATTGTCGAATTCCGTCAGCTGGCGCCGCGCTGGTCGATCACGAACAATATTTGCCCGTATTCGACCGGTTCGCCGTTCTGCACGCGAATCGATTTGACCGTGCCACTCACCTCCGCTTCGATCTGGTTCATCATCTTCATGGCCTCGATGATGCAGAGCGTGTCGCCTTCGCTAACCTTGTCGCCGACCTGTACGAAGGAAGGGGAGCCCGGTGAGGGCGCCGAGTAGTAGGTGCCGACCATGGGTGCCGTGACAGCGAAGCCGTCTTCCTCCGGTTCGGCCGCCGCGGTTGCGGAAGGGGCCGCCGGATCGGCCAGTGCCGCGGCGGACGGTATGGCAACCGGCGGTGCCGGTGCGTGGCTGACAGTCGCGCCGACGACATTGGTGGAGTAACGACTGATCCTGACCGAATCTTCGCCCTCCGTAATCTCGATCTCGGCAATGCCGGATTCGTCGAGCAGCTCAATGAGTTTTTTGACTTTTCTGATATCCATCACTTTCCCCCGGACAAGTACCTGGATGCTGCCAGTAAGGCGAGTTCGTAACCATGGGCGCCCAGGCCAAAGATGCAGCCGCGGGCGATATCGCTGAAATAACTGGTATGGCGAAACTCCTCCCGCGCAAACACGTTGCTCAGGTGGATTTCGATGAAAGGGACGTTTACGGCCAGCAGGGCATCGCGAATGGCGATGCTGGTGTGTGTAAAGGCGCCCGGGTTCAGTATGATGAACGCGGTGCCGTCTTCGCGTGCGGCCTGTATTCGATCGACAATTTCGTGCTCAGCGTTACTCTGGAAGCACGCCAGCGTATGGCCGAGATCATCGGCCATGTCGGCCAGGCGATTTTCGATCGCCGGCAGGCCCTGATCACCGTAAACACCGGGTTCCCGCGTGCCGAGTAGATTCAGGTTTGGCCCGTTGATTAGTAGCAGGCTTGCCATTATCTGAATGAAATTGCCAGTTAGACGAAGATGACGGCAATTTTAACCCTTTTCGAGGCAGATAAAGCAAGTTTTACTGTTGCCGCGGCGACCTGTCAGAGGCTGGACAATGCCTCGCGCGCGCCATCGATGTCCATGCTGCCGGCTTCGAGCGCGGCGAAGACGTGCAGAATTTCCTCGATATGGGACTCCACGATTTCACCGATGTGGGCCTTGATGAGCTCGCCGCCTGGCGCGACGATCATTGTGAATGGCATGCCGATGAAGTCGATGCCGCTCGTCTCGGCCACCGCCATTGCGTCTTCCTGGCCGATCAGAACCGGATAATTGAACTGTACCTCTTCGGCATAGGCGGTGACTTCTTCCGGAAAGTCGACGGCGATGCCGATGACCTGCACGTTTTCGGCGCCATGCTCCTCCTGGGTCTTCTTGAGGAGCGGTATTTCCCGCCTGCAAGGTGCGCACCACGTCGCCCAGAAGTTGACCATTCGGGCCTTGCCGTTCCACTCCGACGAATGCCGTAGCGTCCCGCTGAGGTCCGGCAATTCGAATTCGCCCAGGTTCGCGACGCCGGCCGCCTCCTGGGTATCGGTCGATGGGGCGCTCGCGCTCGGTGCCGGAACGTCGGGCGCGCTGTCGTCCCGGGCCCGTTGCTCCGTCAGGTAGTAAGCCGCGATGCCGGCGACAAAGAAAACGATTAGACCCAGCGCGAGGTTTACCTTGCCATTCATTGTATTTCCGTTGTCAGTTGTTTGCGCTCAGCGTCGCCGAGCCGTTGGTTGCCATCCTGACATGATTCGCAAAATCCCTCGCCTTCATGAATCCGACCACTTCGTAGCCCTGGAGTTGCTGGCCGTTGCGGTCGAAAAAGATAATCGTCGGCGGCCCGAAGACCCCAAAGCGTTCGAGCAGAGCCTGGTCCGCGTCGTCGTTGGCCGTGACGTCCGCCTGCAGCAGCATCGTGTCTGCCAGTGCTTCCTGGACTGCGGCATCGGTAAAAGTGAATTCTTCCATCTCGATGCAGGACACGCACCAGTCGGCATAGAAATCCAGCATGGCCGTTTTGCCGCTCGCCGACGCCTGCGCGAGCGCCGCGTCCAGGTCAGCCGTCGTCTTGATGCGTTCGAACTCGAGGCCGCGGTGCTCGGCAATTTTCGCCTCGCCGCCGAGATTCAGGCCTTCCAACGGCCGTAACAGGCTGACGCTTCCGGACAGCGAGCCGACCAGCAATACCGCTCCGTAGATCACGGCGAGTAGTCCGGCACCCTTGCCGAATTTCTGCATGCCGCTGGAATCCGCCGTCAGCGTGGTCAGGCCGCCCATGTAGACACCGGCCATGAACACCAGTATTCCCCACAGGGCGAGCGTAAGTCCGCCGGGCAGGGCGCGTGACATCATCCAGATCGCGAGGCCCAGCATCATGAAGCCGAAGGCGCCCTTGACGGCCACCATCCACGGCCCGGCCTTCGGCAGCAATTTGCCCTGGGCGGCGCCGACGGCGAGCAGTGGCGCGCCCATGCCGAGGCTCATTGCGAAAAGCGCCGTGCCGCCGCGCACCATGTCGCCGGTTTGGGCCATGACGGTCAGCGCAGCGATCAATGCGGGGGCAACGCAGGCCGTGACGATCAGTGAAGAGATCGCGCCCATCACGAACGCGCCGATGGCGGTGCCTCCGCGCTGGCTGCTGCTCAGGTTGGCGAGGCGGCTCTGAATAGCGGAGGGCATCTGCAGGTCATACATGCCGAACATGCCGGCGGCCAGCACAACGAAAAGCAAGGAAAACAGCGTCAGCACCCAGGGCTGGTTGAAGGTAGCCTGGAGCTGCAGTCCTGCGGCGGCAGCGGCGACGCCCGCGGCGGTATAGACCAGCGCCATACCCATGACGTAGGCGAACGCCAGCGAAAAGCCGCGCGAGGCGCTGACGTCCTCGCCTTCACCGGCGATGATGCCGGAGAGAATAGGAATCATTGGCAGGACGCAGGGCGTGAACGCCAGCAAAAGTCCGGCAACGAAGAAACTGGCGACCATAACCCCGAGGCTGGAACCCGAGATGATCTGGGCGAGCCGGGCCTGCTCGGACAGCGGCGGCTGGGCGGCAAATCGAGACTCCGCCAACGCGGACACGGCGCTCGCCTCCGGAAGGGAGACACTGAGCACCCTGGTCACTGGCGGATAACAGATGCCGTCCTCGGCGCAGCCCTGGTAGCGAAGCTCGAGGTCGAGATCCATCGCTTCCGGTGTCGCCCGGGCGATGGCCAGATTGCCGAACACGTCGCCGTAATAGACTTCCATTTCGCCGAAGTACTGGTCGGTCTTCATCTTGCCTTCGGGCAGATCCAGGCGCCCTGCCTGCGCGACATCGGAAATGGCGCGAACCGAAATCTTTTCCTTGTACAGGTAATAGCCGTCGGCCACGCGGAAGGCGACCTCAACCGCGTTGCCGTCGATTGCCGTCAGGACAGGTTCGAAGGCCTCGTCAACCGGCAGAAAGTCAGCGTCGGTGCCGGCGAAGCTGCCGAAAGTCGAGCCCAGGTCGATTTTGCCACTTTGCGCGGCCGTCAGCTGAAGCGGCTCTTTCCAGGTCTGTGGTGGGTAGCACAGGCCGATATCTGCGCAGCCCTGCGATTTGATGATCAGGTCGAATGAATCCGGGGCGTCGCCGATCACGGAGTAGGGGATACTTACGTAAAAGCGGTTGCGGTAAATCTGCTGTACCCCGAAGAACTCGTCCTCGTGGCGCTCGCCTTCGGGCATTTCGATGCTCCCGAATACGATGGCGTCGCTGCTACTGGCGTAGCTCATCTTGTTGCGATAGAGGTAGTAGCCGTCCTCGACGACCCAGTCGACCTCTATCGTGCTGCCGGTATCCGCCACCGCATAACGATAGGCCTGCTCTGGCCGCAGGATATCTTCGTCCTGGGCGCCGGCGACGGATGTCGCCAGTATGGCGGTGATCAGCAATTGTTTGAGCGTGTCGCGCATTGGCTGGGTATCCGTATTCCCGTCCGGGGTGCCTACCGTTTCTATGACCATTGAAACGGCAAGAATGTTACCGATTTAGTAAGCCAGGGGCCGGGAGGCGAGAGCATACCGGGCACCAGCGGCGAAGTCATTGATCGGATCGTCAGTTTACCGGAGCGAAGTACTTGAAATTTTGGGAGTCGCCCCTATTATTGGCACTCCCTGCGGCCGAGTGCTAACAGGCGCCGGCCAGTAGCCGAATTAAACGTTTTTAAATCAATAATTTAGAGGAGATCTACTCGATGAACATTCGTCCGCTTCATGATCGGATCATCGTCAAGCGCATGGAAGAAGAGCGCAAGTCCCCCGGTGGAATCGTAATTCCCGACGCCGCGGCCGAGAAGCCGATCAAGGGTGAAGTCATCGCCGTGGGCAATGGCCGGGTTCTGGAGAGTGGCGAGGTTCGCCCGCTGGACGTCAAGGCTGGCGACAAGGTTATTTTCGGAAAGTACTCCGGTACCGAAGTCAAGGTCGATGGCGAAGACCTGTTGGTGATGAAAGAAGACGACATCATGGGTGTCATCGAGGGCTGAGCGCCTTTTCATCAGTGAACCACCAAGAGAATTTTAGCTAAGAGGATTGGAATACTATGGCTGCTAAAGAAGTACGTTTCAGCGACGACGCGCGCCAGAAGATGTTCGCCGGCGTGAATGTCCTGGCGAACGCGGTTAAGGTGACGCTCGGCCCGAAAGGCCGCAACGTCGTTCTCGACAAGAGTTTCGGCGCCCCGACGGTTACGAAAGACGGTGTGTCGGTCGCCAAGGAAATCGAGCTCGAAGACAAATTCGAGAACATGGGCGCACAGATGGTCAAGGAAGTCGCATCGCAGACCTCCGATGTCGCGGGTGACGGCACCACGACCGCTACGGTTCTTGCTCAGGCAATCCTGCGCGAAGGCTTGAAGTCGGTTGCTGCCGGCATGAACCCGATGGACCTGAAGCGCGGAATCGACAAGGCGACCATCGCCATCGTCGAGGAACTGAAGAAGCTGTCCAAGCCCTGCGAAGACGACAAGGCAATCGCTCAGGTTGGCAGCATTTCCGCGAACTCTGATATGGAGATCGGCGAGATTATCTCCGAGGCCATGCAGAAGGTCGGTAAGGAAGGCGTGATCACCGTCGAGGAAGGTTCTGGCCTGGCCAATGAGCTGGACGTCGTCGAGGGCATGCAGTTCGACCGCGGCTACCTGTCGCCTTACTTCATCAATGACGCGGCCAGCCAGAGCGTCGAGCTCGACAACCCGATGATCCTGCTGCACGACAAGAAGGTCTCGAACATTCGTGACCTCCTGCCGGTACTGGAAGGTGTTGCCAAGTCGAGCCGCCCGCTGCTGATCATTGCCGAGGACGTCGAAGGCGAGGCGCTGGCTACGTTGGTCGTCAACAACATTCGCGGTATCGTCAAGGTCGCAGCCGTCAAGGCTCCGGGCTTCGGTGATCGCCGCAAGGCCATGCTGCAGGATATCGCTATCCTGACGGGCGGCCAGGTCATCTCCGAGGAAGTCGGACTGTCGCTGGAGAAGGCCACGCTGGACGATCTCGGCGAGGCTAAAAAGGTCCAGATCACCAAGGAAAATACCACGATCATCGATGGCGCTGGCCGTCCCGAGGACATCAAGGGTCGCGTCGAGCAGATCGCCAATGAGATCGAAGAGTCGAGCTCCGACTACGACAAGGAAAAACTGCAGGAACGCGTTGCCAAGCTGTCCGGCGGTGTTGCGGTGATCAAGGTTGGCGCTGCAACCGAAGTCGAGATGAAGGAAAAGAAAGCTCGCGTCGAAGACGCGCTGCACGCAACCCGTGCCGCGGTCGAGGAGGGTGTCGTCGCCGGTGGTGGCGTGGCCCTGATTCGTGCCGAGAAGGCGATCGCCAAGCTGCAGGGTGACAACCACGACCAGGACGTCGGTATCAAGATCCTGCGCAAGGCCGTGGAAGAGCCGCTGCGCCAGATCGTACGCAATGCGGGCGGCGACCCGAGCGTCGTGCTGAATGCCGTTGCCGAAGGCAAGGGCACTTACGGGTACAACGCTGCCACGGGTGAATACGGTGACATGATCGAGCAGGGCATCCTGGACCCGACCAAGGTCACGCGATTCGCGCTGCAGAACGCAGCCTCCGTTGCCGGCCTGCTGCTGACGACCGAAGCGATGATCGCCGAGGCGCCGAAGGACGACGCGCCTGCGATGCCCGACATGAGCGGCATGGGCGGCATGGGCGGCATGATGTAAGAAAGCCTCCCAAGGCAAACCCCGCAAGGGGTCAGAGCAACGCTCTGACCCCTTTTTTTTGCTTTTCACGCATACTCGCGGGGAATCGAGGTAGAGACACTGGTGGCCGCCGAGGAGGTCGGGACCGTTATTTCCGAGCGCGGCCAGCCGCTCTGAATCAGTTCACTACATCCTTGCAGCGACAGTATTCGTAAGCCGGGATCTCCTCGTCGTCGCCGCGCGACAGGTCCCGATCTTCCCGCGTCTCGCAGACAAGGACCCAGCCGACCGGGCACTGGCGGATCTGGTCCCGCCGTGTGCCGGGCGACGCGGTACAGGCGCCGACCGCAAGGGCGCTAACCAGAATTGTGAGCAGCGTCTTCATTGCCTGAGTAATGATACCTCACGACCGATCCCTGAGATCGCGAAAATCCGGTAGCCGCCGTCGCGCAACCTGCCGATGATCGCGCAGGTCCCGTCCAGCCTGAACTCCTTGCCGATCAGGCAATTCAGAAAGCGTTTTTTGCGCTGCCACTGCGGAGTTTTTTCGAATCGTTTCCAGGCGGCAATGACTATGTCACTTCCTGGTTCAATGCGCGATTGCGGCCTTCGATCGGCGTCGCCAGATCCTGTAGCCGAGGAGTACCGTGAGAATGGCCGCATAAATTGCCGGGTCGCTGGTGTCGAGCTTGACCTGCCACCAGTAATGCCAGGCGCCGAGGATAGCCGCCGGGTAGACGAGGTTGTGCAGTCGCTGCCAACGCCTGCCGAGGCGCCGCCGCATGCCGGCAGTAGAGGTTGCGGCGAGGGCCGTCAAAATCAGCAGGGCGGCGAAGCCGATCGTGATGAACGGCCGAATCGCGATGTCTTCCAGGATGGCGCTCATCAGCATTCCCTGGTCCAGTACCAGCCAGGTCAGGAAGTGCATCAGGACATAGAAGAAGGCGTAAAGGCCGAGCATGCGGCGAAAGCGCGCCAGCCAGTTCCAGCCCGTGAGCTGCCGCGCCGGCGTCACCGCCAGCGTCACGACCAGGAATCTCAATCCCCAGATACCGAACCTGTCCTGGATATCTTCAATCGGGTTGGTGCCGAGCCTCCCAGTGAAGCCATACAGGTCGCCGACGACGAGTGCGAGAGGCAGGAGGCACAGCAAGAAGACGACCGGCTTCCAGGCGAAGCGGATTTGGTTCAAGCGTTCCACGAAAGGCTAGTAATTCTTGCGCAGGTCCAGGCCCTGGTAGAGTTGCGCCACCTGGTCTCCGTAGCCGTTGAACATCAGGGTGGGCTTCCTTCGCGCCGCCAGCAATCCTCCGAATCCACTGGATTGCTCGGAGCTGATCCGGCGCTCGCTCGCCTGGCTCCAGCGTGGATGAGGTACCTCCGGGTTAACGTTGGCATAAAAGCCGTACTCGCTGGGAATCTCACGTTGCCAGCTGCCTTTCGGTTGCCGCTCGGCAAAGCGGATCTTGACGATGCTCTTGATGCTCTTGAAGCCATATTTCCAGGGCACCACCAGGCGCAGCGGAGCGCCGTTTTGATTGGGCAATACCTCGCCGTAAACGCCAACCGCCAGGATGGTGAGCGGGTGTGTAGCCTCGGCGATCGTCAGACCCTCGACGTAAGGCCAGTCCATCATCCGCGACCGCTGGCCGGGCATTTGCTCGGGATCGTGCAACGTCTCGAACTCTACGAACTTCGCGGTGGACAGGGGCTTGAAGCGCTTGAGCACATCGCCCAGCGGTATACCAACCCATGGAATGACCATGGACCATGCTTCGACGCAACGCAGTCGGTAGATCCTCTCTTCGAGCGTGTGCGGTTCGACCAGGTCTTCGAAGGCGAAGGTGCCGGTCACTTCGGCCTCGCCGCTGATTTCGACCGACCAAGGGCGAGGATTGAATTCCTGCGCGTTCCGGTAGGGGTCATCTTTTTGAAAGCCGAACTCGTAGAAATTATTGTACGTCGTAATATCGTCGTAGCTGTTGGGCTTTTCGTCCGTCGAGTATTTACTCGGTATGACGCCCTCCAGTTTCGCGCGCCGTTCTTCGGGAATCAGGGCTGGAAACGCCTCGCCGACCGCGACTGAACCACCGAGCGCCGCGGCGGCTCGCATGAACTGACGGCGGTTCAGGTAATTTTCCTTGCTGGTAATCTCCGAGGGCCGGATATCGGACGGCTTTCTTATCAGCACAACGCGCTCCAAATGTTTAGACTCAGTTTAACAGACCCGGAAATTGCCCCGAAAATTTCATCGTTGGTTCGATCCATGCCAGTCCAATGACATCGACACCGGTTTTCAAGCTGTACTATGCCGCGACGGTCATCTTTCTGCTGCTCGACTACCTGCTCGGGATCAACCTGCGGGTGGCCTTCCTCGACGGCTGGGCAGGCTGGCGGGCGGCATACTACTTGTTCTGTTTCGCCTGCCTGGCGCTGGTTGTCTGGCGGCCGACGCTGGCGCCGCTGGTTACGACCACGGAGTCTCTGATCACCCTGGTGGCCCTGATCATCAGCATGGGCGTGCGTATCTTGATCATTCCGGATGCGGTGCTGGACGGCGGTGGCGCGGTCTTATCGGCCGAGGAAATCATCAATTTCGCGATTGCGGGTGGCGCCGCCTGGCTCGGTTGGCATCGCGGATCGCTGACGATCCGGGATCAGTGGCTGCGCTGATCGTGCCTTAAGTTGCGCGAAAGTTGAGCAAAAGGGCGCTATTGTCCGCGAAAATGCGCTCAAAAGTCGTTATCTCCCACAAGATTTCTTAAACTTTGTCGCGTCTCGTGAATCCAACTCGGTAAGGCGCGGTTCAGGAACGCTGAGGCAAGCTTGAATCATGGCCGAACACCCTCATGTAGAGACGACGATGATTGGACCCGGACTGACAAAGATTACCCCCGAGGCGGTGCGGCAGTCACCGGCGACGCTGCAGGTCGACGTCATTGCTGACCTGGCGTGCCCGTGGTGTTACCTCGGCAAACGGCGACTCGACGAGGCCCTGTTGGCCGTGCATGGGCCGAGTGTTGTCACCTGGCACCCGTTCCAGGTGAATCCGTCATTGCCGACGGAGGGTATGCGCTTCAATGATTACCTCGCGTCGAGGTTCGGCGATCCCGAGACCCTGCAGCCGGCCATCGATGATCTGACCGCCGTCGGACGCAGCGCGGGCATCGACTTTCGCTTCGACCTCATAAAGCGCGTGCCGAATACACTGAATGCTCATCGTCTCATGCAGGCGGCGAGAGAAAAGGGCAGGGATCATTCCCGGCTTGCGGCCTTGATCCTGCGGGGATTCTTTACCGAGGGACTCGATATCTCCGATCCCGACGTGCTCGCTCGCATCGGCGAGACATGCGGTCTCGATCGCCTGGAAGTGCTGAAGGCACTCGAAGACGAGCGCATGCGTACGCTCGTCCTCGCCCAGGAGTCCCAGGTCCGCGCCAGCGGCGTCACGGGCGTGCCCGACTTCCTGGTCAACAAGCGACTGCTCGTTATGGGTGTGCAGCAGACCAAGCACCTCGTCAGCGTTTTCGACAGGGCAATGTTCGGCAAGGAAAGCGACCAGCCGGTGTCGGCTACCGTGCACTGACCGGGTAGTGGCGCCCCAGCCATTCGATCATCACCGCATTAAGCTCTCCCGGTTTCTCCTGCTGGGTCCAGTGGCCGCAGTTCTCGATCATGTGAATTTCGAGGTCGGTGACGCAGGGCTCCATTGCTTCGATCTGGCGCGGTGAGACCACCACGTCGTGACGGGCGCCGACGAACAGCGCGGGAACCCGCACGATTTGCTCGATGTGCCGTGCCGCCTT